>OCVQ010002367.1_pt1 | contig 12583 bp, 12 predicted proteins | sample 1539061 | NCBI WGS metagenome assembly OCVQ01 (sample SAMEA3355526, study PRJEB22509) | marine metagenome | biome: marine; feature: river plume; material: water | place: USA | collected 2010-08-08 | depth 0.5 m | reverse complement strand
AACCAGAAAGGGTGCCTATGTAACAGCATAAATGATACTCGTTTTTGTAAAAAACACGAATATATGGTTGAATATACAGACAATATGTTATCAAATCAACAGATATGTTCGGGTTGCAAAAAATCATATTACATACCTGATGGCAAAACGTGTCAATCATGTCGCGTGAGAGGAGCGAAAATTAATAAAATAAATCGTGAAAATGTCGTTTTATGTGCGAATGAAGGTTGTGTTTTTAAACGTTCAAACGATAACATTTACTGTAATAAGCACCAACTTTGTATATTTGTGGATGAAACCGTAGCTATGGGTAAAAAAATGTGCCAACAATACATTCGCGGTTGCCGAACCCAACTTGATTTAGATTATCAGTATAGTCGGTGTCAAATTTGCTTGGAAAAAGATCGAGAAAAAGACAAAAAACGAAGACTGAATGCGAAAAATAGTAAGAAAACGGATACGCACCAAACGTGTTCTACTTGCTGCAAAGATTTTGAAAATAGTTTATTTATTGGTGTCAATGGTGGTTCTACAAAAACGTGCAAAAGTTGCAGAGATAATAACCGAATTCAAGACGAAAAACGCAATAAAGAACACGTCAATGCATTGAAACGTATTTCAGATAAAAAACCAGAACGAATTGCAACAAAGTTGAAGTGGAAGGATGCAAATTATGAGAAAGTAGTCTTGTATTGTATGAACCATAGACAGCGTCAAATTGACGAGAATGTTGGTGAATATCTGGAAAGAAATACACAACAAGCGAAAAATTGGAGGGAAAATAACCCTGATAAAGTAAAAGTGAATAATCAATCACGTTTAGAAAATATAAACATTCATTATTCTAATTATATTAGGTGTGCTACCAGAGATAAAAATTTAAAATTTGAAATATCGCAAGAAGAATTCAATAAAATTGTAACTGAACCATGCCATTATTGCGAGGTTATCCAAAAACGTGGATTTAATGGAATTGATAGATTAAATTCAAACATTGGATATGTTGCAGATAATTGTGTGAGTTGTTGCAAAGTGTGTAATTATATGAAAGGTTCTTTACCAGTTGATGTATTTTTGAAACGAATAGAACATATTTTGACTTATAATAATAAAATAAATGGGCGTTATTTTACAGAAGATTTTTGTGATAATAATGCTGCAAGTTATTATCATTATGAAAGACGTGCAACAAATAAATCATTATTATTTGAATTAACAACCGAAGAATATAATACCATCATAAAGTCACAATGTTACTTATGCGGGCGAAAATCGTGCGAAAAATATAAAAATGGTATTGACCGTATTGATAATAATTTGGGATATATAATGTCTAATGTAAAAGCGTGTTGCTTTAGTTGTAATTTTTATAAAAAAGATATGGAATTGGGTGAATTATTTGATAAAATGACCGAAATATTTATGAAATGTAAAATTAAAGTGGAAACAACCATATTTGTAAGTGACACACATAAACCATCAAGAAATATGGTGAAAAATATAAATAAAAAAACAACCGATGAAAAACGGGAAGAAGCATTAATTAGAAAGCAACAACGACGTGAAATTTTGAAAGAAAAATGTGGCGACGAAGAATACAAGCAAAAAAGAGCTAAAGAGTTAGCTGAATACCGAAAATCAAAGAATGAAACAAATATTTAGGTTAATATGATTATTAATTTATAAAAAATTTTATAAATTAATTATTTTTATATTTTGTTATGGTTGTAGGTCACAAATTTTTAGTTAATTCGATCAATTTGAGTACGCCAAGCCGCCCATACCGCTCATTACACGGAGGACATTATAATTGGTAGCATAGACACGAACCTTGGCGGTGTTGGTTCCAGATACGGTGGCATTGGAAAGAACAAGTTGAAGGGTGGCGTTATCAATGCGGGAGAAATTGCAAGAGCCGGAAGGTTGGTGTTCCTCGGGGCGAAGGGCGAAGGAGTACACATTGATACCGGAGTCGGGGGCACGGGTGTGGTGCTGGAAAGGCTGGACATCACCGAAGTATGTGCCTTCGCGTTCAGAGAAGCGGTCTTGGCCATTAAGTTGAAGTTTGGCAACGACAACGGGATTTTCACCCCAGCAATGCATGTCAAGGGCTGCTTCACCGAGAACGAAAGTGGCGGCATCAGAGGTAGCAGCAGTAACACCAGTGCTAGAACCGAAATCCTCGAATACATCACCAGAGATGGTAGCCTTGGCATTGTCAGCAGTTTGGAAGGCGTGAAGGGAGTTGGGGAGGGCATCAACGGCATCGGAGTAATTGAAAGGTTGGGCACCATATACTTTGTATAGGAGTTCACCACCTGTGTATGCGGCACAGTAATCAACATTGGCATCAGGTTGAACAACCCATATAAGTTCTTTACAGGGGTGGTTGAAGTTGAGTTTGATCTTGTTGGAGGAAGAACCAACGGATTCATCACCAGTGAATTGAAGTTGTTCGATGAGGTACTCGTGAGGGTTTTGGGCCATTCTGCGGCGCTCATCGGTATCAAGGAAGATATAATCAACGTAAAGAGAAGCGGCTACAAGGGATTGGTTGTAGGCGGCGGTGACTTGTTGATTTTGACTAGTCTCGGAAAGAGATTTCATTGCCCATAAGCACTCGTCAATGGGGCGAAGGTCGAGGTTGATTTTGACTTCGTGGTATTGAAGGGCAATAAGGGGAAGGGCAAGACCGGGGTTGCGGCAGTACCAGAATTGAAGAGGAATGTAAAGGGTAGTTTCGGGTAAAGCATTGCGAGGAGCGCAAACATTGACGGGGGCGTTACCACCGCAAGGTCCGTTAACATCAGCGAAAGAAGGGTCAGTCAGGTAAGTAAGTTGTGTGGTGTTACCGACCATCTTGTAGTATCCGCGTTGTTGTTCGGCGGAAAGAGTAAGTTGGCACCAGATGTGCATCCAGTCACCGTATTGACGGTCGATGCGTTGACCACCAACTTCAACCTCAACTTGAGAAATAAGTTGATGGCCGGGGAAATCTAACCAGCGAGCATAAACATTACCAGAAGAGGCTTTCAAAGTTTGGTCAATTTGAGGAAGAGTGACCTGAAGATATGTGCGGTAAGCAAGATCACCATTGCGGCTGATTGTGCAAGTTACACGGCGACCGAAATCGGCTTGTCCGTTGAAAGTTTGTTCAATAGATTCCATCGCGAAGTTGGTATAGCGACGGTATGTCACTTTCCAGAAAGTAATTTGAGGATTACCAGTAAGATAAACGTCTTGTGCGCCATAGGCTACGAGTTGCATGAGACCACCACCCATATTTTATAATATACCTTAAGAAAAAAATTTTGAAAATAATATTTAATTAAACAATTAAATATTAATTTTTAGTTGGTGTAAATAAAAATATTGAAAAAATAATCCTTATAGTAGTCGCGTTAATCCTTATATAAGTCGCGTTAATAATCGTATTATGAATTGTGTGATATTAATTTTAAATTTTTACATATAAATTCTTGCAAATATGTGTCAGTAAAAACTTCTCTTTTATTTTGATGTTTTTTCTTAAATATATAACATTCATTATCTTTTGAAATAGACCAACCATCGTTTAGAGCATTGAAGATAAAGTTCATTTTTTTATATTCGAACTCATCAACTGCGATTGAAATTGTATTGTTCATTAAATTGCTCATTAAAAGAATTATTATTATTATAAATTAAATATAAAAAGAATATTACAAATTAAACATAAAAAAATATATAAATATATAAAAATTATACGTTTATGCCTTCATTTAAACCGAAGACAAATAAGAAGGTAATTGTGGATGAAATAAAAGCAGCAACTCTTGACACAAAACATACCGAAATGATAGATTTCTTTAACAATAATGAGAAAGAAGTTATTCCTGAATTAAATGAAAAAATAAATACGTTAAGGAAAAGTTTGAATGAAACATCTGGGAATGAAAAAAAGAAGGATATTAGAGAAAAATTAAATGAGGTCAAGTTGAAAAGGAAAGAATTAGTAGAACAAAAAAAAAGATATTATTTGGACAATTCAAAATATATATTTGATTACTTCGAAGATAAAAAAAACATAGGTATTAGTTGTGAAACAATTTCGAATGTAAATACCTTAAATATGTTTTTTTGCGTTAAAAATAAAAAAAAAATGGAAAATCAAACAGACAAAATAAACAATGTGAAAAAATATTTTACGAATTTAAGTGATTCATTTTTACATGTGGATGATTATACATTTTCAGATTCGGTTTGTTCTTTTTGTAACGAGGGGGAATTGATACCTGTTGATGATGAGGGTATAATGGTATGTAATAGTTGTTATAAAAATGTCCCATTTGTGATTGAAAATGAAAAATCTTCTTACAAAGAACCGCCCAAAGAAGTATGTTTTTACGCTTACAAAAGAATAAATCATTTTAGGGAAATAATCGCGCAATTTCAAGCAAAAGAAACAACACAAATACCTGAAGTAGTGGTAGATGAAATAAAGAACCAAATTAAAAAGGAACGAATTGAATTGAAAAATTTGACAAATGTTAAAGCAAAAGAAATATTGAAAAAATTAGGACATAATAAGTATTATGAACATATTCCATTCATTAAAGATATAATTGGAATTAAACCCCCAATAATGACGCCTGAATTAGAAGACACATTATGCAATCTTTTTATGGAAATACAAGCTCCCTATGCCAAATATTGTCCGGATGACCGTGTAAATTTTTTGAATTATTATTATACAGTCTATAAATTATGTGAGCTTTTAGACCAAAAACAATTTTTACCTTTTTTTCCAATGTTAAAAGACCGGGAAAAAAAGATGGAACAAGACGTAATATGGAAAAAAATATGTAACGAATTAGATTGGGAGTTTGTTCCTACCATATAGATTATATTAGACGGTTTTTACTTTTTACTTTTTACTTTTTAACACAATTTTATCTAACATTATCTACAAATTGTACTTCAATATCGGCAACACATCAATATTTGCCATCAGGCAATCTATTACACTTGGATAAAACCCCATAAAACCAATAATATGTCTAACCATTTCTCTTGGGAGTATTGTATTTTCTAATAATATTGATATTTTTTTTGTATAATTTTGCATCAACCGATTTATAACGATTAATGCATTTTGGTTTGTTGAATATGCTATGTACCAATTTAATACATTGATTTTTTTATTTATATTGATTATTGCATTATTCACGTTATCATTAATCACGTTCACACTAATCGCGCGTTTAATAATCGCACTACTATTTATATCTTCAATTAGTTGCTTTATTTTACGATTTGTAGTATTATCAATTGACAAATGATGACGAATATTGTTAGTATATACATCCGCTAGTGTTGACGATATTACTAATAAGTCACCTAAATCAATTTCATTATTGTCAATATATGGAAATAAAATAATTTGCTTTATTTGCTTTATGCAACGTGTTGTATTATCAAATGGCAAATGCCTGGCTAACAATTTATTATATTCATCTGTTAGTGTTGATGATATTACTAATATATTACCTGAATTACTTGAATTACAATTAAGTAATGGAAATAATTTATATTGTAAATCATCACAATAATTGTTTTCCGGATATTTACATATTGGAAGTTTACCAATATTTTTCATCGTTCGTAAATATTTTTTTTTGATGTTTTCGTTTACACATAATTGTGTGAATGATTGAATGGACAATAAGAATGTCATTTATTATAATATAATAAATACCTTAATTGTATTTATTATAATTCAATTTATTGTGATTTATTGTGATTTATTTTAACGACCAACAGGGAACCCTACTAAATTAGCACCAATACCTAGACCAGCGCCGTTACGCGCAGAAACACCCATTGATGGTATATAAGTATCCAATATACTGAAAGTAGCAGCAGCAGTCAAAGAGATAAGTGCAATCTCCTCAAGTTTCAAACTTTGTTTGGGGATAGCAAATGCGGCAATACCGACAATTAAACCTTCAACCAAATACTTAACTAAACGTTTCATAAATTCGCCAAGATCAAACATTTCCATTATAATATAATATGATAATATATTTTATTTTGAAAAAATAATTATTAATAATTATTAATAAATAATAAATAATAATAATGTGATTATATCTAAAATAATTACTTAAATATAATTATTTTAGATATAATATAATGAATACATCAGTTGACCTTTTAGATGAAGATAGACCAATCGCTGGGCAAAAATTTGTATGCGTATCCTTTGTATCCCCCGAAAAACATATAAAACAACGTGAACTGTATTATTTTGAACAATTTGTTAAAAATTGGGATATGGCTAAATCAATTAATAAATTTCAATCCTTTCTTAATTTTATTGGATATAAACATAATTTAGATATTGAAACTATAAATAGTGATTTGAAAGACTTCTTAAAAGAAGAAAGCAAAGATATGATTGACTTTACCGTACACGACGATTTCAAAACATTTTTGGATAATAAGCAAGATGATTTGGATAAAGAATACAATGTTGCTCATAAATTTCAAACAAATGTTAGAGGCATGAAAGTAAGAGGTGTATATTCTACCCAAGAAGAAGCGGAAATGAGATGTAAAACGCTAAGAGAACAAGACCCTAACCACGATGTATTTGTCGGACCGGTTGGTTTATGGATGCCGTGGGATCCCGATGCATATAGAACAGGTCGCATTGAGTATTTGGAGAAAGATTTGAATGACTTGATGTCTGAAAAGAAAAAAAATGATACTGCGGCAAAGGATGAGTTTGACACCCGAATTAAAGAGGCAAAGGAGAAGGCGATTGAAGATAATATTAAGAAAGCAGAAAAATCAGGAAACGTTTTAACTCAAATATTAGATGACGAGGGTAACCTAGTAAATGTTAGGGAAGTTAATTATGACGCAATCCCCGATGAGGATGTTATTATGCCAACCAAAAAAGATAATAAACCATCTACTTTGCCGACATCTGCTGATATTACAAAACAATTATTTGACACCAACAATATTAAATTATCAACCGTCATTGATAATATGGATGAAAAATAATTAGAATAAATGTTACAAAAATATAATAAATGTTACAAAATCATTAATATAAATATATATATATATTAATGAATATCCTTTCAAACGGTTTTTCAAACATAATGTCAATAAAACCAATATTTTATTTATATAATTTTTACACAAATGTTTTAGCATTGAAAACAAAATATTTTTTATTAACAGCATTCGCCATATATTTATGTATAGGCAAAGATGTGAAAAAATATAGATATTATGCGTTAGTGATAATGTTATATGCATCATTTTTAGCATACCAATTAAACCCAATATATGGGTATTTATGGTTTATGTTGATCTCATTTTTCATTACTATTAATGACATATTTGAAATAAATGAATTGATGAAATGGGTGAGAAAAACATTTATGGGAAAAGAAGACAAAGACGAAGAAGACGAAATTACCGATTTGGATGAGGGTAGTCCAAGTGTAGATACTGAATAAGGTTATTCATAACACAACAATAACAATTTGATAATTGTATTACATATTTCATACGTTCTGTCTTTGAAGTATTATCTTCATCCACAATTGGAATATTATTTATGTAATTACCATTACCATCGTTGTTTCTTCACATTAATACGGGGTCCATTACCTTTTTTCCTTTGAGCAGATGGGTCATATTGTTCTTCGGTTTCAGCATCTTCCATACTTTTAGAAATTTCCCAAAATTCTTTTGAACCTAGTTTAAAACTACCATGAGCATCTGCTTTGTACCAGAATATTTGGTCTTGTAGTTTATTGGATTTTGCATTATTATTAATAACAAGGCATTCATAATTCTCAGTACATTGGTCCATTACCTGACAGAATGATTCAAACGTTGGAAACATTCCCGCATAATTTTCGTAAATTCGTTTTCTATTATTAATATAAGGTTCGCGTAATATAAAAACATAATCAATATTTGTCCTCAAATTCGGTGGAATACCTAATGGGTATTGCATAGTAATTACAAGCATTATTTTCCAATGTCTTCCATTCATAAATAATAAACGCATCATTTTATCACGTGTCCAAGTCGCATCATACATACAATCATCTAAAATTAAAAATGTTCTTGGATCAATTGTGCTGCGACGTTTTGTTTCTATTTCCGTCTTTACTTCTTTTATAACTTGCTTTTGTCTTTTTAAAACATTTTCAATGATACCCGAATTGTATTCATTGTGAATAAATAATTTTGGCACGTGACTGCTATAAAATCCATTGCCCTCTTCAGTTCCAGATATAACTGTACCTATGGGTATGCTCTGTTGATAATATAATAAATCTCTTACTAAAAAACTCTTACCTGTATCACGTCGTCCTATTAATACAATAACCGGACCATTATTTTCGGTTGGCGAGAAACTAATATTTTTCATACTGAACTTTTTTAAATCCAATGACATTAATTTAATTCTTAATTTAATTAAAGAAAAAGATTAGTAATAAATAACGAATGAGTTATTTACTTAAAAAAAAAATACAATATATTGATAATGAAGAACTTTGATGAACCGAATAATTTACAAAATTATTGTAATGTTTTAGATATTATGAATGTACAAATAAATACACCTTTAAATAGTGAAAATGAAGGAATAGATTTGAATATATTTGTTCCTAGTATTGAGGAGAAATTAGTGAAGATTAATTATAACGAATATTCAGTTGGAGAAAAAAATGTGTTTTGCAAATTCGCCCCTTTAATTGACCCAATTAAATATATGGGTGGAAAAATGGAAAATATTAATGTGAATGTGCTACCCAGTGAAAATTGCAAAAATGGACTTAGTTGTGAAAAAATAATGAATAAACATAACTCAGCATATACCGAAGCTCTATTTTATAGCATTTCTAGTAAATTAGGCAAAGAAAATAACTTTATTCACGCTGTTGATTTTTATGGTAGTGTTTTAGGTATTCATAAAGTATATAAACACGATATAACAGATGATATGGATATATTATTGAACAATAAATTTTTTCATTCAAATAATAAACTATTATTTGAAGTTGAAACAACAAATGAAATGTATAATGATGAAAATAGTGGGAAAAACCGCGAACCATTAATGTTAGCAGAGTTTGATGAAACAGATGAAGTAAAATTGGATATAGAAGAAGTTGAAAGTAACGACGGTGTAATAACGAATGTAATAACGAATGTCAATGTAAGCGATGTAAATACGAATGATTTGAAAGAATATGACCCAACAATTAATACAAATGCGAATAATACTATTTTCAAAATGAATAATGTTGATTGTGATACTAGTGAAGAAGAAGACGACAGCGGTGAAGATGACAGCGGCGAAGATGACAGTGGTGATGATGATGACAGCGGTGATGATGACAGTGGTGATGATGACAGCGGTGATGATGATGACAGCGGTGATGACGACGATGATTGCAACATAATTGCGAATATTTATAATTTTCCTGTAAATGCAATATTACTAGAAAAATGTCAGAATACATTAGAAGAATATATGTTAGCAAATGATGATACAGATATTAGTGTAACGGAATGGTCTTCTATTTTTTTCCAAATAATTGCAATATTAATAATGTATCAAGATAAATATTCATTTACTCATAATGATTTACATTCTGGAAATGTAGTTTATAACGAAACAAAAGAAGAATTCTTATATTACAAAATAGAACATAAATTATATAAAGTTCCTACATATGGGAAAATATATAAAATTATTGATTTTGGCAGAGCAATATATATTTATGATAACCAGGTTTTTTGCAGTGACGCGTTTAACCGCGGTGAAGATGCGGACACCCAATACAATTGCGAACCTTTTTTTAACGATGCGAAACCAAGAATAGAACCAAATTATAGTTTTGACCTTTGTCGGTTAGGTTGTTCAATATTTGATTATTTTTTTGATGATATTGATGATATTGATGAAATCTCAAAAAATAATACAATTGCATCTTTGGTATTAGAATGGTGCCAGGATGATAATAAAAAAAGTGTTTTATATAGAAAGAATGGTCAAGAAAGATACCCTGATTTCAGATTATATAAAATGATCGCGCGTAATGTTCATAATCACGTTCCGTTAACTCAATTGGAAAGACCATTATTTTCCCAATTTTTAGTTGACACAATTGATATTAATAGCTTGCAAACTATAAATAATCATATTATGCACATTATGTAAATTATGTAAATTATGTAAATTATGTAAATAATAATAACAAATCTTATTATTATTATTATTATTATTATTATTATTATTATTATTATTATTATTATTCGTTTAGAAATCAGGAGTATTCGTAAACACCTTTGTAATATTTAGACTGTCGTTGTTTAATTCACTAATTTGTTCATATGCAAAAATTCCTATACAACCAGAAAAGAAAACAATAATAGCATCCCTGACTACATTTTTCAACGGTTTCGTTTCACCGTTATCGTTCGAATTCATTTGTATTTCTACAATTTTAAGTGCAATATACACAAAAGTAATTATAAATGATTTTGTAAATATATCACTAGTCATCTCTTAATATCTTATTGGAAATGGAAATAAGATATTAAACGCAAATATACATTTATTATGTATTTTTACTGTTATGTATTTTTACTGTTATGTATTTTTACTGTTATGTATTTTTACTGTTATGTATTTTTACTGTTATGTATTTTTACTTTTACTTTTTATTTAGAGTACTTCTATGTCAAATTTTGGTGGTTTTTCCTTTAACTCTTGGGGTTCGTATATTTCAATATTTAACAATGACGGGTCAAGTGTTTCTTTAATTATAAATCGTTCCTCATCTACATCATCTACATTATCATTACTATTTAATCCAGATGTTCCTTCGCGAATTTTAGATATTTTGTCTAAATTCTCTTTCACTGTATTTGTTAAGTTATCAGATTGAATATCAAATTTCACATTTGAATGTGTATCTTCAGTCGGTTTTACATTATTTGTATCACTTTTTTGGGTTCCCTCAATATTATCATTCACACCAATCTTCTCTACTTTATCATCTTCAACTGGTATTTTTTCATCGATAATTGTTTCTTCTACATCTTCTTCATTTGTTTCGTCCAAGTAACAACGTAATATTTCTTCAACTGGCATATTATCGCGAATTACATTTAATATACATTCTTGTATAATTTGCTCAAATTCTCTGTTATGTTTTTGCCTTTGTAGCGGCAATACATTTTTATCGTATAGATAAATATTTGTATATAATTTGCGCGCTGCTTGAATATAAACCTTATGGATAAAGTCGTCAAATTTGGGTATATTAATGTTTATCTTTTTTTGGTCTTTACCCGCACGAATACAGGTCAATGATTTCAACTGTATAATATGAACACACGTTAATAAATCTTCAATATACGAACATCTACTTCTCTCTAAAATTCTAGTTCTCTCTTTATCTATAATAGTTGCGTTCCATTTAGGTACACGACTTATAAAGTTCTGAAATGTCATAAGGTATTTTTCAGTTTCGTCATTTTCCTCACAAAGAGACCATGATTCTTCGAAAATAGAATTATAACCTTCAATTATCAGTGGTGTTAAAATATTGATTAGCTGTGCACACCATTCATTTCGCGAATCGTTTAATGTTGCTAATGTAAAATCTTCCATTTACATAATTAAGATATTATCTAATTCAATACTTAAACGAATAATAAATAATTTGCACGATAATAAAATTAATATTTGTTCAGACCGAACCTTGGGTCTTAATTCGGTTAAAAAAATGATGATAGAATTGATATTTTCTATATTTTTACATTTCGTTGATTTAAAATAGTTTAAAATATCAATAATTGAATACCCATTATTATATATTTTTTCAGCAGAATTATAAATATCTATTTCTCCCTTATCTACATATTTTTTACGGTCGTTTGTAAATATTTTATGTAAATTATTTAACGTCAATATTTCGGATTTTTCATTGTTATATTTTTTTTCATCTAACAAATATTTATGGAGATTTATTTTTTCATTGTTTATTACAGGTAAATCTACATATATTTCACAAAAACGGGAAAGTATTGGTTTCAATATTTTGTCCTTATTTTGAATGATTAATATAAAACGCGTTGAATTACTAAATATTTCTATACATCGTCGCAATGCTGATTGGGCATCAATTGTCAATTGGTCCGCATTCAATAACATTATTGTTTTAAACAATCCATTTTTACAATTAATATTTGTCTTTGCAAAAAACTTTATTTCTTCACGCACAAATTTAATACCTTTCCCGTGGGCGCAATCTACCTTCATAATATAATCATTCTTATTATCATTCTTGTTTAACGATATTTTGTAAAAATCGTTTATAAAATTATTTACCAACGTTTTCTTTCCTGACCCATAATCCCCATAAAAAAGTAGATGGGGTACTTTATTACATTCTATAAAAGACCCTAACAATTTCTTTATATTTTGATGAATATCCAATGTAGATGTCATTACTATAATATAAAAAATAATTTTATATTATATTTTTTAATA
>OCVQ010002365.1_pt1 | contig 12588 bp, 14 predicted proteins | sample 1539061 | NCBI WGS metagenome assembly OCVQ01 (sample SAMEA3355526, study PRJEB22509) | marine metagenome | biome: marine; feature: river plume; material: water | place: USA | collected 2010-08-08 | depth 0.5 m | reverse complement strand
TATTACTCCTGACATGTGGAATAAAAGAGAAACTAAATATGTAACAGGTCTTTCTTTTGATAAACCTTTAAAAATAAGTTGGATAGGAACTGATGGAATTAGTGGTTATATTGAATTTGAAGGATACAAGTCCGACTATTTAGATGTAGAATTTATTCATGATTTATTAAAACCTCAATATAGAATTGGTTTATCTAACTTAAATGAGTCTGATAATGAGTTTAATGTTGATGCGCCTGAAGATTGGAATGTTCAGTATTTAGGAGTTGGTGATACCATTCAAGGCAAAATGTGGAATTGGAAAAACATTATCAATTGGTGTAATAGAGTAGCTGGAGATAACCATGTAGAACTAAATGAATTAATTAGAAGATGGGAAGATGTTTATGATGAAGGTGCAACTATTGATAGAATTATAAAATATGGAGATTATCATCATGTAGAATTTGACAGTAATTCAGGATTTTTAAGGTTTGGTCCTAATATTAGTACTGTCAATAACTGGTTAAGTGATGGTTATGAAATTGAAAAATCATTAACAGAAGAAGCTGAAGATTTTAATGTTATGGCTTCACCTAAGTGGGATGTTATTGAATTAGGAGTAGGGGATTATATTAATTCTAACATGTTAAATCCTAAAAGTAATGATTATACATGGTTTTCAAGAAGAAAATTCTTTATAGAAGACATTTATTTTGATGAATGTTGGACTGTTAAACTTACTCATGTTGAGTCAGAACATGATGAAGAAATGTGTGTTGATTTCCTTAATTCAGACGTATTAAATAACAAATACAAAATAATGACTTCTTTAAATGAATTGTTAGAAGTAGACGACGAATTTGATGTTGAAGCTCCTAAAGAATGGGATGTTACTGAATTAGGAGTAGGAGATAAAATTACTAAAGACATGATTAAAAATCCTGAATTTTTAAATCGAATGGATGAGGATTTTGAAATGGACTTTCCTGGTGTAATAACAAAAATCTATAAAACCTTAGGAAATGAGAATTGGGGTGTAAGAATTAGATTTCAAGACGTAGGTTGGAGAAAATACTTACCAAAAAGTAAAGACATAAAATTAGGACTAGGTTTTAACTTAGATAGTTTCAATGATGATAATTTAAAACCTCAATATAAAATTAAAGAACCTGTGTTTGAGTTAAGTACTTTATTAGAAAATGAAGAAGATTTTAACGTTAACGCTCCCGATGAGTGGAACGTTGAAACATTAACTGTTGGTGATATTATTACTCCCGACATGTGGGGATATAATTTTATTTTCTTTGATGTTTCAAAACCATTGACTATTGAAGATATAGGAGAAGATGAGGGAGGATGGTGGATTCAATTAGGACGTAGTGAAGCTCCATTTGATTTAGATGAAATTAACGAATACTTAAAATCTAAATACAGAGTAGTTCCTTATATTTTAGAAGAATCTGATGATGATGATTTTAACGTTAGTGCTTCACCTGAGTGGAATGTTACTGAATTAGGGGTAGGTGATATTATTACACCTGATATGTGGGATTACACAAAAGATGGTGATGAATTTAGAAATAAAATTGCAAAAAGTTTTATTATTAATAGAATATTTAAAGAGGATGGTTGGGATAGTGGATGGGGAGTTTCTATAGTACATTATATTCCTGAATTTCCACAAACTAGTACATTAGGTGGTTTAGAGTATGGTTTAGGTGAACTAAATAATCATTTAAAACCTCAATATAAAATATTTATTCCTGGAGCTTTAAATGAATCTGATGATGATTTTAATGTAAGTGCACCTGAAAGTTGGTGGGAATATGATGGGGATGTTGAAATTATGTTTCAAGATACTTATTGGTATGAAGATGAAAATGGAAAAGAAGCTATTGTAGAAAGAGATGGAGGAGGAATACTCAACATAAATGATTTAGAACAGTATTCTTATTCGGGTTGGAAACCATTTACTGGAAATCCTACTAATGAAAATCTTACTAAATGGTATTATTCAATTGATTGGGAAACAGACTTAATTGAAATATTTAGTTTTGATGATAGTATTTTTGAGGTAGAAGAAGATTTTGACTGGTCAAGTGCTGAAAATGTAGATATGGATAGAACTGGTTTTGAAATTAGAGCAGTTTCTACCTTAAAAGAAGTAGAAGATGAATTTACTGTAAAACCATCTAAAAAATGGGACATTGTTTATTTAAATAAAGGAGATTTTCTTGACAATACTAATTCAACTTTTAACGATCCTAATGTTAAATATGAAATTGGTAATATAACCAGTGATGGAGAAATAGAAGTAAAAAAATACATAAATCGTGGGGATAATTTTGAACCTCAATTTGATAGATTTATGAAAACTCGTAAAGGAATTGTTAAAGCTAAATTAAAATCTGGTTTTGATATAGAAACATCTTCTAAATAATATTTATTGTAAATGTTATGTGGATTATTATACTAGTATCTTTAGGTTTATTGTTATTAGGTTTTTTACTGTTAGGTTATATTTCTCCTTATCAAGGTAATAAAACAAATTTTTTTCAAATTCAAGAAAAAGAAGTAAAACATTTATTTGAAACTTCTAATATTCAACAGTATGAGTTAACTGATGAAGATAAAGAATGGATTGAAGCAGATTTAGTTGAAGATGATGAAGACCATGTCTTAGATCAGGTATTAAATGAAATAGTTGAAGACATACCAGAAGAAAATAATAAAATTGAAAATGAAGAAATAAACCAAACTTTAGAAAAAGAAATTTACAACTTTACTTGGAAAAATATTGGTTTAGAACTTTATAAAGAAACTAACTTAGATGTATTTTTTGAAAAATTAAATTCATTAAAAAATAAAAGAATATTAATTGTAACCGATGTTAGTTATGTTTTAGAAGCTGATTTTAAAGATCATAGAGTTTTTATTGGATTTTTAAGAGATTTTGAAATTTTAGACGATAATACTCAAGATCAACCTAGAATTAAATTTAAAGTAGATATTCCTGTTTTTGATATTTCACTTGATTTAAATTGGATTTACGATAAAAATAAATTTGACAGTGATTTTAGTAGTGAAGAATTAGTTAGTAATTTCTTAGAAACACTAAAACCTATAAACGAATTACTACTTGTAGAAGAATAACATATTTATAATATATGATCAAGTTAAAATCTTTATTATTAGAGGAACCACAAACGGCACCAACTCCTACTAAACCTGTTACTAAACCTGATACAGATACACCTACTAAACCTACTCCTCGTAGAAAAAGTACTCCTAGTCCTAGTACTTCCCCCACTCCTGGTATCAAAGCTAAAACTTTAATGGGAGAAGAAAGTGAAGTTATGAAACAAATTGTAGACAGATACATGTCTGCTTTTAATAAATTAAGTGAAGCTGACTATGATAAAATTTTTGATCCTGAAACTTTAAGTAAGTTAAAGGGAAGTGTATCTCAAAGAATGCAAGGTAAAAACCCAATGCAAATAGTGGGTAACTCAATGCAGTTGGCTCAACAAGTAATACAATTAGAACAAGGGAGTCAAGATTTACTTGAACAATTAGCCTACGATATTATATACGAAGCATATCCTTATTTAAAATCAAATGAAGATGTAATTGAAATTGATGCTAAAATTGTTCCTCAAGCTCAAGTTAAAGAAGCTTTACAACCAAATTCACCACAAGAAGAAGACATTGAAGAATTAAGTGTAGAAGAAGAAAAAGAAATGATGGATGATATTGCTGAAGATTTAAAGAAAAGAAGATTAATCAACGCTGTTACACAAGGTGCTTCTACATTTAGTAAATCAGCACACTATATTCAACAAGAATACATTGACATTATTGGTGGAGAAGGAACTAGCGATAAATACAGAGATTTAATGCAAGCGGCTCTTGACATGATTGATTTTATGGTAGTAAGAACGGGTGGTAATATGGATGGAGGAGGTGATGACTTATCAAATAGTGCTACTGGGGCTGAGTCTGTATTTTATGATTTTGAAAAAGAAAAATGGATTATTAAAGCAAGAGCTATTGTTTTCCCTGTTCTTATATTAGAAATTGTAAAAGGAATGTATGAAATTATTGGTTTATTTGGATTTAGTGACTTAGAAAGAGGAGAAAAAGTAGTTAAATTTACTGATAAAATTACTAATGAACCTGAAGATATTGCTTATGGCCAATTAATTGCTAAAAACTTACAAGACTTAATTAATAAATTAGAAGTTAACGTTACACCTGAGGAAAGAGATGATTTCTTACAAGATATTTATAAGTTAGAAAATAAAGAATTTATTCAACTAATGACTAACATAATTAATAATAATGTTAATAGTCAACAAATGAATCAGTTGAAAGGTATGTTTAAACAAATGCGTCAAGATAAAACAGCCGATGACGCAGATAACGCTTTATTTGAAAGACTTCAAAGATTAGCCGGTTTATAATTTGGTTTTTAAGGGTATTTTTATTAATACTATGTTTGTGGAAACACAGACTAGTACGTCTAAAACTACATACAGAACACCAACGGTCGGCTCTAAATGGTATGATTTTCCTTAAATCAAGTACTTATGCTTAGTTTTTATTAATTAGTTTTTTTTCCTAAGATATGGGGTGGGGGGAGAAAAATAAATCTAAGTTTGGCTTTTACAATCCATTATGTTATAATAAAAGGTATGGTAGAACAATTAATAGAAAACGTTCAAAAGTACCAAAAAGATAATGGAACTGAATTTGAACCTCAAGTTATTGTATTTAAATTACATGGGTGTAAGGTATGTAAATCATTAGAAACTGAATTGATGGTTGACGGATGGAGTTATGAAAGTTTCGATTGTATGAATACTAAACATGAGTTAATAGCAGATGAAATTGAAAGTATTCTCGAAAGTAATAGTTACCCCGTTATATTTATCAATTACCCAGAAACTAAAATATTACATACAGATAGTCCTGTTAGACACAGTAAATTAATTTCAAATTTAAATCCACAAATAACAATATACAAACAATTAACCCCACATTTATCATGAGAAACAAAAGACACGTACAATTAACCTTAGGTCAAATTGAAGCAGTACAACAAAGTTTTATTCAGTTTATTCGTAATTCTGCCCTTGCAGAAGATGAACGATTATTTTTAGAAAAACAAATTGAAGTTAGTAAACAAGCATTTGAACAAGTCAGAACATTCTTAAATCAAGAAGAAGAAGAATACAACACAGCCTCATTCCCAAATCCTCAACAAAATATTGATTACGGAATTCAATCAGGAAGGTTTTAATATGAATTTAACACCAGAACAAATCTTAGAAAATTGGAATCGTTTCCTCTCTGTTATAGATCAATATGTCGAGTCCCCTAGAAAAGAACAGTTATTAGAGTTTTATCAAAAATACGAGGAACGTTTTAGTTTAATGCCAGCAAGCCATAAAAGTGGTTATCACAATTCTTTTCCAGGGGGCTATATTGATCACGTATTAAGGGTAATAGATGCATCTCTTGAATTAGATAAAGTATGGAGAAAATTTGATTGTAAAGATAATTATACTACTGAAGAGTTAGTATTTAGTGCAATTAACCATGATTTAGGCAAATTTGGTGATTTTGATCATGAAGCTGTTGTTGAACAAACCGACGAATGGAGAAAAACAAAATTGGGTGAGATGTATCAATTTAATACTAAACTTACTTACATGTCAGTACCTGATCGTGGATTATGGTTATTAGCAGAGTTAGGTATTAGATTATCTCAAAATGAATATTTAACTATTAAATTACATGATGGGCTTTATGATCAAGCAAACGAACCTTATTTAAAATCATACATGCCAGAAACTAGACCCAGAACTAGTATGATTTATATTTTACATCAGGCTGATTTATTAGCTGCTAGAGTTGAATGGGAACATGAGTGTTTAGATAATTTTTACAAAGAACCAGTTAAAAAACCTTTAGTAAATAATTTTCAATCAAAACAAAAATCTCAAGAAAAGGCTATTAGACAAATAGGAAATAAAAATACAGCTTTTGCTGACATGTTAAAAAATCTATAATATGAGTACAGGAATAATTGCAATATTGCTTTGGGTAATAACAGTAGTAGGATTTATTTTTAATAATCTTTGGCAAAGAATTAATAAATTAGAAAAAATTACTGACAATCAATCCCAACGTATTGCCGAAACAAAACAAGCCATTAATAATATTACTTTAGCTTTTGATAAAATAGATGAAGAGCAAACATTTAGAGGTAATGATTATGTAGGTCAAATGTGGTTAGAATTAAAAAACCTCAATGAATCTTTAAAACAATATAAAGAATGAGTGCTACTTTAGATCCTAATGTTTACACGAAAAAAGGAACTCTTAGGAAAAGAAAACCTAAAAAAGACCGTAATTATTTTACTCAAGAAACTGAAGAAGCTATTGTTGAGTTTGTAAGTTGTACTGATATTCAAAAGAGAAATAAAATTTATAAAGAAAAAATTCACTATGCTTTTTTTAAGCTAACAGAAAATTTAATTCATACTTATAAATACTATTATACTGATAACCACACAATAGAAGAATTACAACATAACGCTATTATATTTTTACTTGAACGTTTAGAAAAATTTAAACCAAATAAAGGTAAAGCATATAGTTATTTTGGAACAATAGCTAAAAGATATTTTATCTTTAACAATCAGAATAATTATAAAAAACTTCAAACCCACCAAGATATTACTGAAACTATAGTTAATGATGAAGAAGTAGTAAAAAAGGAATTAATAGTTGATAGTTTTCAAGAAAATACTTTAAGTACGTTTTTTGATGTTTATATTAAATACAACGAAGAATACTTAGAAAAATTATACGTTAAATATAAAGAACAACAAGTAGCTAACGCGGTATTACAAATTTTTAAAACAAGAGAAAATTTAGATATATTCAATAAAAAAGCCTTTTATATATTCATAAGAGAAATGGTTGATGCTGATACTACTCTTATAACTAAAGTTATTAAAAAAATGAAACTTTTATATGTAAAACTCTATAATGATTATATTAGAGATGGAGTAGTTCAAAAACTTTAACAAAACCATATTTATACAATATGGACTATAATAAAGAAATATTTAAAGGTAAAACCATAGCTAAGTTGATGGAAGAAGCTTACAAAGATAAAAACGATAAAAGCTCTCAACTTAGATCAATGATTAATCAATTAAAAGATTTAATCAATGATGGGGGTGATGCTGTAATGATGGTTCCATTAATTAAAGAGTATATGGATTTACTCATTAAAAATGATGATACTATCATTAAAATACTTACTATTATACAAAAAATAGAATCAGTAAGTTTAAGAGCACAAGAAGAAAACGGTGGAATGATGTCTGATAAAGACAAAGAACTTTTATTTGCTAGTTTAGAAGATTTAGGAATAAGCAATGCCGGATAATCAGTTATTTAATACTGCTGGTTTTACAACAGCTCCAACTACAATTGGTAATATAGCTGGGGCTAGTGGTTTTACTGGTTTTACAGGTAACACTAGTCAAAGAACTATGGTAAGAGTAACTGGTATTGATCTTAAACTTAATGGAAATATATACTACGAATTTGTAAAAAATAACTATGGTAAATCTGAATTAGATTTTGTTGATACTAGCAAAATAGCTATTCCTAGTACTCCTACTAGTATAAACATGCCTGACGCAGGTGAATATGTAGAAATATATTCTAACTACGATCCAATAGCATCTAGTCAAAATAAAGCAAATCCAACAACTATTGTTTATTGGGATAGTGTTAAAGGACCTTTAAATATTTGGAATGAATTAACAGGATCACAAAAGAATTTAGATCCTACTGTACCAAACCAAGTACAAAATAGTAAAATGACTAATTTAAATCCAATAAATTATACTAATTCATTAAACGGATTTATATGAAATCAGGGGTAAATAGACTACAGGGAAGAAATAGTAATTATATGGATTTTAATCCTGATGGAAGTACTATTCTATCATCAGGTAATACTAGTATTCAAATAAATACTGATAGTGTCCCAACAGCTCCTGTAGTTACTCCTTCAACTCCTAGTACTGTTGTTGTTCCTAATTTATCTAAAACAACAGGAAGTTTTGAAACAGTAGTAGATATTATACCACTTACTAGCTCAATAAATCCTTTAGACATAAGACCTACAGCATCTTTAAATATTGAAGATATATTTGCTATAGAAATACCAGATGAAGAAGAAACATTCACTAATTTATATAATGATAATATTGATATAACATCAGTACAAGTATTTGATTCATTAGATGAAATAAAAACATATACGGAAGAAAATCAAGCTGTTGAAATTTCTTCATTAACCCAATCTTCTTTAAAAACAGGCTCTGGCTTTAAAAATTTAAGAGAATCAGTAAAAAAATTAGATTTAGCTTTTTATAATAAAGTTGTTGAAGTAGCTAAAAAATTAGGAAATGAAAATTTAGTAGATGCTTTATTAGCTACAATGAAACATGAATCTGGATTTAGTACATCCGTATCAGCACCAGGTAATGTAACAAGAGGTCTAATTCAATTTTTCTTTGGTAAAGCTACAACTATAAACATAGGAAATAAAGGTCCATTTACTAGAGGAGATTTATCTAAACAAACTAGAGTACAACAATTAGATTTAGTTTATGAATTTTACAGATATTGGTTTAAAGCTTTAAAAATAACTAACCCTAAATTGGTAGACATATACATAGTAACATTCTTTCCAGCAGCTGTAGGCAAACCAGATAATTATGTATTAAAAACAAAACGATTATCAGCAGAAACAATAGCTGATAAAAATCCAGCTTTTAATAGAATATTACAAAGACCTAGAAAAGAACCTTTAACTATAGCTAAGTTAAAAAAATATTATCAAATTCAAGGATTTCCTATATAAATGAAACAGCAATTAAATATATCATCTGAATATGTTTTTATATCATCATCTGTAGATAATATTGATATAAAGTCTAATAAGAATATAAATACTTATTCTGGTGGTTCTATAATATATCAAACTGGAGATCCTAAAAATAAAAAAAATTCTTATATTATAAATTCTCAAAATATAATTTTAGGGTTAAAATCAAACAATACTATAAAATTAGAAGCAGTTCCAAAATCAGATGAACTAATAAAAATTTTATCTGAAATGTTAGATATAATGAATCAAATAGTAACAACTCCTGATGGAGCAGAAGCAGCATTAGTAGGAGATATTACACTATTAAAAACTAAATTAACTAATATTAAATCAAAAATAACGAAAACTTACTAATGGCTTTAGATATAGAACAAATAAAAAGTTTTCAAGTAGGTAATAAGACTATTACCCAAAGTACTACGACAGTAGTTCCTGGAATTAATCCAACTACAGGTTCTAGTAGCTTACAAAAAACCATTCAGAGTATTAGTCAACTAAGTAGTAAATCTAATGAAATAACAAGTTTTATAAATGATGCTAGTATTGATGGGGGTAATCAACCTTTTAACATATCAAAGTTTGCTCGTGAATTTATTTTCAAATCTCAACAACAAGAACAAGAAGAATCTACTACAGGAAAAGTAACAGACAGTAAACCTATTACAAGAAGAATCAAACAAACTACTAAAAAATTAATAGATAATATTGCTCAAAACTATGTTAGATCAGGTAGATTGTTAAGTATTTTAGAAAAAAATGTAAATAAAATATTAACTCAAAGTAATGTAAATTTTGTAAGTATAGAAAATGGTCAAATAGTAGCTCAACCAATTCAAAGTCAACAAACAAACCAAGCTATTCAAAACATACAAAAAACAATAGATACTTATGTGTTAACAGTAGACAAATATGCTCGACGTGTTTACAATACAGATGAAATTAGAACTGTTGATCAATTAAGAAAAAATTTAAGTTTAAATAAATTAATTCCTCTTTACGATAAAATATTAGCTGTAAAATTAGAAATATTACAAATACAAATTAAAAGAAGAAAAGCTCAAGATTTAATAATAGCTACTAATGCTGCTTATCAAGTACCTGTTCCTAATATTGCTTTAGCAGCAGAATATACCCAAAGAGCAACTCAATATACCGCTAATGAATTAAATAGTTTAGAAGACTTAGCTGAAGCTTATAAAGAATTTGAAAATATAAAAAAACAAATAGTATTTTATGGTGAAAAATACGAAAAAACTAAAAATCAACTTTTAAATATCCAACAAACTATAAATGACTTCCAGTCTCAAATATTTAATAAAGCTTTAACTCAAGCAAATAACCAACTAACTGGATCTTATAATCAACTAACTGGGTCTGTAGTAACAAGAATCAGTAACATAACAGGAAGCACAACAATATAACATAAAATTTTACAATTTAATATTTATACCAATATGAACAGTACAGAAAAATTACTAAAATTAATACAAGAAGTAGTTCGTAAAGAAGTTAGAGCAGCTCTTAAAGAAGAATTAGGTACATCCTCTATTAAAGAAAATTACAATCCAACAATAGAAAACATTAAAAGAACTCCTAAACCAAAACCAACAGGAAATTCAATTCAAGATCTTCTAAATGAAACAGCTTATGAAGGTGAATGGAGAACGTTAGGAGGAGGTACTTTTGATACTCATCAAGCACAAAATTTTGGTTTTCAACAACAATTAATGAACGAATATGGAGGCGGAGCAACTCCTGTAACTAAAGGAATTGAAGGTTTTATTCAACAAAACAACAACGGAGCACAAGACATCAGACAAGTACAAGTAAATAGTGTACCTGATTTTAGTGCTATGATGACTACAATGAAAAACAAAGGATTGTTATAATGATTCCAAATAGACCTATATATTCCTATAATGAACTTACATCATCGTATTCTCGTCAACGAGAAATAGGAATAAGTTTGGAATTCATAACACCTGGAGTTTTTACAAGTACATATACTACAAAACAACAAACCAAAAATCAATTAATAAATTTTATTCTTACAAATCCTGGAGAAAGATTTTTTGATCCTGCTTTTGGAGCTGGAGTAAGAAATTTACTTTTTGAACAAAATACTGATTTTACTAGTTTAGAAGAAAGTTTAAAAGATTTAATTGAAAGATATGTTCAAAATATAATAATAAAAGAATTAACTATCACTCCTAGTAATAGTAATACTGTAAGTATTAATATATTTTATTCTATTAACAATATGTCTGATGAACTTAGTATACAAGTAAATAATGAATTATCTGGAGAACTTATATAATGGCAATACAATATTTAAATAAAGATTTTAATCAACTAAAGCAGGCTTTAGTAAACTATATAAAGAACAACTACCAAAATTACACAGATTTCGGTCCGAGTTCGCCAGGAAATATGTTTACAGATTTGTCAGCATATGTAGGTGACATTTTAAGTTTTTACACCGATACTCAAGTACAAGAAACTTTATTATTAGAAGCAAAAGAATTTAAAAACATACTTCCTATTGCATATAGTTTAGGATATTCACCCAAAGTAACAAAACCCTCTACGGCGGTTCTTGACGTATATCAACTAATACCTTCTGATGCATCATCGGGGTACGTGCCTGATTGGAGGTATACGGTACAAATACCCGAAAACTCGCAAATAGCGAGCACTTCTCAACCCGACATTACATTCTTAACTCAAAATTTAGTAGATTTTAGTTATAGTAGCAGTTTTGATCCTACAGAAGTTAGTGTTTATAGTTATTATTCAAGCACTAGTAATCCAATGTTTTATATTTTAAAAAAACAAGTTGAAGCTATTAGTGGACAGGTTAAAACTCAAAATTTTTCTTTTAGTAACGCTCAACAATTTAATCAAATTACATTAAGTGACACTGATATAATTCAAATTATTGAAGCTGTAGATAGTGATGGAAATACATGGTATGAAGTACCTTATTTAGCTCAAGATACAATTATAGATAAAACATATAATATTAGTGTTTTTGAACCGAACTATTCTCAATATAATGATCAAGCTCCATTTATGTTGAGATTAAAAAAGGTAAATAAAAGATTTACAGCTCAATTTTTAGATGAAACAAATTTACAAGTAAGTTTTGGAGCTGGTACAACAGGAAAAGACAGTGAATTGATTATTCCTAATCCTGATAATGTTGGTTTAGGTATACAAGATGGAATTAGTGCTTTTAATACAGCTTTTGATCCGTCTAACTTTTTCTTTACAAACGAATATGGTCAATCTCCTGTAAATACAACTATTACTTTTACGTATCTTGTTGGTGGTGGAGCTCAAAGTAATGTTCCTGCTAACGACATTAGTCAAAATAGAGTAGTTAATCCCCAAATAGATACTTATGGATTAAGTGATAGTGTTGTTCAAACAGTATTACAATCTGTTAAATTTAACAACAATGTTGGAGCTACTGGAGGAGGACCTGGAGATTCTGTTGAAGAAATAAGATTAAATGCTTTAGCTAATTTTCCTACTCAATTAAGAAACGTTACTAAAAGTGATTACTTAGTAAGAATTCTTAGTATGCCTAGTGAATTTGGATATTTAAGTAAAGCTTATGT
>OCVQ010002363.1_pt1 | contig 12595 bp, 11 predicted proteins | sample 1539061 | NCBI WGS metagenome assembly OCVQ01 (sample SAMEA3355526, study PRJEB22509) | marine metagenome | biome: marine; feature: river plume; material: water | place: USA | collected 2010-08-08 | depth 0.5 m | reverse complement strand
CCCTTGCAATTTCCCAAACATAAGGTCTAAACCCGCTTTTTTGACTTGGGTAAACATGAAAAGGCGTTCTTGCTTGAACGTAAGACATTGGAATAATGTGATGATTTAATATTTTATCCGCTATAAGCTCAGGTACATCCATTCCGCTTATATTAAAATCAGAAATTTTATAATACAAAGCCATTAATTATCTCTTAAGAAGTCTTGAATTATTTTTAATTCAAATGTTTGGTTTACATTTTCATCAGCTACTGGGTCTCCGTTAAACTTAACAAAAAGTCCAGCAACATAAGTTTCATTAACGCAAACTGTATCATATTCTGTATTTAACCATATAACATTTACTGTCAAAACATTTTGCGCAGAATTTGATGTAAAGGTTATTCCGCTTGTAAGTAATGTTTTTAAAAAAACACTATTGTCGTTATCTATTTCAGAAACTTTTACGCTAAAAAATATATCTTCTACATCAGCATCTGTTTTACCATAAAGCGATAAATCAACTGTAAAAACCAAATCTTTAAAGTCCCCAAGTTTTCTTATAATTGTTGTTGCCATTTTTATTTTGTTAAATCTTTATTTGTTATTTTATAATTTTTTTGTTCTATATTTTTTACTTCAATTTTGTCTAAAGTTTTGTGCTTAACGTTAATCAATAAATTATCTTTTACGTTTTCAAGCAAATAATTTTCTCTTTTAAGATATGAAATTTTTATTACATCAGGTTTAACATAATAAATTTTAGTTTGTCCAGTTATAACTGGTCTAAATACTACAACAGAATAAGGTAAAACAATTATATTAATATCAAGTCTTGGAATAGAAATATTAATATTTTCTCTTGCTGTAACCGATACTGGTATTAATGTAAAATTGGATTCAAGTAAATCTAAATCAACATTTATATTTTTAGTTGTAGCAACACTAAAATTCTGTATGCTACTTTGTATTTCTTGCAGTTCTAAATCAACATCTATACTTTGTCCAGGAACAACACCGAAAGGAAGTATGCTATTATTTAAACTAATTAAATCTACAACAACAGTTATATTACCACCCGCTTCTACATTGTAATCAAATACACTAAAATTAGAAGTTTGTAAATCTTGTAATATTGAAACGTTTTTAGTCGTATCAACTGAAACTGAAAAAATACTAAAATTAGTTTCTAATAAATCTAAGTTTACATTTACGTTAGTTTCTGTTTCAACACTAACTGCAAATAAATTAAAGTTTCCTTCAATTATATTTTGGTTAATAATTGCATCACCAACAACATTAATATTTTCTAAACTAAAGTTTGCTTCTTGCAGTTCAACAGTTACATCTTTATCAATACTAACTGATAAGGGTAAAATGCTAAAATTAGATTCTAATAAATCAACACCAACACTTATGTTTTTAACCGCATCAACAGTAAAATTCTGTAAAGAAAAATTTAATAACTGTATTGGCACAACAATTTCAACCGATCCACCGGCAACAACAGAATAATTTTCAATAGAAAAATCTGCAATTTGTAAACCTACAAGTTGATTTACATTAGATGTTGTTTGTATTGTAAAATTAAATAAAGAAAAATCAGCAGTTTGCAAACCAATTCCAATACTTGCGTTTTTAACAGCGTCAACTCCAAAAGGGAAAATAACGAAATTTGCGGTCTGCAAACCAACTGAAATATTTTTATTAGTTTGTGTGTCTATTGTAAAACCAAATAGACTAAAATTAGATTCTTGCAATCCAATATTAATATCTACATTTTCGGAAGTAGAAATTGTAAAAGGAAATAAAGAAAAGTTTAATATTTGTAAATTAGCATTTACATCTACATTACTTTTTGCTTCAACATTAAAACTTTGTATTGTAAAATTAGCTTCTTGTAGTGCTACATTTATGTCTAAATTCTCTTGTGTAGAAACTGTAAAAGCTTGTATCGTAAAATTAGCTTGTTGTAATCCTACGCCAACATCAACATTACCAGAAGTATCAACTGTTACGGAAAATATGTTAAAAGTTGCTATTTGTAAACCAACAGCAACATTAATATTAACATTAGTATCCGCTGTTACAGAAAATATGCTGAAATTAGCAGTCTGTAAATTAATATTTACATCAACATTACTTTGCGTCTGAACAGTAAAAGCTTGTAATAAAAAACTTGCTGTTTGTAAAGCAACTCCAACATCTACATTTTCAGAAGTGGTAACAGTTACTCCAAATAAACTAAAGTTTGCAGTTTGTAAATTAGCGTTTACATTTATATTTTTTGTCGTATTTACTACTACATTTTGTGTCGTAAAATTTGCAGTTTGTAACGCCAACAACACATTAACACTACTTTCGGTTTGAACATTTACTGCAAATAAACTAAAATTAGCAATCTGTAAAGCGACAGTAACATCAACGTTACTTTCAGTCTGTATTGTAACAGCTTGTGTTGTAAAGTTTGCTGTTTGTAAACCAACCCCAATATCAACATTATTTTGTGTAGAAACCGTTACTCCAAATAAAGAAAAGTTAGCAGTCTGTAAGCCTACATTTACATCTTTATTGCTTGTTGTTGTTACAGTAGGACTATTTATACTAAAATTTGCAGTCTGTAAATTAACGTTTACGTTTACATCAACAGAAGTCGGTGTTAATGTATCAAGGTTTATACCCCATGCAGACATCCATAACGCTTGTGCTCTAAATGTACCAAGTTGACCAGTAACTGTATTATCAAATCTTATAATATTATTTGGCTCTAAGAAAACCCACCCAGCAAGGTTTAAAGAATATCCAAACGTATCTGTTGAACCTTGATTACCACGACCATAATTACCGTGAAAAATTGGCTCAATGGTACTTGAATTATTAATTTCTAATTTACTTTGTAATCTTACATTATTTCCAACATTATATGATGCAGCACCAATATTTGCACCAAATAATCCATCTTCATTGCTTGATAAAACTTCAATACCAGAAGGAGAATCTCTATCAAAAGAACTACCAACATTAAAAGTTTCTGTTGAAGATATTGGTAAATTTTGATTTACATTTAAATCTTGGTCAGTAGCTAATCCACCATTTGTTCTAATTAATTCAGCACTATCATTTAATTCAATAATAACTAAAGACTGATTACCTACAACTGGAGTAAGACCATCTGAATTAGCACCACCTTGATTATTTAAAACGCCATCACCTCTATATGCAGTTAATTGAAATGTTGTGCTTGTACCAGCAACTTTTTGTGTAACATCAATTACACCACCACCCATATAATCCGTACCAACATCACGACAATAGGCACAATATTGAGCAGACCTTTGTTGAACTCCATCGTAATTTACACCAAACCATCTTTGTGTTCTACCACCCCTATTTTCATAAAATTGTGCGTGTAAAACAATATAATTTTTTGTTTCGGTTAATCCTTTAGTTGCAGTTATCGTATTTCCACTTCTTGTAATATTCGTACCACTTAAAAATGTGTTTCCTATTGTTACGACATTTGGAGTAGTGCCTCCGTAAAGACCAGTATCTGTTCCACCAAAAATACCTACATCATTGTAGTATAATGGTGTAACATCAAGTGAAGATTGTATTAAAGAACCCGCGGGGCTTCCATCACCTATTTCTCTTTCCCATTGAAATTGAAATTGTGCTGATGCACTTGGAGAATCAACAAACGCCCAAACGTGAATGTAATTACTTTTATTATTAACGTTTCTTGCGTATCCAGTAGCGGGAGTACATTGAAAAGTACCAGTACCACTTGTCTGAACAAACTTCCCACTTATGGTATTTCTGTTATTGTGTGTAACATCAACACGAATCCTTGCAATCAGTAAGTATCCGTTTGCAAGGTTTGAACTCGGTAAAGTTACAGTAGATGTGGAAGAATTATAACCGTAAGACGAACCATCGTTTCTCGCGTTAGTAGGAAACGCTCCGTTAGGTGCAGACCAACTTGTAGTCGGAAATACACTTACTGAACTACCAGTTTGTCTAAAAAGATTCGCCATGTACTAACTATTTTTTTTAAGTTAGTGCCAATAAACCCTCTGCGTTTAGGTTAATAGTAAAACTACCATTTGAGCTTGACTGGTCTGAACCAAAATCTAAATAACAAATTAAAGGATCGGCACTTGAAGCACCTCCATTACTTTGATAAATAACAGCTCCTCTTGCTGTAATTGTAGAAGCAGACCAACTTGGATCGTCAAAATCCCACTCACCTCTATTATTAACGTTATCTTGCGTTACAGTTAATCCAGTTAAAGATTCCCCACCCGCAGTATAACCAGTACCAGTTACTTCGTTTGTAACATTTGCTCTTGTAGAATCTGCATCTTGGTCTGGTGTATATCCACTTGTTACCAACATGATTTTAAATGCATCACTATCAAGGTCAATAGTACCATCCATAATATCCTTTTTAAAAGAATTGTATATTACGTTTGCCATAATTATTGTATAAAATTAATTTGTTTGCAATTTAGACATTTTTTTTTAATTATCAATTTGTAAGGTTTAAGTCAAAATCAAGGTCTTTGTGTTGATTATAATTTACTTTTACAAAACAACCTCCTAAATATTTTGGAACTGCAATTCTTTCTACTGCCCAACCTTTTCCTTCAGAAAACTCTTCTTTGTAAGTTCCCGTCTTAACATGCATTTGATTTTGCACTATTACTTTATTATTTTGACTTCCTATTCTTAATCTTGGTTGTGCCATAATCCAACCATCATGTGTGTGACCGCTAAACATAAGTTCACAATCAGGCATAATTGCAGAATATCTCATTACAGATAATGTGCCTTTAGTAATTACGCCTCCCCAATTACCATGTGAATAACCAACATTTAATGTTTTTTTGCTTCCTTTATAATTAAAAGTAAGCTTATAATATCCAGTATAATTTCCTAATTGTATATTTGTTTCTTCTAAAGTGTTAATTCTTTCAACAAGTCTTTCTAAAATTCTTGTTTCATGCCTTTCACTTACGCTTGTTTCGTGGTTGCCCTCTGAAATTAATAATATGTTTTTAGCGTATGGTCTCAACCAATTTGCGCAATCATTAATAACAACATCAAGATAATTTGTAGCATTGTGCTCAGGTCTTACTGCTGATTTACTACTTCTTCTATCGTATTTACCTTGCATTAAACATAACAAATCTCCAGTAACAATAATATATGCTCCAATTTCCATTGCTTTGTCTAAGTGACTTTTTAGTAATTCACGATTGCATTTTACGTTATCCCAATGCCAATCGCTACTAACAAAAAAATTTAATTTTTCTGAAGAATTAACATCAAATTCAAATTTGTGTAAATTTCCAGCATACTTAATACTATTTTTTAATATCATTTAATTTTTAATTTGATTAGTTGTTCTATTATCATGTAAATAATAATACTAAGAACACCTCCTATCATACCAAAAACACTAATTTTTGCAGATTTAATTTCTTGTTGTCTTTCAAGCTTATCTAATTTATTCTCATTATCACTTATTCGCTCAACAAGACCTTTTGTATTTGTTTTAGAATCGCTTTCTAAATAACTCAATATACGAACAACCTGAGTATCTAATTTATCAAGTTTATTGTATATGTTTTCTTTCTCTTCGGGGGACATTTTAAAATATATTATTTATTTTTTTAATCTTTAATCTAAATGTTGCTCTTGTAGACCAACCTATTTGAATTTCAACCCAAATATTAGAAATTAATCTGTTAGCAAAACTATATCTAAAATACTTCTTATTGTTAAGATAAAAAATAATGAAACTTTTTCCAATTATACTATGAACAAGGCTTAAATATTCTCCTTTATTATCCATGTAATCACCATTTTTGCTAACATATTTTAAAACACAAGAGTTTCTGTAATTAGCTTTTATTACTTTATGGTTTTTTTGGATTATTCCTTTTTCTTCAGTAATAATAAATGATGAATTATATCTTACTGTAAATAAAGTATGTAAATTCCAGGCTGGATTTCTTATAGCACACCACTTATAAGCAGTCCAAAAGTTTCTTTTGTAATTATTGTTTTTTGCCCACCAATGAACATCCCAACCAAAACCATCTTCATCGTCGTAATAAATCCACAACAACTTATTTCTAACAAATTTTATATCACGCAAGGCGTATGCAATAGGAAATATTATTGGCGCAGTTAAAAATCCTAATAAATTTATTAGCATAATAGAAATCCATTTTAACACCAAAAATATCATATTACAAATTTATAATTTTAGTTTTACATTTTGTTACGGTTTTTCCGTAATTATCATTAATCGCTTAAAGTCGGTTCGTAAATAATTATTAAACTTTTTTCGCATCGATAAATAATTTGTGGTGTATTATTCACATCTACTCTTTCCCCAAAATTAGTTACCCAACCATCTACGACTTGTATTCTACAATCCATTATTTCTAAAGTGTTGCCACATAATTCTAACATTCCATAATTATCTGCAACTACAAAAACATCTTCTTCGCAACCATTACCAACCGACCAACTTTTATTCATTTCGCTTAATGTATCTGTTACATTCCAATCATTTGGTAACTGAGCAAAATTAAATATTGGTATTAATAACAGTAATTTATACATTACTTTTTAGCTTGTATAATAATCCATTCTGTACCATCAGACCACAATTTAATTCCTTCGTATGCTCTATTAATTACATAGGTTAAAGAACCATCAATAGTTTGTGAACCAGATCCATCTAAAGTCCAAGTTGTGTTTGCAGTTACTGTACTATTTGTAATAAATTGTAATGTTCTGTATTGATTAGTCGTAGCACTTGGTAAATTAAAAGTTTCGTTTCCATTGCCTCCAGTCCATTTTAAATAATAAAAATCTTTCCCATCAGTAGAACTTGTACTTCCTCCAGAACTTCCAATTTCTATTTGTGGCGTTTTTTCGTGTGCTACTGCAATTTGTCCTACATATCCATTTGGCGTACTTAATGTAGTATTAGAACCACTTACTAAATCAAAAGAAATAGCGTGTGTTACTGCTCCCGAAGTAGCTGTCACTTGTGGGTCACCACCTATACCTCTTACTAATTTTAAATCGTCTTTTTCTATTGTAGCAGAACCACCACTACTTCCAGTATGGACTTTACCACTACCAACAAAAACATTATTATTATTTGTACCTACATCACCAGCTAATATAATACCATTACCACCTTTTATATATAATGTTGATTCTGTTTGGTCGTCATATTCTATGTAATTGTTTGCGTTCCATTCTACTCTACTTGCACCACTTCCACTACCATTATCATCTAATAAAATATCACTTGCGTTTCCTATTTCAATGTCACCATCAGAAAATATTGGTAATGAACTATTGTTGTAAAAAGCAAAAGCATTGGTCGGTTGTGTTCCACTTGATGTATTTGTGTAATCAAAGTAAAATCCATATAAATTTGAATTATTTACTGTTCCACTTAAATTAATTGTCTGCGAAACGCCTTTTAAATTGGTAATAGTTCCAGCAGTTGCCTCAACCTTATTTGTACTACTCCACCATTCTCCAGTTGTCCAATCACTATTATCGTAACTAAGTATATTGAACACATTGTAAGCCTCATCCATGTAACCACCACCGTATCCAGAATCCCAATATTGTCTATTTATATTGTTTCCAAACTCACCACTAATATTTTGTCCAGTACCACTACTACGTTGGTACATTAAATTATAGTTTTGTAAAGAAGAATTTGGTAAAACAGATGTATTATTATCTTCATCATCTTCAACACGATAATAATTTACATTGTGCCATGCGTTTGTTGATTGTGATTGCCCTTGATACCTATAATAATTATATTTTCCTTGAGTAGAACCACTTGGAGTACCATCGTAAGTTATTCTGTCGTATGTCATTACTTGTGTTCCACTTGCATCAGTATCTTTTTTCATTATTTGTGATATTGCACCATTACCACTCACATCAAAATTATCATCTACAAATATTCTTAAAGCACCAGTAACATCATTTGTACCACTAAATGTTTTATCTCCACTAATTGTTTGTGCCGATGTTAAATCAACATAATCTGTACTCGTTGGAATGTCGCTTGTAAGTGCTAATGTGCCACTTGCATTTGGAAACTCAAAATCTCTTGAAAGAGTTAGTAAATTAGTTTTTAATGTTGCAGATGCAGTTGTACTGGATATTCTAACTCCTCCGTCAGCCACTAATGCTATATCTTGAACAGTAGAATCATCTATAAGAATGTATGTTCCATTATTATTTGCGTTTACAGTATTACCTGGATATGCACCAAACCAATAAATTTCTCCAGTTCCAGCATTTACTTGTTTCATAAAATCAGAAACATTTGAAACATCACTTGTCAAAGCTATTGTTCCACTTGTATTTGGAAAAGTAAACGTTTTATCACTTGTGTTTATTGAGGAAAAATCTAAATTAGATTTTACATTAAGTTGGTTATTATAAACAATCACGTCAGTACCAAAACCATAATATTTATTTCCACTTGATGTATAAAGTTTAAAATCAGCACTCGTTCCGCCATATATTATTTTTCCAAGATTCATTGGAGTTGGAAAAGATATTTCTGGAATAAAAGTTGAATAATCACGTACAACTATATTATCATCAAATTGTTGTGATACACTAAATTGATTATCTACATCTGTTAAAGCTAAAGTTCCAGTTGCATCTGGCATTGTATAAGTTTGATTTGCTGTAATACTGCCATAATCAAAAGTATTAATAAAACCTCCAGATTCTCTAAATTTTAGTGTGTTATTTTGAACTCTAAAAAAGTTCCCATTAACAGTATTGGTAATGTCAAATTGTCCAGAAAGAACATTAAGTTTATAATCAGTACTTCCAGCTTGGTCATTAACAATTATATTATTAAAAGTTTTTTCACCAGTAATTGTTTGTGCTGTCGTAAAATCAACAAAATTACTAATGTTAGGAATATCACTTGTTAAAGCAATCGTACCACTTGCATCTGGAATAGTTAAAACTCTGTTTGCTGTTACCACTCCTGCGTAAATTTCTTGATTAAACGATGTACCATCGTAAAAACGTATATGGTCTTTAAATAATGAACCATAAACATTTGTATTATCTCTTATTTCAGTTCTATTAGAGTAAAGATTTGATGTATTAGTTCCATCAGTTAATCGAATATACCCAGCAATTCCGTTAGCTTGTATATTTGAATTACTTTCAACACCTGTCCCATTTCCAAAAACAATCTCTCGGTTTGGAAAAATTAATCCACTACTTACTAAATCAAACCATATAGAACCATCGTATGCTCTAAATTTATTATCTGTAGTATTCCAATATATTTGCCCTTCCATTACTCCAGTTGGGTCACTTGCAAAAGAGCCTAAAATTACACCACCGTAATGTCTTGCGGGTGTTTGAGCATAAGTGATTGTAGCAAATAAAAATGCCAACAAAAAAATTATTTTTTTCATATTAAATCTATTAAGGTTAAAATTATTATTGGTAAAACTGTCCAAAAAACATCCCACGCATCTGCGTATTTGTCAAAAAATTCTTTTCCAACCGCAAACATACCAACTACAATTAGTTGTGGAATTAATCCAATATTTAAAGCGTAAACTACAAACGAAATTAAACTTCCGTAAAAATAATGTAGCAATTTATCTTTAGGTATTTCTGCTAATTTTAAAAATATCTTTTGTGCGTATTCTTTCATTATGTTACTATTGCTTGATTTTGAGAATAACTCGAAATTAATTGTTTGTCTCCGCCATTGTAAGTCCAACCAACTAAAGTTACTGGGTCACCCGCATTAGTTATTTGTTTAAAGTAAACAACATCATTTACTTCTAAAACAGAATTATTACTATTTGAACCGTCTTTTTCTACATTAGAACTTTCTATCCAACGCCAACCTACTGTTGCGCCAATAATACTACCAATAATATCAGCTAACTCTGTTAAATTTATTCTTCCAGTTAAAGCACCAGTATTATCGTAAATTGGAATTTCTGCATTTACACCTAAAGTCTCATCTAAATCAGGAAGTTGTGGAATTAATTTTGCTTGATTTATTATTTGTTGTATAGCATTTGCATTTGCTATAATTTGATCTTCGTATGCTCCCATATTATTTTTAAGTTTTTAAAAGTCCAGTTCCGTCTAAATTAATAAATGCCGGTATATTGAAGTCTACATAATCAGCATTGTATCCAGTTTGACCTTGTCTATTGTTTGTGTAATTAATATTAGTATTTATCATTTCAGCACTAATTTCATATAAATTAGTTCCTTCAATATTTGTTGCTTCAATGTCTCCATTTTTTATATATCCAACTCCATTAATAAAAACATTTTCACAGCTTAATGCTATTACTAACTGTCTCATAACTTTCTTACTAACTGCATCAAAATAAAATTTATTTCCATTCGTTACACTTGAATCAACTAAATTAGAAGTTAAGTCTGTAATATTTATTTTATCACTTTGAACAGTAATTCCTTCTATTCTTAAAAAAGGTATTCTTACAAAATTTTCTATTCCAAATTTATAAAAAATATCTCTATTGTTTTCATTGTAGTATCTTATAGCTAAATGTTTATCTATTGTTTCTTGAACGCCAATATTTTCACTAAGATGTTCTACTGTTCCGTTTATTGAATCTTCATTAATAATTAAAACATCATATATTCCAACTCCATAAACAGACCAATCAATAACAAATTCATAAACTTCAAAAGGTAAAATATCAAAAATAGATTTTACTCTTGTTTGTGTTGCTAATCCAAGAAACACATAATCAATTACAATAACCTTTCTTTGTATTGTTGAATCAAAAACAATATCTTTTATAGAAAATGTTCCTAAAACATCTATTGTTATAATTTGTCCAATAACAGCAAAGTCTGGTAAGTTTCCATTTAAATTAAATGTACCATTTGGCAATCCAGTTTCATCATATGTATTCCCACTTAAGAAATATATACCTATTTCGCTTGGAGAATATGTATAATAATACGCATCTAAATATTGAAATTTATTTAAGTTTAAAGTTTTCTTCGTAAGTGTTAAGGGTTGGTTTAAACTTCCATCTTCAAATCTTATGTAAGCTTGTGGGTTATCATAATTACTTTTAAATTGAGAAGTAATAACATCGCAAGGCTTGTAAACATTTTCGGCACAATAAACAACATCAGATAAACTTTGATTTGCTAAACTATTATTGTCGTTTCTAAAAATAGTACAATCATCTACATTTTCATTTTCTGCAAATATTAAAGAATTTGCTTGTGAAATAAATAAATAAGGGTCTCTTGTTCCACTTGCTGTAACTTCGTAATCTTTTGTTTTTACACAATTAAAATTATCTTTTATGTAAACAGTATACGAACCATCTGTTTGGTTACTAAAAATATTATTTGATTGGTATGTTACACCATCTAATGAATATTCGTAAGTTAATATTGGATTTTCTAAACTTAATGGTTCAATAAAAAAACTAACAGTAGCTCCCGCAACAGAAGGAATCACACTAACTTCAATATCTGTTTCATTTAGTTCTCTAATGTATAGTTCAGCTATATTTGTTTCGGGATAAAAAACGCTTCCAGTAGCACCTATAAGCTCATATCTTGTAGCTATATTTCTTGCTAAAGAACCAACGTAAGGGTTATTAGTGTTTCCAGTAATTATTTCAACACCATTTTGTTTTATTGTTTCTGCAAGTTCATCTGTTTCAATACTTATTCTAACACTATCACAAGGAAGTGTCGGTTTAGAACTAATAATAACATTTACAATTCCTTGTTGATTTTCAGTACAATTTGTAATTGCTGAAGTAACTGAAATTATATTAGTGTTAAAATTTCTCCAACCTCTTTTACAAATAAAACCTTCTTCAACAATTTTTTCTATTGTCACAACGTTTACTACTCTTGAAATTAAAAAAGAATTAGAAGCATTGTAATCTAAATTCCAATAAGTCACAAAAGCTTGTGCGGTTGCTTCTCCAGGATTAGATGTTGGTGTAATTTGTTGTGTTGGTATTTTACCCCCTCCAGTTCTAAAATATGTATTTTCAAATTCTTCTCTGTATAATTGAGAAGTTGGAGTAGCACCAAAACTGTATAATTCAAATTCTAAAAAATCTAATGCACTTGCATTATCTAAACTAAATGTAATTTGTATTTGACTTCCCATTATATTATATTTTCATTTGCTTTTTGTACTTTCCATTTGCCTACTCCTTTAGGCTTTAAACTCAATAAATAACCAGTTTCAATATTTCCATTTTCATTTATCCATTCTATTTTAAAATAGTAATTTGGAACATCTTCCCAATCTCCATTTTCAAAAACCTTTGTTTTGCCAAAAACTTTATCAATTAAATCTTCATCTACTGGATGATCAAATTCAATAATTTCTGGTAAAAATCTTGAACGTTCTAATTCATTAACAATTATATCACTATTTTCTAAATACTCAGGTTCATTAGGAAACTGCATACTCAAAGTTGTGTTGGCTATAGAGTTAATGTATTTTATTGTTTTATCCAAATAAACTTCAAGTCCAGCTCTAATA
>OCVQ010002360.1_pt1 | contig 12621 bp, 13 predicted proteins | sample 1539061 | NCBI WGS metagenome assembly OCVQ01 (sample SAMEA3355526, study PRJEB22509) | marine metagenome | biome: marine; feature: river plume; material: water | place: USA | collected 2010-08-08 | depth 0.5 m | reverse complement strand
AAGAAGTAGTATTCAAATCACTTTATTACAAAGAGAACTTAGATAAAGATGGAACAAAAATGACCGAATATGAAGATATCGGTGAAAAACTAAAATGGAATAGAGATGGAGCTAACAGACGAAGTGATAGTACTTTTGCTGGCAGCGATATTAACAATAGTGATATTGGGAATAAGTAATTGGTATGAGAGTAGATGAACTATTACAAGAGCAACGCATTGAGTTTAAAGTCTCAGGTAGAGACTATTTAGTTAAATGCTTAAACCCTGACCACGAGGATAGCAATCCTAGTATGCGTATTGACAATGTTACAGGCATATTTAATTGTTTTTCTTGTGGCTTCAGAGGTAATGTCTTTAAACATTTTGGTGCTGCAGCAAACTTCCTAGAGATTAAGAGACAAAAGTTGAAACAATCTATAGACGAAACGCGCTCAGCAAGTATAGGATTTGAGTTTCCTAAAGGATTTGCTCCTTATGTGGGCAACTGGAGAGGAATCAAACCAGACACATATAAGCACTTTGAGGCTTTTATGCATCATGATTCGCAGTTCAACGGAAGAGTTGTATTTCCGATTCGTGATATAACAGGAAAAGTGGTAGCTTTCAACGGTCGTCATATGACAATGACCGAGATACCAAAGTATCTAATTTACCCTCCACAAGCAAAGCTACCACTTTATCCTTCTACAGTTAACCCTATCAAAGGTAGGGTTATCTTAGTAGAGGGAATATTTGATATGATTAATCTTTTTGATAAAGGATTGTCCAATGCTATTTGCTGTTTCGGTACAAGAAACATAGATGCAGATAAGTTAGCTATACTAAAGATGCAAAACATAGAAGGTGTAGATATCATGTTTGATGGAGATGATGCAGGACAGACAGCTGCAGAAGAAATAAAAGGGTTAGCAGAAAGAGTAGGACTAACCTCTAGGAATATAAACCTAGGAAACAACATTGACCCTGGTGGATTACCTGAAATTAAGGTAGCAGATGTCAGGAAAAGGTTATATAGTTCTTGACAAAGCGTTCAGAATTTGATATAATATATATAATAAAAAAAGGAATCACATGACAAATATAGCATTAATAGAATCTAAAACCAGTAGAACTAACTGGGAGGATAGGTTTGATAATAATTTTGAGATAGACAGATATGCTCTATGCTCTGATAGTAGTAAAAAGAAAATACTAAAAGCAGATGTAGATATAGAGATTGATACTGATGCATACGACTGGATTATAGTTGTAGGCTCTGAAGCACTTAAGTTTTTTACAAGTGCTAATTCTATAACAGAGTATAGTGGTAAGTGTGTAGACGATAAGTATCTTCCTGTAATTAATCCAGCTATGTTATCTTTTAAACCCGAAGCAAAACCTTTATGGGATAAAAGCAAAAAGAATATTATAGACTATATTAATGGAGATTTAAAACAAGTAAAACTAGACTCAAATAAATGTTATGGTATTCAAGATACTAAACAGTTTCACGAGTTTTTACAAGCAGCTATTGACCACCCTAATAAGTATGTAGGTCTTGATTCAGAGACAACAGGACTATATCCTAGAGATGGTTATATGCTTGGTATGAGTATATCATACGAGAAAGACCATGGAGCTTACATAGACACAGAGTGTGTTGATGAGAAAGCAGAACAGATGTTACAAGAGTTATTCGATAAGAAGATAATAATATTTCACAATGCAAAGTTTGACTTAGCGTTCTTCGAGTATCATTTCAACTTTACCTTCCCCAACTTTGAAGATACAATGTTACTACATTATTGTCTAGACGAAGTACCAGGGGGTCATGGACTAAAACAATTAGCTATGGAACATACTCTTTATGGAGACTATGAGAAGCCTATGTATGACTGGATAGACCAGTACAAGAAACAACACAGAATACTCAAGGCTGATTTTCAATGGGGCTCAATACCTTTCGATGTAATGAAAGTATACGCAGCAATGGACGCAGTAGTAACTCTATTAGTATTTGAAAAGTTATACCCAGCAGTAAGAAAGAATGCAAAACTATTCAGTGTGTATGAGAACATACTCATACCTGGCTGTAGAATGTTAACAGATATACAAGATAATGGTGTGCCTTTCGATAAACTAAGACTGCTTAAAGGCAGAGACTTAATGCAGAATGATATAGATGAAGCAGTTGCAAAACTATATGAGTTCCCAGCAGTTAAAAGTTTCGAGACAGCAAAAGAAAAAGAATTCAATCCAAATAGTACAGTGCAACTTAGGTCACTACTATTTGATTTTGTCGGGCTAAAGCCTACAGGCAAAAAGACTGGTACAGGTGCAGACAGCACGGATGCCGAAGTGTTAAAAGAGTTAGGAGAACAACACGAAATACCTAAGCACATTCTTAGTATAAGACAAAAGTCTAAAATCAAGAATACTTACTTAGACAAAATATACCCACAGCTAGATAAAGATAGCAGATTGCGTACAGGATTCAACCTGCATGGCACAACCTCAGGTCGTTTATCTTCTAGTGGTAAAATGAACATGCAACAAATTCCTAGAGACAATCCTATTGTCAAAGGCTGTATCAAAGCTGCTCCAGGACACAAGATTGTTGCAATGGATTTAACAACTGCAGAAGTTTATGTTGCTGCTGTGCTTGCTGATGACAAAAACCTAATGGAAATATTTAAGACTGGTGGAAACTTCCACAGCAATATTGCTAAATTAGTATTTAATTTACCTTGTGAAGCGGAAGACATTGCAGAGTTCTATCCGACACAAAGACAGGCAGCTAAAGCTGTTACCTTTGGCATAATGTATGGTGCTGGGGCAAATAAAATATCACAGCAAGTCACAGCTGACTCGGGTAAACCTTTTACCAAGAGTCAAGCTCAAGAAGTTATTGATGACTACTTCAAACAGTTCCACAAACTTAAGAAGTGGATAGACCTATCTAGTAAATTTATCATGGATAATGGATTTATCTATGGTGCTACAGGTAGAAAGAGACGACTACCAAATGTTAAGTCTGACAATCAAGGAATACAAAGTCATGAGGTTAGGTCAGGTATGAACTTCTTAGTTCAGTCTGTAGCTTCTGATATAAACCTGTTAGGTGCAATAGACATGAATGAAGATATTAAAACAACTGGCATGAAGTCAAGAATATTTGCTTTAGTACATGATTCAATCTTAGCAGAAGTACCTGAAAATGAAGTAGAAATATACTCAGAAAAACTACAGAAGTATATTCAACAAGATAGAGGATTTAGTATCCCAGGAACTCCTGTAGGTTGTGATTTTGATATTGGTGATGACTACTCTTTTGGTAAGTTTGAATCCAAGTATGATATATGATAAAATAAAATTCCCTATATTTACTGTGCATACAGATGAAGTATTGTCTGTAGATGGTATTTTATGGGTGGAAAACCAAGTATTAGATGATACTAATATGAAGGGAGAGACTCTTGGATTAAGAAGGCTACAGAGTCCTATGAATAGTATATATCCTTTAAAATCAATGATTAAAGATATAAAAGGATTAATTGACCATCAAGGCAAATACTATATAGATACTGAAGGGCGTTTCTTTAGAAAAGTAAAAACAACTAAAGCAAGTCTAAAGTATCATAAAATACTAAGAGTTGAAAAGAAAAATATAGCAAGTGTAATGTGGGTAAAAGGTTGTCCCTTTCCCTTTACATTAGAAAGACCTTTAGCTGCTTCTGAATCTTGGGCAGGACTACTGTATAGAGATGGTATTCCTTGGATTCTATATGATACTAGTGAAGAAAAGAAAAGGGATTCATGGAGAAAAATATGAAAGCAGTTATAAGTGACAGAATATATTTAGAGGTATTACCTGCACAACAGAAAAAAATTGATGATGAACTAACGTATGCCATACCCTCGTTTAAGTTCAGTGACCCACCACTCATTATAAAAAATATGGCAATGATAAGACAGGGACTAGTAGCAATTCCAGTGGGCAGAATAGACCTAATCCCTGCAGACCACGAAGTAGTAGATAAAAGAGTGGATAAACCAGTAAACTTCCCCAAGTTTAGTTTGACATTAAGACCAAGCCAACAGTCTGTATATGACGAGATTGGAGATGGCGGCATAATTAACGCTTGGGTAAGTTGGGGTAAGACATTTACAGGTCTTGCAATAGCTGAAAAACTAGGTCAGAAAACCCTAGTCATAACTCACACTTTAGCTTTAAGAAAGCAGTGGGAAGATGAAGTAAAGAAAGTTTTTAACATCACACCTGGAATTATAGGTAGTGGTAAATTTGAATTAAACAGTCCAATCGTTGTCGGGAATATACAAAGCCTGTATAGAAAGATACCAGAGATTAGACAAGAGTTTGGCACTCTAATACTTGACGAAATGCATCATGTTAGTAGTAAGACATTTTCTAGAATAGTAGATAAAAATTGTGCTAAACATAAGATTGGACTGACTGGAACATTACAAAGAAAAGATGGGAGACATGTAGTTTTTCGTGATTACTTTGGAAATAATGTTTTAAAACCCCCAAAGGAAAACTTTATGATGCCTAAAGTGCATATCTTACCGATAGCAATTAGGTTCATGGACGGAAATAGTATACCTTGGGCAAATAGAATTAATGAGTTAGCATACAACCCAGAATACCAACATTCTGTGGCAATGGCTGCGTCATCGTACGCGGCCAAAGGTCACAAAGTGTTAGTGGTATCTGATAGAGTAGACTTCCTCAGAAACTGCGCGGAGCTCACTGGTAGCAACGCAGTTTGTGTGACGGGCAAAGTCCATCACGAAGATAGAGCAGATATAATAGCACAGATTTTTGAGGACAAAGATGTTCTGTATGGGACACAGTCTATATTCTCAGAAGGTATTTCTTTAAATATTCTAAGCTGTTTGATACTCGCAACACCAGTAAATAACGAGCCGTTACTTACACAGCTCATCGGAAGAATAATTAGAGACTATGAAGGAAAACAACAACCTATAGTCGTAGACATTAATTTAATTGGAAAGACCGCAAAGCGGCAGGCTAGTATGCGCATGGGCTACTACCTGAAACAGGGTTATGAAATATCAACACTGTAAAGACCTCCGAAAAATATGTCTTGACATGGGTTTCAAAATTTGTTATAATATATGATAAAATATAATTGGGAAAAGATAAATAGTGAGACCAATGGAGATTCAACTTCAATACTTACTATAGTTCATTTATTAACTTATAAAAGAGTACCTGCAAGTAGGAAAGATAAAACTTATAAATACTTTGGAAAAAGTTTTGTAGGAGATAGCTTTCTAGTCAATCCAAGGCAACTACTAGTAGAGAGACGAAATTATAGTAATAAAGAGGCTGCAGAATATATTGCAATAGCCTCATACCGAAACTATTTTAATTATAGACAGACTGGGCAAACAACACTAGAGTTGATACATTTGCCTGTCAGTGAAAGCATAGTAAACCGCAACAGATTGCTTCGAGTAGAGAATGGTCTAGTACACTTTCTATTTGAAGATAACGCTAAATGGAGAACATAAAATGGCATTAAAATTTAATCAAGCTTCGGGGGCAGCGAAAAAGTCCTCAATCGACCAGTATACTTACAAAGAAGGAGATAACATCTTCAGACTAGTAGGAGACATACTTCCAAGGTATGTTTACTGGATTAAAGGTGAGAATGGCAAAAATATTCCTATGGAATGTCTAGCTTTCGACCGTAACACAGAAACATTTAATAACAAGGAAACAGACCATGTAAGGTCTTTCTTCCCTGATTTAAAATGTGGTTGGGCATACGCTATTCAAGCTATAGACCCAACTGATGGCAAGGTAAAAGTTGTCAATCTAAAGAAAAAACTAATGGAACAAATCATGGTTGCCGCAGAAGATTTAGGCGACCCAACCGACCCTGAGACTGGGTGGGATGTTTGTTTCCAAAGAGTTAAGACTGGACCTATGGCATTTAATGTCGAGTACAGACTACAAGCACTTAAGTGCAAACCAAGACCTTTAACAGAGGCTGAACAAAAGGCAGTAGAAGATATTCGTTCAATGGACGATGTACTAGCTAGACCTACAGCAGATGCTCAGTTAGAGCTTTTACAAAGAGTAACACAACCAGCTGGTGCAGAAGCACCTTCTGATGTAGACTCAGAATTCAGCATTAGTTAAGGAGTTATTATGGATTATACAATAGGAGATACATTCCCAGATTTTTCAACTGTGGCAGTAGATATTGACAACGAGCTTGTAAATATTGATGTACTACAAAAAAATATGTGGACAGTGGTTTATTTTTATCCAAAAGACTTTACATTTATTTGCCCAACAGAAATATCCGATATGGATAAACTGCTGGGCGAAGCTGATGTATTAGGCTTTAGTCCTGATAATGAGTTTTGTAAATTAGCTTGGAAGCAAAGCAATGATATCATTAGAGATGTTAAACATCCTCTGTGTTGTGACGCGGGTGGTCAACTTGCTAGTGACCTAGGAGTTTATGATGGTAGGAATGGAGTTCCTTACAGAGCTACTTTTATTATCGACCCAGACCAATGTATACAACACTACTCTGTCAATGCACTTGACACAGGTAGAAACGCTGAAGAAATACTAAGAACACTACAGGCTTTAAAAGCTGGTGGACTTACAGGTTGCGCATGGCAGCCAGGAGATGACTTCGTAGCGTGATATTATTTACAGCAGATTGGCATATAAAACTAGGACAAAAGAATGTACCTATGGCATGGGCTTGTAGTAGATACAAGCTGTTCTTTGAACAGATTCATCAACTTGAAAAAGAGGTGAGTCTACATATTATAGGTGGAGACTTATTTGACCGTGTTCCTTCAATGGATGAAATTACTTTATACTTTGACTTTGTTAAAGATGTAAAAGTTCGTACCATCATTTATGATGGCAACCATGAAGCAACTAAAAAGCATAAAACTTTCTTTAGCAATCTAAAGAGAGCAACATCTGATGTGAACCCTTTAGTTGAGATTATAGACGAGACTACTGAATTTGATTTCGGTACTATTCTACCCTATGTAAACCTACATAAGAAAGGTGGCATAGAGAGTTGTAATATCAACAAACCTTTGTATACACATGTAAGAGGAGAAATCCCACCACATGTTACTCCAGAGGTTGACTTGGAAAGATTTAAAGACTTTCCTGTAGTATACGCGGGAGACCTACATAGTCACTCCAATACGCAGAGAAATATTATCTATCCAGGCAGTCCCATGACTACATCTTTTCATAGAGATGTGGTCAAAACGGGCTATCTTTTAATTGACGAACAGTATGACACTTGGGAGTGGTTTGAGTTTACTCTACCACAACTAATAAGAAAGACAGTTGAAAGTGAAAGTGAAATGATTGCAACAGATTTTCACCATACTATCTATGAGATAGAAGGTGATGTAGCTGACTTAGCAAACATCAAAAACTCTGAGCTGCTTGATAAGAAAGTAGTAAAACGAAGTACTGAAGCTACACTTAATCTCAAAGAGATGTCAATGGAAGAAGAACTAGTAGAGTACTTAAGTGCTATACTGAATTTAACTGACGATAAAATTAAATCAATTATGGGAGTATTTAATGATTATTCTAAAGAAGCTACGCTGGGATAACTGTTTCAGCTATGGGCAAAATAATACTCTTGACCTTAATGACAGCAACCTCACCCAACTTGTTGGTACAAACGGAATGGGCAAGTCTTCCATTCCGCTTATTATCGAGGAAGTCCTATTCAATAAGAATAGTAAAGGGATAAAAAAGCAAGAGATACAAAATAGATTTGTCAATAATGGCTATTCTATTAATCTAACCTTTCAGGTGGATGAAGATGATTATGAGATTGATGTATTTCGTAAGGCATCTATAAAATGTAAACTGTTTAAAAATGGAGATGATATTTCATCCCATACTGCAACGAACACTTATAAGACAGTTCAAGACTTACTTGGGCTTGACTTTAAGACCTTCACACAGTTAGTATATCAGAATACAAACACATCATTACAGTTTCTAACTGCAACAGATACAAACAGAAAAAAGTTTCTCATTGATTTGTTAAAGCTAGAAGAATATGTAGAGTTCTTTGATATATTCAAAGAAGCATCAAGACAAGTCTCAATAGAACTTAATACCTTAAACTCTAGGTCTGATGTTATTATAAAATGGTTAGAAGAAAATAAATTAGAGAGTATAGACATACTTCCTATCTTAGATTTACCAAAACCATCAGAAAGTGACGAGACAACTTTAAGGCAATTACGAAGCGATTTTGAAAAGATTTCGGAAAATAATAAAAAAATTATAGATAATAATTTTATAAAAGAGCAACTTGAAGACCTGGAAAGACAGGGTCATTTGGAGCCAGTCGGAGAGGAGATATCCCTCACTGCTATGCTGCAGCAACAAGGAACCTTCGGTTCCAAGATGGCTGAAGCTCAAGCACACTTGGATAAGCTCTCGGAACTTGAGGGGCAGTGCCCAACTTGTGAGCAAGAAGTAGATGATGAGAAAGTAGAACAACTAAACGCAACTTACTTCAATCAGAAAACAATTGCGGAAAACGAAACGGAAGTACTAAAAGGAAAAATTGCGGAAGCAAAAGAACACAACAAGAGAGTGGTGATTCAGAAAAATCAGCAAAGACAGTACGAAGATTACATTCGAGATTTGAACAGTAGTCTACCTTCTCAAATTTTAGACGGTGACGAAATCTCTACATCAATTGACGAACTTTCTTCAAAGTTGAGAAATATACATAGTGAGATAGATAGAGTAAGTAGTGAGAATATGAAGGCGGAACGCCACAATACTCGTGTCTCTATTATTCAAGAACAATCGGAGGGTATGGAATCTCAACTGGAAGAACTCGTCGCAGCTTTAGGTAAAGTAGAAGAACAGTCTGCTCACCTAGAGATACTCAAAAAAGCATTTAGTACAAATGGACTACTTGCATATAAGATTGAAAATCTAGTAAAAGACTTAGAAGATTTGACAAATGAGTACTTATCTGAACTATCTGATGGTAGATTTAGTCTTGAGTTTGTTGTCACAAATGACAAATTAAATGTAGAAATAACTGATAATGCAAAGATAGTTGATATACTTGCGTTATCTTCTGGTGAGCTCGCAAGAGTCAACACCGCAACGCTACTAGCAATACGAAAACTTATGAGTAGTATTTCTAGTTCAAGGATTAATACACTTTTTCTTGATGAAATTATAAGTGTACTAGATGATGAGGGTAAAGAGAAGTTAGTAGAGATACTACTTGGAGAAGAACTAAATACTTACTTAGTATCACATGGTTGGACTCACCCACTTCTAGCAAAGATTGAAGTAATCAAGGAAGAAAATATTAGTCGTTTGGAGTAATATGGTTCATAAAGAAGGCGATACCTTTTGGTATCATGAGTGTCCTCATACGGATAAAAAAGTATATTTGCCTATAGGCATGAAATGCCCAGACTGTATAATGCAAGAAATGGACAGCATACAGAAGGCAAAACTAGAACAACAGGAATATTTAAATAACATTCAAGGAAGAGATTAATTGGTAAACGCAAGACAGAAAGGAACTAAAGCTGAGAAAGAAGTCGCAGCTATATTAAAAAGACACACAAATCTAGACTTTACACAAACACCCGGTAGTGGTAGTGGTAAAATTAAAGGTGATTTGTATGTCGAAGATAAACATAACCTATTCCTTATAGAAGTCAAACACTATAAGGATATGGGTTTTACTCACAAAATATTTACACAGAAAAGTAATAATTTTGTAAAGTGGTGGAACAAAGCAATATTACAGGCACAGCAAATGCAACAAGAGCCTATCATATTGATGAAACAAAACTACTCAAATTGGTTTGTTGCGACTACACGCAAACCAGTAAAAGAAAACAGGTATATGTACATAAACTGGCTCGGTGCATATATAATGAACGCAGAAAAGTGGCTAGAAAATGAAAAATTGGAATTTACAAATGGCGATAAACTTCTCAAGCCTTGGGAACCAGATCCAGAATGGGAACTTACTGATAGTTGATGGTTTAAATGTAGCCTTTAGGTGGAAGCACTCTAAACAGCTCGAATATAAACACGACTACGTAAGAACTGTTGAAAGTCTCGCAAAGTCATACGACTGTGGAAACATAGTTGTACTAGCAGACGGTGGAAGTACCTACAGAAAAAACCTCTCTCCTGATTACAAAGCTAATCGGTCGGAGAAGTATGCAGAACAAACTGCACAAGAAAAAGCAGAGTTCGCCCAGTTTATGGGTGAGTTCAAAAATGCCTTCTCTCAACTAGAGAAAAGAGGGCATTTAACAATAAGACAAGACGGATTAGAGGCTGATGATTTAGCTGCATGGATTGTCGGAAAGAAAGCAGAATTTGGTATAGACCAGATTTGGATGGTCTCATCAGATAGAGACTGGGATTTGCTTATACAAGATGGAGTTTCTAGATTCTCCACAGTAACTAGAAAAGAAATTACTTTAGATAATTGGGACGACCACTATGATGTAGAGCCAAGTATGTACTTGACTCAGAAATGTTTAGCTGGTGACACAGGTGATAATGTACCTGGTATCGCAGGCATTGGTCCAAAGAGGGCTATATCTCTTATCGAACAGTATGGAGACTTATTTGATATATACAACGCCTGTCCTATCGACAGCAAGTATAAATTTATACAGTCTCTAAACGAAAACGCAGACAGATTATTACTTAATGCAGAACTCATGGATTTAGTGAGTTACTCAGAACAAGCATTAATCGAAGCAGACATAAACTTAGAGGACTTGTCCTCACAAATACAGGAGTATTTAAATGATACAGATTGATTATAGTAAAGATGATTTACTAACAGATTTCAGTAAACTTACTCTACAAGATAGATACCTTGTTGGCGATGAACAAAGCCCACAAGAAGCCTTTGCAAGAGCTGCTGAAGCTTTTGCTGATGATGAAGCTCACGCTCAGAGAATATATGATTATGCTAGTAAACTATGGTTTATGTTTGCAACTCCTGTGTTATCGAATGGTGGAACTAAACGAGGCTTACCTATCAGTTGTTTTCTTAATTATATAGAAGATAGTAGAGAAGGGATTACTGGACATTACACAGAGAATGCGTACTTGTCCTCAATGGGCGGTGGCATCGGTGGTGGTTGGAGTGATGTACGTTCACAAGGAACAAAGACATCAAAAGGCTCAGAGTCTACAGGTGTAGTTCCTTTCATGAAAGTAGTTGACGCAGAGATGTTAGCTTTTTCACAAGGTGTAACTCGTAGAGGTAGCTATGCTTCCTATCTACACATGAGTCACCCTGAAATAGAAGAGTTTTTAGATATTAGAAAGCCTACAGGTGGAGATATAAACCGTAAGTGTACAAACTTACACCACGGTGTAGTTATACCAGATGAGTTTATGGAAATAATCCATAAGGCAACTAAACTAGAAGGCTTTGATGATAGTTGGGAACTTAAAGACCCACATAGTGGCGAAGTGAAAAAAGTAGTAAGTGCAAGAACTTTATGGGTAAAACTACTACAAAATAGAATGGAAACAGGAGAGCCTTACTTAATGTTTGAAGATGCTGTGCAATCAGATTTGCCAGACTTTCAAAAAAGAAAAGGACTAAAAGTTAATCATTCCAATCTTTGCTCTGAAATTACACTAGCAACAAACGAAGAAAGAACAGCAGTATGTTGTTTATCAAGTGTAAATCTGGAGTATTTTGACGAATGGAAAAATACACCTGCTTTTATACCTGACTTAGTACGTTTTCTAGATAATGTTTTAACACATTTTATAGCGAACGCACCTGATGAGTTAGAAAGAGCAAAGTACAGTGCTTCTAGAGAAAGAAGTATTGGTCTTGGCGCTATGGGATTTCATGCTCACTTACAAAAGAATAATATTCCTTTTGAAAGCATGATGGCTACTAGTACTAATATGGTAATATTTAAACACATTAAGAGTCAAGCAGAAGCTGAGACACATAAACTTGCAGTAGAAAGAGGGGCGTGCCCTGATGATGATACTGCTTCAGTAAGAAATGCTCATCTGTTAGCTATAGCTCCTAATGCAAGTTCTAGTATTATTTGTGGAAACACAAGTCCAAGTATTGAGCCTTATAGAGCAAACGCTTTTACACAGAAAACTAAGTCTGGTTCTTACTTGATGAAAAATAAATTTTTAGAAGAAGTACTAGACAAGTATGGAAATAATGATGATTCAACATGGTCAAGCATTATAGCAAACAAAGGTAGCTGTCAACACCTTGACTTTCTTTCAACTGATGAAAAAGAAGTTTTTAAAACGGCAGTAGAAATTAATCAAGCATGGGTAGTAGAACACGCTAGTATGAGACAAGAATTTATTTGTCAGTCTCAAAGTGTGAATCTATTTTTCCCACCTGATGTAAACAAAGGAGACTTACACAATGTTCATATGTTAGCATGGGCTAAGAATATGAAAACACTTTATTACCTACGTAGTGAAGCTATTGGTAGAGCAGACAATGTAGCAAGTCAGGCAAAAAGAGAGATAATCTTTGAGCAATCAGATTGTCTAAGTTGTGAGGGATAAATG
>OCVQ010002358.1_pt1 | contig 12629 bp, 9 predicted proteins | sample 1539061 | NCBI WGS metagenome assembly OCVQ01 (sample SAMEA3355526, study PRJEB22509) | marine metagenome | biome: marine; feature: river plume; material: water | place: USA | collected 2010-08-08 | depth 0.5 m | reverse complement strand
GCTTCGGGCTCGACCGAGGCAGCTGCTCAATTGCTGAAGGCCTGGTGGGAGGAGGGGTGGTGGCATCCATCTGGCTTGGTCGCAAATGATTTGACTTGATTAAAGCTATAATTGAAGGCTGGATAGCAAGAGCTCGAGTGCTTGCTGTTCTGTCAACAGGATTTTTCTAAACCTGATGACAATTTCCCGGAAATTGTTTTTTACTAACTTTAAGGATAATAATCATGACCAAGTCCCTCGTTTTGGCTGCCGTGATCGCTGCTGCTGCTTTGGCTGCCTGCGGTGGCGCTGCTGCGCCAGCACCCGCACCAGCGCCAGCTGCTGCACCAGCCGCTCCTGCAGCGCCTGCTGCTGATGCTAAGCCAGCTGATGCTGCTGCTCCTGCAGCTGCTGCACCAGCCGCAGCACCTGCTGCTGCTCCTGCAGAAGCGCCTAAGAAGTAATTCTTGGCAGTCAAAGAAAAACCCCGCTCTGCGGGGTTTTTTTCGCCTAGACTTTTTGAGTCTAGTGGTGTGTTGGTTTTTATTTGATTTCGTCAGCCAACAGCTTGATGATTTTGTCTGCATTCGCCGAGGTTTCAGGAATGCCATCAGCGCCCTGAACCATCACCGTTGAAACGTCGCCCTTGCTGGTCACAGCAATGCGGTATTTGGCCAGTGTTGGAATGACTTTGTCGCTTGTAAACAGCTTGGCAAAGAAACCTGGTTCTTTGCCTGTGGTGCCAGGTGGCGCATAACGCACAAAGAACACACCTTGCGCGCGATCACGGTCCTCTACCGTAAATCCAGTTCGATCAATGGCCACACCGACGCGTCGCCATGCGCGATCAAAGCCGTCCTTGATTTCGATGGCGGGCAGATTGTTCTGCTTGATCAACTTCACATCGGCTGGCATGGCTGTGCCAGACGATGCTGTTGTGGCTGAGTTGGCCGGACTCGAAGCCGTATTGACGGAGAGGCTTTGGCCGCCCAATCTCATCATAAGACGGCGCAGAAATTCGATTTCCAATTCAGGATCGGCTGCACGGGGCGACCAAACTGTGGAATCTTTCAAGGGGCTGGTATAAATTTCAGCCAAACCCCGATGGGTGATGGTAATTTCCAAACCATTGGCAGTTCTTTCAATGCGGGTGCGAAAGCGATCACGCTCGCCAGTGGAGTAGAGCGAGTCAAACATTTTGCCGACGGCTTTTCGCAAAAAGTCTTGTGGCAATTTAGCGCGATTTTCGGCCCAGTCAGTTTCCATGATGCCCAACTCGGGTTGATCAAGGATGAGTGCGAAACCAGTGTCTTTCCAGAATTCACGCAATGGCTCCCACACAGAATCTGCACTTCTGTTGATGACCAAATAACGCTGAGTGCCTGCGCGCACAATGCGAGCTTCGCCCGCTTGATTGGCTGCTGTGCCAGCATCGAGAGCGACTCGAGCGGGAGAAGCTGCCGCTGCGGCACTGGCCAATGCGCTGTTCGAGCCAGCCACTTGATACCGAGAGTCACGCCTCAACTGTGTGAGATCTGGCGGGACTGAAAGTGTGGGTGCTTGGCTGGCGCTTTTGTAATCAATTTTGCTTTCGTCTAAAGTAGAGCAGCCGGATAAAAAGCAGGTAAGTGCGGCGGCGCAAGCCATTGCATTCAAGTAACGAGCAGAAGGGGCAAATCGATTCACGGGTGAGTCCTTAAATAAGTCCGCTGGCACGCAACGCGGTTTCAACCACGGGCTGCTGAGATTTTGAGAGTTCGGTCATTGGCAAGCGCAAAGTACCGCCACAGAGTCCCATTCGGGCCATGGCCCATTTGACAGGAATGGGGTTGGCTTCTACAAATAAATTCTTGTGCATGGGCATCAATTTGAATTGAATTTCCATCGCTTTTTGAACATCACCCGCCATGGCTGCGACACACAACTCATGCATCAAACGGGGCGCCACATTGGCTGTCACGCTGACGTTTCCTTTGCCGCCACACAGCATGAGTGCCACAGCGCTTGGGTCATCGCCCGAATAGACAGCGAATTCTTTGGGTAAATCGCGAATAAGCCACTGTGCGCGCTCAATGTTGCCAGTGGCTTCTTTGATGCCCACAATGCCTGGTACTTGCGCCAAACGCAAAACAGTTTCGTGCTGCATATCGGCAACAGATCGGCCAGGCACGTTGTACAAAATGACCGGCAAATCGGGCACCGCTTCTGCGATGGCCTTGAAGTGTTGGTACAAGCCTTCTTGAGTTGGCTTGTTGTAATAAGGCACGACCTGCAGTTGACAATCGGCGCCAACACTTTTGGCAAACTTGGCCAACTCGATGGCTTCGGCGGTGGAATTGGCGCCACAACCGGCCATGATGGGCACGCGGCCTTTTGCTTGTTCAACCGACACCCGAATGATTTCTCGGTGCTCTTCGACATTGACAGTGGGCGACTCGCCAGTGGTGCCAACCACGCCAATGCAATCTGTGCCCTCGGCAATGTGCCAATCGATCAGTTTTCGAAGGCTGGCGTAATCGACAGAGCCGTCCTCCAACATGGGGGTAACCATGGCGGGAATGCTGCCGGTGATGGGTTGAAAAGTTTTCGTCATGGCGAATGAAATGGTCAACAAATGATCATTCTAACGACTGCTAAGCCAAAACGGATGCGGCAAGTCATTGACTTTCTGCGCGGCCACAATGCGTTGAACGCATTTAGCGGGTTGATCCCAATACCCATCTTCATAGGCAATGACATGCAGCTGGGCACACGTTTGAAGCAATTCGCCTGGCTTGAGCAAGAAGTCGGGACGAGAAGGTTTGCCAAACTTTTCGTGGCCCAAAGCGAAAGTCTCGTAAATTAAGAGCCCCTCTGGCGCCAAGCATTCCAAAATGCGCGGCATCAGTGGGCGCCATAAGTAATTGGTAACGACCACCACATCAAATGTCTGGCCGCTTAAGGGCCAAGGGCCGCCTTCTATGTCAGCCTCGATGACCTTTCCGTAGGAGGAAGCTTCCGCTAAGGCCTCGGCAGATCGGTCTATGCCTGTGCAATGGTGACCGAGGCTCTGAAAGTACTTCATGTGCCTGCCTGCGCCACAAGCCAGGTCCAAAACCTGACTTTGAGGTTTGGCCAAGTGCGACCATCGCTGAACCCAAAGGGAAGGGGCTTCTGTGCCGTGCATCGTCTCAGTACTCCTGTTGAATCTCGTTGGCTGGAAAGCTGCGTGCCACGCATGATGCCCGATTGTGAAGTTAAATGCCCGGTTGAACTGTAAATTTATCCAGTACTTTGTTTGATTTCGCACTACAATCTGCGCCCATGGCTACATCTACCTCTGCAAAAGCATCTCCCGAATATGGCGAAGGCTCCATTCGAGTCCTCAAAGGCTTAGAGCCCGTCAAGCAACGCCCGGGCATGTACACCCGAACCGACAACCCATTGCACGTGATCCAAGAGGTGCTAGACAACGCAGCCGACGAAGCGCTGGCGGGTCATGGAAAGAAAATCAAAGTCACCCTTCATGCCGATGGCTCGGTCAGCATTGAAGACGATGGCCGAGGTATTCCATTCGGGCTGCACCCTGAAGAGAAAGCACCTGTCATTGAGTTGGTCTTCACGCGCTTGCATGCAGGCGGTAAATTCGACAAGGGCAGTGGCGGCGCGTACAGTTTTTCAGGCGGCCTGCATGGCGTAGGTGTCAGTGTGACCAATGCACTTGCCAAGCGTTTGGAAGCCATCAGCTACCGTGAAGGTCAAGTGGCTGCATTGGCGTTTTCTGGCGGCGATGTGATTGAACAACTCGTTACCCGCAAAGCTGCAGAGGGCGATCGCAAGCAGGGCACCACGGTGCGTGTGTGGCCCGATGCCAAGTATTTTGAATCGAGTGTCTTGCCCATGACCGAGCTCACGCATTTGCTGCGCAGCAAAGCGGTGCTCATGCCCGGTGTCACAGTGACCTTGTTCAACGAAAAAACCAAAGAGACCCAAACTTGGCAATACAAAGCCGGACTGCGCGATTACCTCATGCAAACTTTGAATGGCGACCCCGTCATTCCTTTGTTTGAAAATGAAGGCTTTGCAGACAGCAACCACGACAGCTTTGCAGAAGGCGAAGGTGCCAGTTGGGCGGTGGCATTTACCGAAGATGGCCAGCCTGTTCGCGAAAGCTATGTCAACCTTATTCCAACCACCGCAGGCGGCACGCACGACAGCGGTTTGCGCGATGGTTTGTTCACGGCGGTCAAGAGCTTCATTGAACTGCACAGCTTGCTGCCAAAGGGCGTCAAACTCATGCCCGAAGACGTGTTTGCGCGGGCCAGTTTTGTGTTGTCGGCCAAGGTGCTCGACCCACAATTTCAAGGTCAAATCAAAGAGCGCTTGAATTCGCGCGACGCCGTGCGTTTGGTGTCCAGCTTTGTTCGCCCCAGCCTAGAGTTGTGGCTGAACGAGCATGTGGAATACGGCAAAAAGTTGGCCGAGTTGGCCATCAAGGCCGCGCAGCATCGTCAAAAAGCTGGCCAAAAAGTGGAGAAGCGCAAGAGCTCAGGTGTGGCGGTATTGCCTGGCAAACTGACAGATTGCGAGAGCAAAGACATTGCACACAACGAAGTGTTTTTGGTCGAAGGCGACTCGGCGGGTGGCAGTGCCAAGATGGGCCGCGACAAAGAGTGTCAAGCCATTCTGCCTTTGCGCGGCAAGGTGCTTAACACCTGGGAAGTCGATCGCGATCGCTTGTTTGCCAACAACGAAATTCACGACATCTCGGTGGCCATTGGGGTCGATCCGCATGGCCCCAATGACTCACCCGATTTGTCGGGTTTGCGTTACGGCAAGATTTGCATCTTGAGCGATGCCGATGTGGATGGTTCGCACATTCAAGTCTTGCTCTTGACGCTGTTTTTCCGTCACTTTCCAAAGCTCATTGAAACCGGCAATTTGTTTGTCGCTCGCCCGCCACTGTTTCGAGTCGATGCGCCTGCGCGCGGCAAAAAACCAGCCGCCAAAATGTATGCATTGGACGATGGTGAGTTACAAAGTATCTTAGACAAACTGCGCAAAGACGGCGTGCGCGAAGGCGCATGGAGCATCAGCCGATTCAAAGGCTTGGGCGAGATGAATGCAGAGCAATTGTGGGAAACCACGCTCAATCCAGATACACGTCGTTTGCTGCCTGTTCAACTGGGCACCCTAGACTTTGCACAAACCGAAAGTTTGATCACCCAACTGATGGGCAAGGGCGAAGCGGCAGCGCGCCGCGAACTGATGGAGTTGCACGGTGATGACATTGAAGTTGACATCTAAGTGCTCAGTCAACGCCTTCCTGAATTGCTTAGATTTGAAATGATCCCAACATGAACGATCAACCGACCTTAGACCTTCAAAACAGCGAGTCCGATGACTCTCTGAATTTGGCCACTTATGCGCAGCGCGCCTACCTTGAATATGCATTGAGCGTGGTCAAGGGCCGTGCCTTGCCTGATGTGTGTGATGGTCAAAAACCAGTGCAAAGGCGCATTTTGTATTCCATGTCTCGCATGGGATTGGGCTTTTCGGGCGCCACGGGTGCCAAGCCGGTTAAAAGTGCGCGCGTGGTAGGTGATGTGCTGGGCCGCTTCCACCCCCATGGCGACCAAGCTGCTTACGATGCACTGGTGCGCATGGCGCAAGACTTCAGCCAGCGTTACCCACTCATTGATGGCCAAGGCAACTTTGGCAGCCGCGATGGCGATGGCGCCGCGGCCATGCGCTACACAGAAGCACGTCTTTCCAAAATCACCACTTTGTTGTTGGATGAGATAGACCAAGGCACCGTCGATTTCATTCCCAATTACGATGGCTCCACCGAAGAGCCACGGCAGTTGCCAGCGCGTTTGCCCTTTGTGTTGATGAACGGTGCCAGCGGCATTGCGGTGGGTTTGGCCACTGAAATTCCTAGCCACAATTTGCGTGAAGTGGCCGATGCGTGCGTAGCCCTCATCAAGTCGCCCAAGCTGACCAACGAAGAATTGTTTGCCTTGGTACCAGGCCCCGACTATCCAGGCGGTGGTCAAATCATCAGTCCTGCCTCCGACATTGCAGATGCCTATCGCACCGGCCGTGGCTCACTGAAGGTGCGCGCGCGTTGGAAAATTGAAGACATGGCGCGGGGTCAATGGCAATTGGTGGTCACTGAATTGCCCATTGGTGTGAGCTCGCAAAAAGTGTTGGAAGAAATTGAAGAGCTCACCAACCCCAAAGTGAAGGCAGGCAAGAAAGCCCTGAGTGCAGACCAGATGCAACTCAAGGCCAGTGTTTTGTCCTTGCTCGACGTGGTGCGCGATGAGTCCAGCAAAGATGCCGCAGTGCGTTTGGTGTTTGAGCCTAAAACCAGCCGCATTGAGCAACAAGAACTGATCACGGCTTTGCTGGCGCACACCAGCTTGGAAACCTCGTCTCCCATCAACATGACCTCGGTGGGCATTGATGGCAAGCCGGTGCAAAAGTCATTGCGCCAAATGTTGCTTGAGTGGATTACTTTCCGCCAACAAACCATCGTTCGCCGCTCTGAGCATCGCTTAGGCAAGGTGATGGACCGCATCCATATTTTGGAAGGCCGTCAGTTGGTGTTGCTCAACATTGACGAAGTGATTGCCATCATTCGCCAAAGCGATGAGCCTAAGCAGGCTTTGATGATTCGTTTCAAACTGAGCGAGCGCCAGGCCGAAGACATCCTTGACATTCGCCTGCGCCAACTGGCCCGTTTGGAAGGCATCAAGATTGAGCAAGAGTTGAAAGAACTGCGCACCGAGCAAACACAACTCGAAGAAATTTTGGCCAACCCTTCCGCACTCAAACGCTTGATGGTGAAAGAGATTGAGCAAGACGCCAAAGCATTTGCCGACCCGCGCCGCACACTCATCCAAGAAGAGAAGAAGGCAGTGGCCGAAGTCAAAGTGGTTGACGAACCTGTGACTGTGGTGGTGTCGGAAAAAGGCTGGGTGCGTGCACGCCAAGGTCATGGTCACGACGCTAGCAGTTTTGCATTCAAGGCAGGCGACGGTTTGTATGGCGCCTATGAATGTCGCACTGTCGATACATTGCTTGCCTTTGGCACGGCCCAAAAAGGCAGTGGCCGTGTGTACTCTGTGCCTGTGGCTGCGTTGCCTGGAGCGCGTGGCGATGGCCAGCCTGTGACCACGCTCATTGAACTGGAACCCGGCACACAGATTGCACATTACTTTGCAGGACCTTCAAACGCTACGCTCTTGCTTTCGAGTTCGGGCGGCTATGGTTTCATGGCGACAGTGGACAACATGATTTCGCGTCAAAAAGGCGGCAAAGCTTTTCTCACAGTGGGCGATGGCGAATCGGTGTGCGCACCATCGCATGTGTCGGGCTCAAACGCTACGCCGCAACCTGGCGCTAAAGTGATGCCTGCCGCAACGCATGTTGCCTGTGCTTCTACAGGGGGCCGCATTCTCACTTTTGAAATCAGTGAACTCAAGCTGATGGAAAAGGGTGGTCGTGGATTGATGCTGCTTGATTTGGAAGCCAAAGACACGCTGGCTGGCGCAGCCGCCTACACCCGCAGTGTGAAGCTCACGGGTATTGGCCGCGGCGGCAAAGACCGCGAAGAAACGCTTGAAATTAGAAGCTTGAACAATGCGCGGGCGGCTAGAGCGCGCAAAGGCAAGGCTGCTGATTTGGGCTTCAAGCCCACCCAAATTTCACGCGTTGAATAAAGCAGAGGCTTATCTTTTGGGTGCGAAATGCATGCGCGGCACAAACTGGTAAGTAGAACGCCAGCATGTGGCCAAGAGCTCCTCGGGACCATTCCTGTGGGTTAACTTCTTGCGAAGTCTTGAGACACACACTTGCAAGCGTTTGTTGTTGTAAAAATCTGAGAGGCCCCAGATGGCCATTTCTAAGGCATCGCTGCGCAATGCTTGTTCGGGTGCCATGGCCAATTGCGTCAGCAGAACGGTTTCCATGGCGGTCAGCCCAATGGCATTGTTGGCTGGGCCCGTGAGCAATGCCCGCACAGGATCGATGGTCCATCCGGTTTTGAGGGTTCTGGGAAGTCTTGCGGCCAAGCGTTCAATGATGGCGATCAATTCACTGGGGTTAAACGGTTTGCTAATGCAGACGTCAGCACCTGCAGCAATGGCGGCGATGCGATCTTGGGGCTCGGTGGCAGGGGCAATCATGACAACACGAACTTCTGGGTGTTTGGCCAATTTGGCCGCATAGGTCAGACTTTGCTCGCCCAGTGTGAGGGCATCTAAAACCACAACATCACTGATTTGGTGGGCGTTTTGTGCGGCTAAGTCGTTGGCGTCCAGGTAGTGATGGCATTGAATGCCAGCAGTGTGAAGGTGGGCAAGGACCTGTTCCGCCAAGTTAGAGTCTTGTTCGACAAAGCTGACACAGAGTGGTTTCATGGCGGTTTTCCTGTTTAAATGTTTACTTAAGAATTCATAATAATTCTTTTTGTATGCATTTATTAATCAATATTTAACAATTTTGTAGTTAAAAGTGATTAATAATTTTAGGAAAAGGCCATTTCTCCTCTCAAAACTATCAATAATTGCTTTGCCTTGCCATGAACTTGCAAAGATAGGCAGTGTGGCAATTTTGTTGAATTAGGCTAATTCGGCTATCAATTCAATCTCGACGCAGGCACCCATGGGCAGTTGAGCAACGCCAAAGGCACTTCGAGCGTGCGCGCCGGCATCGCCAAATACCTGGCCCAACAACTCACTGCAGCCATTGGTCACCAAGTGTTGCTCTGTGAATTCAGATGTTGAATTCACCAGACTCATCACCTTGACAATGCGTTTGACCTTGTTGAGGTCGCCAACAGCCGCATGCAGGGTGCCCAGCAAGTCGATTGCAACCGCTCTGGCTGCAGCTTTGCCTTCTTCGGTTTGAATGTTCTTACCCAATTGCCCCGTCCAAGCTTGGCCATTCTTTTTAGAAATATGACCACTCAAAAAAACCAAATTACCAGTTTGAGCAAAGGGGACATAGGCTGCAGCGGGTGTGGCAACAGGTGGCAAAGTGATTTGCAATTCTTCTAGGCGTTTGTAGATGGACATGTTGTAAAAATGGGTTAAAGGTTCGAGTTTAAAGCGGCTCCACTGTGACACTGATTCACTTGCACTGCAAGTGAACGTAACAGCGCTTGCATCGAAATAGCAGCTTGTGCCTCCTAAACTAGAAAAAGCCGCGCCATGGTGGGCACAAAGAAAGGCTCGACATGGTGAGGACACTGCCGTGGTGCTTGGCTGCTTGGCTTTTGGGCACGGCACTTCAGTTGCAACAAGCCAGCCTTTGGTCGCTTTCTGTTGTCCTGACTGTTGGCAGTTTGACCGTCTCAGTTGGCGTGCTCTTGTGCTTGCTGCGCGCCAACAACTCTCACTTCACAAACTGTCTTTTGGGGGCTTTGATTTCGTTTGGGCTGGCTTTGTCGCTGGTCAATGCCCGCTGTCTTTGGCAAGCTCAACACAGACTGGATCCTTTGATAGAGGGAAAAGAACTCATGCTTTCTGGGATCATTGCGTCCTTGCCTCAGCAGAGCGCAAGCGGTGTGAGATTCAGGTTTCAAGTTCAATCTGCTTTGGAGGTCAGTGCATCCCGCAATGTCGTGGTGCCGGAGTGGATTGATCTTGCTTGGTACGACAGAGAGTCAGTTGATTGGATGACAGGCCGTCATTGGGCTGGACTCAAAGCAGGCGACACATGGCAGTTCAATGTGCGCCTCAAAGCGCCCCATGGCACGCTCAATCCGGGGGGCTTTGACGAGGCTCTGTGGCGATGGGAACAAGGGGTCATGGCCACAGGCTCTGTGCTGACAGGCAAACGCGCTGAAGCGCCTCAAAAAATCAAGACATCATGGCTTTATCCTGTCGCACAAGCTAGGCAATATGTTCGATCTGAAATTGAACAAAAACTGTTGTCGGGAGATGCACAGACTCGGTCCATGTCTGGCGTGATTGCGGCATTGGTCATGGGTGACCAAGCCGCCATTCAAACTTCGGATTGGGATCTTTTCAGGGCCACGGGTGTCGCGCATTTGATGAGTATTTCGGGTTTGCACATTACCTTGTTTGCGTGGGTGATGGCCGGCGCAATTCGAAGACTTTGGCGTTTCTCTGCTGCGCGTGGAAGCCGTCTTTGTTTGCGTTGGCCAGCGCCGCATGCGGCTGTCTTGGCAGGTGCCCTGTTGGCCACACTGTATGCGCTGTTCAGTGGCTGGGGCTTGCCCTCTCAAAGGACCGTCATCATGCTTTGGGTGCTGAGTTTGCTTCGACTACGGGGTGCGCGTTGGCCAACTTTTTGGAGCCTTGGTTTGGCTTTGTGGGTGGTGGTGGCTTTTGATCCATGGGCTTTGCTTCAAGCCGGTTTTTGGTTGAGCTTTGTGGCGGTGGGTGTCTTGATGGTCAGCGATCCAGCGAAACATTCTGAGCTAAAAACATTGGAGGATGAGAACTCTCAAACAGTGCAAAAAAATACGTTTGATTCAATCGGCCTTCATTGGATGGCCAAAGCATTTCAGTCACTGAAGGGCTTGCTGCGAGAGCAATGGGTGGTCACAGTGGCTTTAACCCCGCTTGCTATTTTGTTTTTTGGGCAGGTTTCATGGGTGGGTCTGTTGGCAAATTTGGTGGCCATTCCATGGGTCACTTGGGTAGTCACCCCACTTGCTATTTTGGGTGTATTGGCCTCACCGCTTTGGCTTGTGGCTTCTTGGGCCCTTGAGCCCCTGATGGCCCTGCTGACGCTCTTGGCCAGTTTACAAGGCAGTGTTTGGCAATTGCCAACGCCTCCATTTTTCTTGGCGGTCCTGGCTATTTTGGGTGGCTTGTTGCTGTTGCAAGCATGGCCTTGGCACTTGCGCGCTTGGGGTGTGCTGTTCATGTTGCCAATCTTCCTGTGGCAAGTTCCTAAACCACAGCTTGGTCATTTTGATCTGTGGTTTGCCGATGTCGGGCAAGGCAATGCGGTATTGCTCAGAACGACCAACCATGCCTTGCTTTATGACGCGGGGCCCATCTACTCAGAGACCTCAGATGCAGGGCAGAGGGTGTTGGTGCCTTTGCTGAATCGCTTGGGCGTGAAGTTGGACAGGGTGATGCTTAGCCACCGCGATGCAGATCACACGGGTGGTGCGCCCGCAGTGTTGCGCGCACACCCCCATGCAGATCTGTGGAGTTCAGTTGAAGTGGGCCACCCATTGGCGAACATTCGCCCTGTGCATGCTTGCATCGCTGGGCAGAAATGGGCCTGGGATGGTGTTCAATTTGAAATGCTGCACCCCCTACTTTCGGATTACAGCAAGTCGGCTGGCGCCAATGAATTGAGTTGTGTTTTGAGGGTTGATGCCAGTCCAACGGCTCAGTCAGACATGTCGCAAGATCGCAACTTGGGCAGTGCCTTGTTGGTCGGGGACATCGAGGCGCCTCAAGAGTTGGCTTTGCTTCAGGGCTTGGCCTTGCAGCCCGTTGGTGTTTTGTTGGTGCCGCACCATGGCAGCCAAACATCTTCAACAATGGGTTTCATTGAGGCCCTGATGCCTCAATGGGCAGTGGTTCAGGCGGGTTACCGAAATCGATACGGCCACCCTGCACCTCGTGTTGTTCAGCGCTACGAATCTCTGGGTGTTCCCTTGTCGATATCATCAGAGTGTGGTGCTGCCCATTGGCAAAGTAACAAGCCCGAGCAATTGCATTGCGAACGAGAAGTTCGTCGGCGCTATTGGCACACACCTAGAAGGGTAGAACCTAGGGCTGCCGATTAGCCGATTGCAAAGTTGCAAGCATGCAATGAGTCAGAATTACTTAATCAGTTCGGGTGAGAAAAATCGCGGCAAAAACAGCACGATGTCTGGAAACACAATGATGGCAAGCAGTACCACGAGCATGGGAATTAGCATGATCATGGTGTCTTTGATGGCAAAGCTGATAGGTACTTTGGCAACGGCACAAGATATCATGAGGCACATGCCATAGGGCGGTGTGATGAGGCCAAATGCCAAAGACACAATGCCAACAATGGCAAAGTGCACGGGGTGCATGCCCACAGATTCAGCCAATGGCTGTAAAGTGGTTCCAACAATGATGATGGCGGGTATGGCATCTAAGAAGCAGCCCACAACCAAAAACGCGCCAGCAATCAATAAGCCGACACCTATCACGCCAAGCTCCCACTCTGTCACATTGGCCAGCAGTGCTTTGGGAATCTGGTAATAAGCCAACAACCAGCCAAAGACCGACGCAGTACCGACACAAAATAATGCGACTGAACTGAGTTTGCCTGTATCCACAATGGCTGCAATGAAACTTTTCCAATTCATTTCGCGGTAGAAAAGCATCGACAAAACGGCCGCATACAAGACCGCTACAGCTGCAGATTCTGTGGCTGTGAAAAGCCCTACCAATATGCCGCCCACAATGATGACGGGTGTCATCATGGCCGGGATGGACACAATGGCTGCCTTGTACATTTCAGTAAAATTTGCGCGAGGGTAGACTGGATAGTTGCGTTTTTTGGCATAGGCATGGACCGTGGCCATTTGGGCCAGTCCAATCAACAAGCCAGGCACAATGCCAGCCAAGTACATTGCACCGATCGATGTAGAAATAACCCCACCCCAGACCACCATCAAGATGGATGGTGGAATGATC
>OCVQ010002356.1_pt1 | contig 12636 bp, 9 predicted proteins | sample 1539061 | NCBI WGS metagenome assembly OCVQ01 (sample SAMEA3355526, study PRJEB22509) | marine metagenome | biome: marine; feature: river plume; material: water | place: USA | collected 2010-08-08 | depth 0.5 m | reverse complement strand
AGCATAATATATAATATATACTCGCATATTTTTGTTAGCATATATCGTCTCATTTTTTATTGAACATCAAATATATTTGTTAGCATAATATATAATATATACTCGCATATTTTTGTTAGCATATATCATCTCATTTTTTATTGAACATCAAATATATTTGTTAGCATAATATATAATATATACTCGCATATTTTTGTTAGCATTTATCGTCTTGTTTTTTAGTAAACATAATATATTATTGTCAGCACAATGGGTGCTCTTACACCAACACTAAAACTGCGTCGATAGTAACAACAGCCCACCAGTGGCACTAAGGTTCTTCATAAACGAGTAATATTCACCTTCAGTTGTAGGAAAATGATAAACTAGCGTAACCAACAACGTAAAAATAGCCAACATAATACTCGAATAATAAGCATACTCTTGATACATATTCGTTTGAAGTGACAGCAGTATTATCACAGGTGCAACTATTTCTAACATAATTGCACATAGTATTGCAAATCGATAAAATATCTTAGGCATTTTAACACCCAACATGGATTGTAATCCATTAACCGTGGGCGAAAAACTCATTATCTTCGATACACCTCCTAAAAAATACATCAATAAAATTAAAAACGCATATACTAACACCTGCATTGTATACATTCTTATGTGAAATTATATTTCAATCGCTTCGTAGTTTTGCAACAAATTAAATTACACATATACACCATATCATATTTACAAACATGTGTAAAATATGCGACCAAAATCCCAAAGCACACTCCTTTTTTAAAATAGCAACAGAATCAGGAACACACATATATTACTCATGCCCAGCAGAAGCTACAAACTACTGGGATAAAGAGAGTGTTGCAAATCATTGTAGAGAGAAACTACAAGAAAAAGGAAATGCAAAATGGATATTCGTATTCGATGGAATGGGATACACTCTCAGACATGCAATAGCAATAGGAGTAGCTCATAGATTTCTTGGAGTTATCAAAGAATACGCAGACACACTCATAGAAATAAGAATAGTTAACATGTCTAAACATGTTGCCACCATGATAGGAATCATGAGACCATTTATACCCACCAAGATATACAAAAAAATTAACTGGGAAACATTCAAGTGATTCAACCACAATAACCTCATAACTGTAAATATAATCCCAACATAATATATACAAGTATACATGTCTTTACAAAATATTCCACCATTAGATCAACTGGTGTTTAGAGAGAAAAAACAACCCACCATCGTTAACCCAGACAGCAACTTTGTAGTTGTAACATATTGGTGGGGAAGAGGAAACTTAAATCAAAATATTGCTCGACCATGTGTTTCATTTTATGAAAACTTTGCAACACAAATCACCAAATTCACACTCAATTACTTATCAGTCATGTATAACCCAAAAACACAACAAAAAGTTGCAATGACAGATGCAAACAGCATTGCCAAATATATGCCGCAACATATCATGGCACTAAACATGTTCAAGACCATGATACAATACTTTGCAAAAATATACACAGATGGCATATTCAGTGACATCAACCTACTCGACAGTAAAGACACAAACAGATTTTATAAAGCAAAGGATATTATCACACAAATGAAGAGAGAAGGTTCATGTCCCACTGATTTCGACCTTTTTGAAAACGCAGACAATGAAATCAACCTTCGCGAACAAGTCGCACGCATTTTTAATGAGGGAGCCAAACAACTACTAACCTTAAACGCCATTGCACTCATCAATATGATACATGCGAAACTCACCATGAACAAAATGAAAGAAAAATACACCACTTCCGACGATGACGACATAAAAAACAGCATCAAGGATATCATTCTCTTACTTGCAAACGAGGGAAAACAACTCACCAAAGAAATAAAAGACAACATGAAACTTAAAACCAACTTCGCAGCATTCGGGAAAACATTCACAAATACCAGCGTACTAGATACACTCAACATATACCTAAGACACCGCTCGGCAATGAAGTTCGAAGACATGATAACACGATGGGAACAGGCGTGTGCAAAGGCAAACTGCAACTACCTAGCAGTCGAATACGACTACTTCTCGCGAAACAAACTATATCAACTTGCTATCAACGCTAAACCCATGTTCATTAAACACGCACTACAACTCTGCGGCGGAAGAGCCGCCGTATACATCGACGGCGACATGTTTATCAGAAAATATCCAGCCATTTTTGATATGAAAAATATCGACTTCATGTCGCGCGGGTGGAACATTGACCCGCGATCTAGCTACAATATCGGAACCAGCATCATGTACAACCCATACAAGTTCGAAACATCGGGAGGAATCATGTATTTCTCTAACTCATCAGAAGCAATCGCACTCATGGACATGTGGATTGATGAAAGTGCTAAGACATACAACCTAGGAAAGGCAGATGACCGTATCCTATCCATGATTTTTAACGCTAGAAAGTTTCTTCTTAACATGAATATCATTCAACTACCAATAGAATACTTATGGCTCACACTCGACTATGACGACAGAATGTTAGAACACATATACGACTGGGATAAAAACGAAATGGATGAATCCATATTTATCGACCACCCAGAGTGCCTCACCAGCGAAGAAACCGCAGAAGGAGCAGGAGCATCCAGCGACAGAAGCCCAAAATTACACAAGTTTCTAGACTCAGAAGAAGACGATATTCCTGTCAGCGAAGAGTTCTACGAAGCATTCATGTTCCCCAGTGCAGAAATGGCAAATCAGTTCAAATCATACCACACTTACATGAGCGAAACACAATACATAGATGATGGAAATCCTATCCTATACGAAAAAAAACTTGTCGACAAGGCGAACCCACAAAATAACGAATACCCCATGTACATCACTAATTACGATAAGGGATACGGAAAAAAACAAAAAACTGTTGACAATAATATGAAAATAGTAACAGATGAGCTCAACAACACTTATTGGACAAGTGGAAACGGACAAAACATAATAAACACTCGAACCGATGCAGATAACACGATTATTTTGTGTGAAAACTCAATTCCAGGGGAAGAATACACTATACCAATGATAATTGCACTACTTACTAGGGGATATTCAGTAATATACCTTCCAGCCGCGTGCAAAAACGAATGCTATGTGTCGCTCATAAAAGACCGAAGACTCAACCTAGAACTCCTCTTCGTACCAGACATTAAAAACATGGAACACATGTTAAAACCTGTAATCGACATGTCACAACCCATCTACTTTCATCAAGAGTCAGACATATCTCTACTGTCAAAAGCACTCGCAATGTATACATCACTTGAAGAGTTCGCATACTCACTAAGCATAGGAAACTATCAGGTTCTCTCTAGAATTAGAGTTGGTTACGCATTCAAATCCAAAGGCAAACCAGATATCAGCTCATTCTGTTCCGTGCGGCCAGCGATTACCAACAATAACCGTAATATTATTACACCATCACCTCTATCACAGAGACTAATAACTGTTGGAGGGAACAGAAAACGCAGAGGAGGAGGAGTGATGCAGGCCAACATTGACGAATACATCGCAGGTCAACAAGCCATGTACGGTGCAGGATTTTACACACATAAATTGCGTAAAATCAAAACACGCAAATCAAAAACACGCACGAACAAGGGAACTAGGCGTAACAAAAAATAGTTATACATAGAAAATACATCAAGCGTTAGGTTTCTCTATCTAGCTATCCTATAATATGCATGCGAACTACTGCATGCATATTATATTCACTCACTATTTATTTACACTACATAAAATTAATATTCCATTTCTTTTCGCCATTACATACGCCATGTATGAACTTATCCTCGATATTATAGTTAATCACTGCATGCTCAAAATCAACCAACCAAATCTTATCAGGAATATTATTGTCAATGATAAAATTATATCCTGTAAAATCGGGATATTCAATTCCGTTCGCAACTAATTTCACCATTATATCACGGATTTTATCAAACACGTCATCAGGAACAAGATTCACTATTTCGCCATACATATCAGACACAGACACCCCATCTATCTCCGCCATAACAAACTGCTTGGTTTTTTTATTGTACATTACTGGCTTGGGGACATTCAGTCCCTCAATTTTTTTCTGATAAATATACTTATGCATGAACTCTTCATGTGGTTCTACGTCCTCTTTTACAAAATATGCATCGGGTCTAGAAGTATACCGATTCATCGTTAGTAACGATATAATTCACTTTGGTTGCACTAAACAATGTAAGATATCACTGTTCAATTTGTTATATCGTCGGCGTGTTCACGCTCAGCATCGGGGGCGGTGGCGGCAGCGACGCACATTTCACATCATCGTCTACCCACGCAAACCCAGTCACGTCAAACGTACCCTGCTTGCCTTTTGGCATCACTATACATGCATCGCCCACTACAGCTACGAGTATTTCCTTGAACTTAGACACGCTCAACTCTTGGACAATCTTAGGATTCTCCTTCTTGAACATCCCCCATATCGCAGTAGATTTTAACACGCTACTGGAATCCTTCGCCATGCGTTCTGCCACCCAACCAGACACTGTTCCGTAGTGTTTGACATTCGGGTCGTTGCTCTCATCATTCATTAGGTTCAGAAGATCCTTCTCTAACTGATCATAGAGAGAACGAGTACTTACAATCACTGCCTTCAGCTCGCGCATACGCTTGCGCATTTCACCTACTCTCTCTGCAACCTTGAAGTAACTGTTCTTTATCGCAACCAACTCGTCCGTCCCAGTATCTCGCAAAGAAATCTGCTTATCGTAATCTTGACACAGATAAAATATGCTCTTCAACATAGCCTCTCGATTTTCAACCAACATAAGACGGTTTACATGAACCACACACTGTGTGTCAGTCACCCACTCAAACATAAACGAGGCCTTGTCTCGCCTGTCTATATCCGAATATAAGGACACAAGCCAAGCAAAACGGATACTAGGATTTCGAAGCAGGTCCGACTTAATCTTGTCAATCTGGGGATTGTCTACATTTCGCTTATAATACTTCGTATCAACCATTATTGTTAGCCCTCTCACAGAGAGAAGGAAGTCCCCACGATGCGGCTGGTTATGCACATCTTCTATATCGAATCCATCAAAGTCGCAAAAAGTCGCCTTCGCAACATCTAAAAAACACTGCTCACCGATCGCCCCTATTTCGCTAGACGTTTTTGTAGCCGTTTTCGCAGACACGGACTCTAACAGTTGGGTACTTCGCTCCAATACCTCGCTCATTTTCTCGCCGATACTCGCAACCTGCTGGTTGACGCGTGCGTCAAAGCTATCCGTCTGCACACGCATCTTTTCGCCGAGCTCAAACAACTCCTTCTCGCGCATCCTAAGAAGCTCTGCCAACCTCGATGCCTCAGCCGCCTTTTCACTTGTTAACTTATCATACACATCCATCTTGTGACGAACAATAGTATTTATGTCATGCTCAGCCTTCTCGTCATGCAGCAATGCTTCACGTGAACGGAGTTCACGCTCTATATCTATCTCACTCTCAAGTCTTGTTATAGTTGAAGAGAGAACAGATGCACGATCGGCGAACTGCCGCTCTATCTCCCGATACATCTCGGCATGAGTGGCTTCCGACAACCTCGCCTTGCACTCTTGTAAACACATCGCACCACTCTTCAGTGCCAGTGCACGCTCTTCTTGCGTGAGAAAAGAAAGAAGACGATAATCGTCATCACTCACCTCTATCTCAATTCGTTTCATATGCATGGGTGGGGTGTTGTATTTGTATACATATATAGCTAGCGTACTTATTATATTATTTATTATCAACTTATTTGTTAGAGAACCAAACCCAACCCACCTAATAACTAACCATACGGACGCACGGGGGTGCGTTGTCTAGACTTATCACACGGACAACCAAATATAGCACCGAGCACAAAACTCACCAAACAGACTATCAGGGCTACTACACAAAACGTGTCGCTCATTTTGTAATTACTATCGAAAGAGATGTCGAATATTAGTTGATATGCCAACTACACCAAGCACACTATTTTTTTCAATTTACAGTGAGTTCATACAAAGAGAGAAAGAGAGAAGGTGGGACACATGCCAACATACCTCGGCCCACAGTACAATAAATTGAATGCCAATTTCCACCATCATAGCTTGCAACTAACATATACACCAAACGGTGGAATAATTTAAATAACAATGAACCTAATCCCAGAAATGGACGAAGAGTACTTCCAACTCGGCATGGACATCATCGACTTTAGCGTTGACGATGGCAGCATCGCGGAAAATCACCCAGTTCCTTTCATGTACTCATCCCCAGAGGTACAAGTACACGACCTCACCACCGAAACTGATACAGAACAATCACAAGATGTTACTTTTCAGATAGATAGACAACCACAACCATACACATTGCACGACGAACACTTTGGTTCACACGAAGACGAAGACGAAGACGAAGACGAAGACGAAGACACGCGAGGCGATAGTGACGATGAAGACACACTATATGACAGCGAAGATGAAGGGCTAGCAGAAGATATTATAGTAGTCAACCAGTTGTTACACGATGAGGCCAATACATACATTGGCATTGCATCTATCGCACACATTATTTCAACCCAAGCACTTCGTATTCACAAGAGTGATAACTATATCGATGCAGAGAGAGAGTATCGCATTGCACTCGCACTTAATCCGTATCTCACCTGCAGACAAGAACTCGCAAACATTCTAGAAGACGCTGGCCGCATTGAAGAAGCAAAAACAGAATACGTTACCGCTATTGAAAACAACGGCGATATGCTCGCCATGTACAATCTCGCAGACCTATACAAAAACGAGTCCAACAGCGAGGACAAGGCCGTCGCAGACCACGCAACACAAATGATGATAAAGTACTACGCAATGGCCGCAGACAATGACGACAACGAAGCTCTCGAAATGCTGTGTGCAGTTGCATACGGAAAAGATGCAGTCAAGTTCGCCATGGCATACAAAAAGATTATCGACAATCGTTCCGACCACTACGTATGGCCAGAAGACGATGATGATGATGACGATGAAAACAACAAGACCAACTATACAACCTTCATGCGCAGCACAAACACACTCGAAATCAGACACACTCTGCAAAATACAGACACACGCGAAATGTCAGACGCAGAGAAGGGTATTATTCGCGAATGTATTGCCACCATTGAAAAGGAAAGATCAGTCATCACATATGCCAACAAAATTGCACTATTCACACGGTTAAACAACTTGACAGAGTGCAACATCTGCTACGAAGATGAAAAACTCAACATAGACCTTCACTGCGGACATTGCGTATGCGCAGACTGCTACCGTCGACTCGTCAACAGCCCGTGCCCCTTCTGCAGAACAGAATCCCCTTATGGATTCTTTGACTAACAATAACACTAACACGATGAAGAACCCACCGAATAGAATCGATTCAGAAACCAAATACAACAAAGGTAAGTAACTACGTAAATAAGCAAAGCAAAGCAAATCAAATCAAACCAAAATAAAAATGGCACTTCGCTATTTTTATTTTGTAATCGACATTTTTATGTGTCCGCACCACTTGTGCTGTACGTAAGCTTAAATCGATGATTTTTTGGGATAGTCACGTCAGGAATTAACTTGCGAATAATCTTATTTTGTAACTGTTCATCTTCCTCTTCCGTCGACCCACCCATTGTATTGCCAATAATACTCATATACCGCAAGTGGGTGTTCGAACGAGGATTCCCAAAATTAGGATTATTTCGCTGCCATTCTGGAATCTTTTTCACATTCTTATGACGCACATGACGTATCACCCGCTTCATCTTATCATTTTGGTCAGTATCCTTCTCCCATATATCATTGTCTTTTATATAAATAGACTCGCGTTTTGTGTCGCTACAATGAATAGGCCGCTTGTCAATATCCAGCTGCCGTAGACCATTGAGAAGAATACGCGTCATACCTTCCACGAAACCAAAACTACCCATATTCTCTAAATCACTCACGTTCACTGGGAGACTATCGATAAACTCACTTATATTCATCGCATCCTTACACTCTGTATTCAAAAACAGATTCAGATTAAACTTATTATTCACTGTGTTATTGGTTGTGATGTTGGTCACATTACTAGATGAAGTCTTTTCAGATAACTCGCTCAGCTGCTTACTCTGTTGTGCAAGTATAGACTTTAATTCGTCGTTTCGCTTCGTCTGCTCCGTAATAATCGTTGCAAGTATACTAGTTATAGTCGAGCTGTTTAATTGTTCTCGCATATTATCACCAGAAATAATCGGGTTACTTTCACCATTAGGTTCATGCTGCTTTACAGACAACACGTCACACACAGCCGAATCTTCAACCTTAACCACATACGGTGATTTGGCCTCCTCGATATTTTCATCCTCATCGTCACTATCTGTGTAAACTTCATTTACAGTGTCATCACATTCTTCTTGACGTTGGATATAGGCATCACATTTTTTGCGATGTTTACAAAGCGATGACATATGCTTGTATACTTTTCCACACATACAAGCCGTTGAAGCCGATGAAGTGGCCGACACCACAGAGTTATGAGCAGATTGGGGTTCGGGGGAAGCATTCATGTTATAAAACGTACTACAATCACTCGCAACATACGAATTATCTTCTTGTATCTGTGATTTGGGCATTTTAAGCGGTATTATATGTGCCGCGGGGGCAACCGTACTTGACGGAGAAAACATCGGCGACCGTGCGGTGTGGTTTATTTTCATAATCCCCATCTGCTCAACTCGCTCCACATTTTTTTTATGTTTTGACGTTTGCATATGTTTTTGCATATCATTTCTTCGCGAACACTTATACTTACACCATGTACATGAAAATCCAAAGAAGGAATAATCATTATCTGACATACAACAGCGGTGAATAAATAGCTAGGATAAAAATGGAAAGATTAATTCGCAAAGAATGGCGGTTATTATATATCCACATTTTCTTTTTATACTATTATCGATTGTTCGATATCCTATCCAAATATACTTGGAAAACGCATATTCTTCGACAGACCGAAACTATGCTAACAAATGTTACATTATTTCAACACTAATACACACCATACACCCATGCCAGTTGGTAACTAATATGGTTGAAATTGTTTGTCAGTGTTGCGACTTTTATTAGCCAAAACTCGCAAAAGTTGAAATGCAGCGGTTTTGATATTTACAATATAACAAACACAATACAATTACAATGCGAAGCCGAATAATTTTATTACAACATTTTAAAAATGCGAGTTTTGTTAGCCACCCCGTTAGCCACCGTTAGCCACCTTCCCCAAAAGACCGAACAGCCGATTTTGGTGAATTTTGCAAATTTTCATTTTATGGTAACAAAATGGATCGCCGACGAAAAGTTTGTTACCATAAAAAAAAAATATTTTTAATTTTCAAAAGTAGAGAATAATTAAAATTGGACATTTATTAGACATTCAAAAATGTCCATTTTTCAAAATTCATGTTTTCAGCCTGCAAAATTTCTGCACATTCTTTAAGAGCAATATTATAACATATATATAACATACTTAAAGAGCCACACCCAAACTATCACCAACATTCAACCAAGAAAGAACTATTTTGTATATATATTATATATCAATAAACACCATATTAAATATGTCCATGGCACAGAAACCCACCATAAGAGTTATCATAAATGTAACTGGAAGTCCACATGCATATAAACAAACACACGCAGACGGAACCACCACTTATGTCGGACTTTTCTACGATGTATATCAAAAGATAAAACAATCTCTATCGGAAAACTATACATTTGTTGAGACATTCGATGAACAGTTTAGTCTCACCAAGGCACTCAACGATATACGCGACGGCAAGTACGACATTGGAGTACATAATTTTTCAACCACCGCTAAGCGCCTAGAAGAAGTTGACTTCACTAAGAGCATTATCATGGAGAGAGATGTCATCGTATATAAACCAAAAGATGGTGTCAACGCACGCACCGTGCTGAATATAATGACAGAAGTATTACTTATTCCTGTAATCGTTGTTATTTGCGTCGGAATCGTTATCGGATGGCTCATATACTATTTCCAGAGAGCACGCAATAATGACATGTCCGACCCACTTCGGCTCAGACGCTCAATCATAGCAACAGTATCTGTATTTCTTGCCGAAGCAGGCATGATGGCAGAAGAGAGCCCACTCAGTTTTACATCCATATTCTTCACCATGTTGATTATGGTAGTAGCACTTGCATTCAATACATATCTCACTGCAAGTGTCACAAACAGAGTCATCGAAATTAACACTGCCACGAAATACACCGCAGAAACCATACCCACCATGCACATACTCGCATTAAAAGACCAGTCCATCGCAGAGAAATTCAGGCGATATGGAACACGAGTCACCGAAATGCCAACAAACATCAAAAAAATGGTTGCCAAGTACCTAGAAAACACCAATAAATACGACGGAGTTGCACTAGAAACATCCGCTGCCATTGTTGTAGCCAAAAAGTACGACTTGAAAATGACCTCCGCCAACTTCGGATTCGGAGATGCAGTGTTTGCAATCAACAAAAATAAACACGGCCTACTAGAAGCCGTCAACAAAGAAATACAAAAAATGCAAGACTCCATGGAGACAGAACGCATATGCAAAAAATACATCGACGAAAGATACTCATACTTATGTGTTATGTAATTCAATCACAAGAATCACACTCTTTCCCCTTTTCCAAATCAACAAACAACACAAAATGTACTACAAATCTGATTGGCATACATTGATATCCCATGCCAAACAGAAACAAAATTGAACAACAACTTAACACAAATCTGAAAGCGATACATCAACTTACCTAATCGCAGACACACGATTATATTATACATTGTTAATCAGAACACGCTACAGTAACATCGAATTATGGAACTTATCTCAAAAACATACCACACACATCGACGCTCACAAAGCAACGACAAAGAAGACATTTACACAAAAAGCGAGGTACTACAAATGTTTAGAAGCCTCAGTAACCGCATCGAAGAACTTGAACACACCGTTCACGAACTTAAGAAACGAAGTGGAAAGACCAACAGAGAAGCCATCACTAAGAGAGATGTCATTGCATTGCTCAATGACCATGATACGGGTGCCACGCCTTTTATCAATATGGAAGAAATTGAAGCTGCAATTTTAGCAGGAAAAATGACACTCGATGAAAACGTATTGCTAGACAGAGACCTTCAACTAGACGACCTCATCACACATACCATAACACTCGTGTGCGAATATGCACGAAAAAAATGGACCAATGACAACCTAACCACCGCCAACGCTGCACTACCAATCATGAGCTTCTCAGAATACCATAAAAACATAATGTTCATCTACGGATACCCGCCCCCGCCCGCACACACCAAGACTTTTAGCAAAAACAATAGCAACCAATCATATACCACCGACATCACCGACACCACACACAAAAACACATGGACAATATTTACAAACGAACATTTGCAACGAATGGTGCAAAAAATACACGTATCTCTTATTGCACAGTGCAACCAATGGAGAGTAAAACATTTAGACGGAGATAAAAATAGAGGAAGACGCACCGAGAACGAACACTACAGATATTCCGACATGGTCGCACGCATATGCAACACATCGCCTGTCACAAACTGTGCCATGATGACCAGAATTAAGAAAGGACTCCTAGAGGCGGTCCTTCACGCAACCGAATACATCTTAAGGAAATAGGCAGATAGATAGGCAAGCTACTGTAATTACTCAATATTGTGTTTTATGTTGATATAAAACATTGCTACTGTATTTTTATACCTACTTGCAAACTTAAAATATATAGGCATCATCATTATTCAGAGAAAGAAAGAATCATTTAACTTAAGTTATAAACATTTATTTACTTTTTGTAAAATAAAATATTAGTTAATATTATAATCATGGTGTTTGCCGTAAATACTCTCGGTTCGGAAGCTACTAGTAACGTCATTTATAATGGCCTTTCTGCTCTTGGCGGAAAAGTTACCACAGGCAAGGATAACCTTTTGTTCATTGATATCTCTGCAGCTGTTGACCAGATTCAAGACAGCACGGGTTCCTCTCTTAAGGTGCGCGTTGATATCGCAAGACTAAACCCTGCAACTGGAATTGAGAACGTGCGTTCGATCACTTCTCCTTGTGTTTACTTGAATGATGTGTCATTTGTTGATGGTGACCTTGCAAGCAACCCAACAAACTATGGCCGCAGACTTGCTGGTCACGAAAATATCCCGATGCTTTTCCGCACTCTGTGTGGCGATGGGATACCTGCGTCGGGGAGCCGTGGAATCCGTGTAACAATTGCTTCTCCCGAAATTGTTAACGGAGATAAGGTAAGCGTGTATCTTAGATCAATGAACGCTACCGATAACTTTTCGATCACTGCTACAACAGTTTCTTTCGATGCTAATAGTTCTTCTAGTGAACGCCCCCTTGTGAACGGTGGCCCTCTTGGTGGTGATAACGCCATTGTTCCTTACTCGGCTGTAATGGTCAGAAACGCCGCCACCGCCACCAGCGGTGACATAA
>OCVQ010002353.1_pt1 | contig 12655 bp, 18 predicted proteins | sample 1539061 | NCBI WGS metagenome assembly OCVQ01 (sample SAMEA3355526, study PRJEB22509) | marine metagenome | biome: marine; feature: river plume; material: water | place: USA | collected 2010-08-08 | depth 0.5 m | reverse complement strand
GTGACAATCCCCGCAGAGATAAATAATATACGTCTTCAAAAATCTCGCTGTAACTATGTTTTATTCTTAGTTTTTTATAGGAAGTTAAATCTCTTAAAATTAAAGAAATGTCTTCTTCGCCAAAAATTTGTTGTAGTTTTTTAAATTCTTGTTCCATAACTTTAGTTTAAATATTTGTGAGCAAAGTAAAGGTGCGCTCGGTCTTCATAGGATAAACTATTATATGTTCTTAAAAGTTCGTTCCTTTTGTTGGGTGCTAAGTTTGTTTTTAGTTTACCTAATATTTCTTTTTTATTCATTTTTTATGATTTTTTGCCATACTTTTCTTGAAGCTGACGGTTAAACTCTTCGTTAAATGCTATTAATTGTTTTTTAGAATCAATTGGTTGGCACTCTCTACAGAGTCCGTTTTCTATATTAATCTCTGTTGGTTCTTGACAATCTCCGCAGAAGACGTCAATATCGTAAATGTAGTTCATCGTATTATTTTTAATTTTAAACAAAGGTATATATAAAGGTAAGTATCTTAAAATTATTGTGGTATAAAATTATTTACGCATAATTATTTTTTTAAACTTATACCTTAATATATATTTGTACTTTAATTAATAACCTAAAACGAATACGATGGCAAAAAAAGATTTTATTAAAAACTTCGAAAACGATTACGCAGAAAGAGAATTTAGTCCCAAAGTTACTTTACAACAGTTAACTTATATGAGTTTAAAAAATAAGTTTTATAGTTGGGGTGTTTCAAAAAAAACTAACCTATATAGTAAAGGACTACTTTTAAGTGTTAACGCTAATCATCACAAAGGACACGTTCTTATAACCTTAGCTTGGAACGATACATATACAATAAGGTTTTTCAATAAACAATATAATGAAGTGTTTGAAAGACAAAATGATATTTACTGTGATTGTTTAACAAACGCAATAGATTCAGTTATTGAATGGGTTCCAGAATATTATGATAACACCTATTTTCATTAATGAAAAATTTTATTAAAAAATACCTTGAAGTATGTTTTTGGATGGGGGAACAATTAGCTTGTTGTATAGCAGTATTTACTCCTATAGCTATAATACACTTTTTATTAGGCATGATATTAAATGATTAAAAAAATACGCCATAATAATTTGTTGCTAATCCCCCTTTTCCTTAAATTTGAATATAATTAAATACGATAAAATATGATAGATAACGCAGAGTCATTAGATTGGCAAACAGTAGTTGAAAATGAAGACAAAACTCATTTACAACAAGTTCTAACAGAAGCAAAAAATACTATGTTTCTAGATAGGTACTTAGGTACCAGATACAATACTAATCGACAAGTGTTTGGCGATTTTACTATATTCAATAATCAAATTGATTTTTGCGGTAGCCCAATAATGTATCCTTTTTCTACTCACTTATTTCAAATTTCTACAATGTTTATACAAACCTACCCAGAATTAGGTAATTTGTTAAAAAGCAGTCTTATAGATTTAGGTATTGAAGTAGATGAATATTCCAACATTGTTTCTTTTACAGATAGTTTTTATCGAGATAAGACGGATACAGAGGATTTTGACTTATTAAAACGAGTTATTAATAAGGACGGGTTTAAGGGCAGTTATATAGGAGAAACCTATAAATTAGTTGAAGGCGACATTTACTTTGGAGATGAAGAATTAGTTGGCAGTACTCACGATAAAGTTCATATATCCAATAATTGTAGAATGCATATTAAATTATATAAATATCTTTTAAGCAATGTTAGATTGTCTCACAATACCGCAACGGGTATAAGCTGTAAATATTATAGTCTTAGACTTGATTCTTTCAATGTCTTTAACCTTAATTTCAATCCTAATAGGATAAAGTCACAGGCTCATAACTTCAATTACGACTATGACACTCAAAAAATAACTTACGAGCAGAACGATAGAGTTATAGAAATGAAAGCAGGTAAAGGCTTAATGAAATTAGCAAAACTATTAGATAAAGATGTTACTAATGAGCAAATCAAAGAAATTATTTTTAAATTAAATGCTCCCGACAAATACCAACTAAAAGTAGTAAGGGGTACGGACATTACCAAATACTACAATACTGAACATAGTGATTATTCAGAACATTTAGGTAGTTTAGGTAGTAGTTGTATGAGGCATAAGCGATGTGAGTATTTCTTTGGATTGTACGAGGACAATTGTGAGATGTTGATTCTTCACAATCCTCTAACAGATTTAATTATTGGTCGAGCAATTATTTGGACATTAGACGACGGTAGTAAGTTTTTAGATAGAATTTATTCAGCAGAAAAAAACTACGGTGTCTTCAAAAGATACGCTAAAAATAACGGTATGTTTAGAAGGCGTTATCAGTCTCGAACTAGTAAAGATATAATAGTAAAGCCAGACGGAGAAGCAACTACAAAGCTTATGAGGGTAAACATTGACCAAGCAAATTATGATTACGCACCATACTTAGATACCTTAACTTACTATTATAAAGACGATGCGTTTCTTTGCAATGATAATAGTTTAGACGGCAGAACAATAAGACTTGATAATTTAGACGGCACTTGGAGATAATAAAATAACAAAAATTATGAAACATAAAACAAAATATTTCAGTCAAAACACTTATATAAAAACGGGCGATAATAAGCCCGTTATACCCCCACAACCAACTATACCTATACTTGATATACCAAATTGGGAACGTGCTAGTTATATAAGCGATATAAAAGAAATTCATAGCATTCAGTCAAAAACTTACGAGCAAAGCGATATGCTAGACTATATCTATTATAAGATATTAGAATACGGAGGTAATGCTACCTTTGACAAAGCAGGAAACCTTTACGGTACAAAAGGTTTATCAAATGCTTATCCTTGCGTAGTTGCGCATACCGATACCGTTCACGATATAATACCAAACTCTGCTTTTGAAGTTGTCGTATTAGAAGATAAGATGTTTGCTATAGACAATAGAAGTTGTACCAGAGTTGGAATAGGGGGCGACGACAAAGTAGGTATATTTCTAGCACTTGAAGCTTTCAAAAATAACGATGCTATTAAAGTAGCTTTCTTTGTAGATGAAGAACACGGTTGTATAGGAAGTAGAGAGGCAGAGATGAGTTTCTTTAAGGACGTATCTTTTGTCATGCAAGGCGATAGGAAAAAATATTCAGATTTCACTAATAATATTATGGGAGTTCAAATGTTTGATAAGGATTTCTCTAATAAGATAAATGATATAGCAGAAATGTTTAATAAAAAAGAAGTAAGAGGAGGTCTAACCGATGTCTACCAACTTGCTCAAAACGGATTAGAGGTTTGCGCATTTAACTCCTCTTGCGGATATTACGACCCTCATAGACCCATAGAATATATTGTAATAGATGAGGTTATTTTAACTTCAGTGTTCTTTCAAGAGGTTATAAATAAATTATACGACGGGCATACTAGATATTTAATTGATAGAAAATTAAAAAATCAATATACATTTCATGAATCTTGGAAACCAAAATTTCATTGTAGAAAATGTAAAACTAAATTAGAAGAGGATTTAGATAACATGTTCTTTTGTAACAACTGCTCAAATTATCAATCAATTGACGAAATAACTATATTATGACACAACTAGAAAAATTAGAAAAACAGATAATTGAAATAGAAAAAAACCAAGTAGGAGGGGCTTTAGATTGTCCACTATTAGTTGCTAGGGTTAAGCAATATAACTATCTTGTAGAGGAACGAAATAAATTAAAAGATATATGTCAAAAAAACTAAGAACAACAATTTGGGAGATGCGTCAAGAAATCCCAATACTAGAAAAAGGAACAACAGGTTTCAAGTTTAAGTACACTGATTTAAAAGTAATTCTTGACACGATAGAACCTTTACTAAAAAAGTACGGACTAGCTTACGACCACCAAACTATTATTGTTGGTGGAGCAAAGAACGGATTAAGAACTTCTATATTTGATACAACTACTGGCGAAGAATTTTTAAACGAAATGATTATACCAGAAGGGGTTGTTTTAGGAGGCATGAACGGTTATCAAGTATTAGGCTCTGCCTTGACTTATTTTAGAAGATACACTTTGCTTGTAGCTTTAGGAATATTAACGGGCGATGATGTCGATATACTAAAACAAGAAAAACCTATAAAACAAGTTAAAACTGATTATGTTAAAAAAATAGAAAACCTAATAGGATTAGGTAGAAAACGCTCACAGTTAGAAAATTACTTTAATTCATATAGCGATAAAATGAGCCAAGAGGAACAGGATAAAATAGTTAAGTTAATATCATCAATAAATTAATATGGAAACAAATAGAGATTATTTTAGCTACTCACAGTATTCGCTTTGGAAATCTAGCCCTAAAGCATTTTACAAAAAATATACAATTGGAACAGAAAATAAAGGCTCAAAAGCACAATGGTTTGGTAAGGAGTTTATGAGAAAACTTGAGTTTAATGAAGATGTTGGTCTATCAAAACTATCTATGCAAAAGCTAGATATACTAGCAGAGGTAGAAACAAAAATACAAGTTGAAACTATTGAAGGTGTTAAGCTATACGGTATAATTGATTCATTTGAATTAAAAGTAGGTAATGAATACACCGCTTGTTTTCAAGAGTATAAAACGGGAAAGATACCATGGAATCAATCTTTAGTAGATTCTGATGAGCAAACAGACTTTTATGCATATATGATATATAGAAAATATAATATAATACCTACCTGCAATCTTATTTGGGTAGAAAGCAGTGATGCTCAAGGTCAAATATCAGTTACGGGAAAAGTCAAACTGTTTCCAAAGACTTGGGAATTAAAGGACATAAAAAAAATAGGTAAAAGAATAACAAAAGCATATATAGATATTCTTGAATATGAGTATGAAGAATATGAAGTAGATGCTAAGCTAGATTTAGAATTGTCTAAACTTGTTAGTGAACATAAAGTTTTGACGGATAAAATTTCAGCTATAAAGGAAGAGATATTAGCAGAAATGAGTATAGCAAACAACAAGTACGGAGTAGGAGATTGTGGCTCTTATACGGTCGCAAATAGAACTACTTTTAAACATACTGACTCTTTAAGAAAGCTTGAAAAATCATATAAAGAAACTGTTGTTAAGTTTAAGAAAAACGAGATAGCAGAAGGTTTAGCTGAAAAATCTGAATCTGCTTATCTAATATATAAACCTATAAAATAGCGCAGTATTAATTGGTATAAATAAAGTAAAATAATAAATTTGTATAAATAAATATTTAAAATCAAAATTATGAATGTAGAAGTTAAAGGTAAAGTTAGAGGAATTTCATCCATTTTTAAAAGCGGAGATAAATTCAAAAAAAGAGATTTAATTGTTGTAACAGACGACCCAAGTTACCCTCAGACAGTAGCTATTGAATTTGTTAATGATAATGAAGAAAAGTTAGATGTTGTTGAAATAGGACAAACGGTTTCAGTATCATGTAATATTAGGGGTAGAGAGTGGACTAATCCTCAAGGAGAAATAAAATACTTTCTGTCTTTAAGCGGTTGGAAAATAGCTTAATGAAAATAGCATTCTACAAGAACGGAATAAAAAATAGCTTTTGTGACGGATACGTTAGCATAGATAGGTTTGTTGAGGCAAATAGAAACCCAAAGCCTAGCATTGCTAAATTATTAAGTGATATAAAAAAAGCTTCTGCGGATAATGATAAAAAACTAAAGACTCAATTAAAAGAGAAACTTATTTTTTTCACACCTTCTGTTGTTATTCCTCTTGAAGAAAGAAGAAAGTACGGTAACATTGAATCATTTACGGGAATGGCTCAACTTGATTTTGACGGGCTTGATGTAGAAAAAGCAATTGAATTTAAGGAGTTTCTTTTTGAAAACTACAAAGAATTTTATTGTGTCTATCTCTCGCCCTCAAAAAAAGGAGTTAAGGGTATTATGCGAATACCTATTTGTAAAGACGTAAAAGAATATCAAGATTATTATCGTGCTATAGAGGAAGAGTTTGAAACATACGACGGTTTTGACCCTGCTCCAAAAAACGCAGTTTTACCTTTATATATTTCTCACGATGTATTTATTCGTTATAGAGAAAACGCTAAAGTTTGGTCAATAAAAAAAGAGGTTGTACAGGATTTAAGAGAATTATATCCAATACCTAGAAAACAATATAAACCATTAAAGTCAAACGATAAAAACAAAAATAGAGCAATTAATACAGTACGTAAAATGATAAACGGAATTATTGACTCTCCAGGTCATTTTCAATTACGCTCTGCATCTTTAATATTTGGAACAAGAGTTGGATACGGTTATGTAGATTACTATGAAGCTAAGCAAGAATTAGAAAATCTATGTAGGGCAAATAGTTATCTATCCAAAGGATTAGAAGGATATATAATAACTGCGAATTGGGGATTAGAAAACGGATTAAAAACACCAAAACCATATTAAATGAAAAAACAAAAAGTATTAAAAATAACGGCAGAAGTAGATAAAAAAAACGCAATAACTTTAAAAATAGCAGTTATAAAGGATAAGGATTTATTAGTAGGTAGTTTAGCTGCACTTTTAAGTAAGTCAGATTCCTTTTGTGAAGCTTTATCAGAGGCAGTAATATTACTTAAAGAACTAGAAGATGATTTAGGAGTTAACAAGTCTAATGCTTCTTTAGAAAAAACACTACAAAAATTAGGTATAACAATACGTGAAGATTAAGCTTAGACCATATCAGCAAGATTTTTATGATAAGCTAATGCTATCAGCCAAAACTAATTTACGTGTCTTAGGACAAGCGGAAACTGGTTTTGGCAAATCTGTTGTAATTGGTTATTTAGCAAATAAATTAGAAGGTAGAACTTTAATACTAACACATAGAGAAGAGATATTTGAACAAAACTCAGAGTGGCTTACAGAGGCTGGGTTTTTAAGAGCAAAGAAAAACACAGCAACAAATAAAAACAAGGTTGTTATTGCAATGGCTCAAACGCTTCACGCTAGAATAAAAAAGTATGGTATTACCTATATAGGTAGTTTTGATAATATAATTTTGGATGAAGTACATATACAAATATTTAATAAAGTACTATTACAATACACTTTTAAAAGGTTGTTTGGATTTACAGCAACTCCAATTATAAATAAAAATAGAACTATATTAATAGATGGAGAAGAATATACTCAACAAATAACTTTTTCAGAAACATACGATGATATAGTTTGCGGTGCTACAATAAGCGAATTAATAAAAGCTGGATTTTTGGTACAAGAAAAGAACATAGCTTTGGTTGTTCCTAATATGAAAAAACTAAAAGAATCATCAAGCACCCCCGACGGATACACAAGCAAATCTTTAGATGAGGTTTATAATGCTAAAGTATCTATAGATATATTAATTAAATCACTTAACACATACTGCAAAGGAAAAAAAACTTTGATATTTAACTCAACTACAAATAGCAATAAGAAAACATACGAAACACTTTTAGGGCTAGGTTTTAACGTAAGAATGTTTGATTCAGTAAATTCACATTCTTATGAAAGGAAAGAAGTTATTGATTGGTTTGAAAGCCAAAGAGACGCAGTTTTAGTTAGTACAAATGTTTTTACTACAGGATTTAACGTACCAGATATTGAATGCGTTATAATGAATAGAGCAACAAAATCTTTATCATTTTATATTCAAATGGTTGGTAGAGGCGGACGTCCTACCGACAAAATATTAAAAGATAATTTTACATTTATAGATTTAGGAGGTAATATACAAAGACATGACCGTTGGTCTACTGATAGAAATTGGAAAGATTACTTTTATCCCGCACGACCAAAGCTAAAGAAAAATTATGATTTAGTTGATATTTGGGAATGTTTTAAATGCGGAGAGTTTAATTTAGTTGGCACTTTATTAAACGAAAATAATGAAATAGTATGTAATAATTGCGGAGAAAAAAAATCCCATAAAAAGACGTATAAGAAAAATATTAACGGTAAATTAGTCCCCTTAGACGACCTCCCCCTACCGAGTGCTAAAAAAATAATAGATTACACTACTATGATTTCAGAAAACTCAAGCTTTGCATTTAAGCTTTTAGAGAAAAGAATAATTGAACTGTTTCTTTGGAATGAGGTTTCTAAAGAATATTACAAAGATAATATACATAGATTTAAAATAAGAATAATAGAAATTTATAGACCTGTATACTTTGCAATTATAAAGAGCAATTTAGGAGGTAAAAGAAGAAAACTGCAAACTCAATTAGAATCTATATTATTAAAGATTGACAAAATGTATCAAATAGACAAAAAATAAAATATGCCCGATATTAATTCATTAGAACAAAACCCAGTAGATTATTATAATCACAATCATTTTGAAGATGCCTTACAGATATTGCTAACAACAAACAAAACACTTAGAAGAGAAGGTAAAAAAATAACTGAAGAGTTTAATGTTGGAGAATCCAAAGAAGTCTACAAGATAAAGGCTGGTCATTTTATTGTTATTGAACAGAACAATTTAGGTTTAATTAAAGACCTACAATATTCCCCATTTCAAATTTTAACTAGGTTTAAGTTTAGAAACAACTTTAATGCTGCTTATTATCACGTTGGAATGACTTATATGGATATGAATTTTCCTTATATAAGAGTTGGGGTTAAATATTTTAAGGTTGTACATAAGACTGATAGGTTTGGAATAAAAAGAGAGGAATTAAATATATGGAGTAAAGATGAAATAAAGCAAGACTACGGAAAAGATATGTTGGATAGAGTAATGAAGTTTGATGACTTTACCATTGAGCCTAATAATTCTGATTATCAAAAAGTAGTAAACGGACATTATAATCTTTATAGTCCTTTTCCCCATTCTCCAATTGAATTTGATATTGAAAATGATATTGATAAAATTAAATGGAGTATGAAATTAATGAACCATATTTTTGGGGAACAAATCGTACAAGGATTAAAATACTGCAAAATACTTTATGAAAACCCTAAACAAGCACTACCTATATTAGTACCCGTTTCTGAAGAAAGACAGACGGGTAAGTCTACTTTTGTCGATTGGCAAAGCATTGTTTTTGGAGGAAATATGGTTATAATAAACCCGCAAGACATATCTAGTTCATTTAACTCAAGCTATGCTACAAAGAATATAATAGCTATTGAAGAAAGTAGGTTTGAGTCAGTACAAGCTACAGAGAAATTAAAAGCACTTGCTACTCAAAAAACTTTGCTTGTTAATACAAAATTTGTAACACCTTACAATACTCCTTTTTACGCTAAATTAATTATAACATCTAATGATGAATCAAAGTTCTCAAAGGTAGATGAGGCAGAAATAAGATATTGGGTTCGTAGGATTGGAACAATAAAAGGTGTTGGTAATCACGCTATATTAGATGATTTAAGAGACGAAATACCATACTTTCTTTATTACTTATCACAGTTACCTGCTATTGATTTTACAAAATCAAGACAAGTCTTTACAAGTGAAGAAATTGATACAGGAGCGTTAAAGACGGTAAAACACGAAAGTAGACCCGAATTACAAAAAGAAATAGAAATATTAATTACAGAGTTTTTTGAAAATAACGAGAATAAACAGTTTATAGAGTTCTCTGCTTCAGATATTAAAGACGCTTGGTTCTCTAACAATAATAACTACAGTAGGGCTTATATTATAAAAGTATTAAAAGTTCACATGAAATTAAACGTAAGTGATATTTCAAAAAGGTATGCCCCGTTTCATTTAAACGAAGACTTTCCAAGTAAAACAGGTAAGATATATACTATTGAAAATCCAAATTATACTGGTCAAAAATCTTTAATAGAAGATAATGATGAAAGCAACGTTCCATTTTAAAATAAATTATGAAAAAAGAATTAGGTGTTATTAATTATGATTACAAAGGAAGACCTATATGTAATATTTGCGGAAAAGGTTTTAACAAGCTTATAAGTCACGTTGTTCAAAAACACAATATCGATAGTGTTACTTATAAAAAGAAATTTGGATATGATACAACAAAAGGTATTATGTCCAAGAAATCAACTGAAATAGCTAGAAAACAAGCATTAAAAAACTTGCCTAAGATAATAGACAATTTAATAGAGAAAGGTAAAGCCACAAGGTTTAAAAAAGGTAGTGAAGGCAGAACTAAAAATAAAATATCTCCTCAAACTGCAATTTGGTTAAAAAACAATAAATTAAATAAATATGGAAAAAAATGAAAATGAAACAGAATTTAGCTTTAGTACAATTAAAGAATTTGACAAACATATTAGACAATCTATAAAAGGATTTGATGTTCTTTATGAAGTAGTAGAAGAAGTTTCAAAATTCTTTATTAAGGACAACATGAACGTATATGATTTAGGTTGTTCAGAGGGAACTTTATTACATAATCTTTATATTAAAAATATAAACGTTAAAGCGTCTTATGTTGGTTATGACAAAGAATCTAATCTGTTACCAACTATTGCGGGTAGGCAGTATATCAATTATTTTTGTAGGGATATAACGGACAGTAAAATAGTTTTTTTCAATACTAATTTAGTAATTTCGATTTTTACATTACAATTTTTGACTATTGAACAGAGGAGATTAGTTTTAAAAAAATCTTACCAAAGTTTAAATGTAGGAGGAGCAATGATAATAGCTGAAAAAATATTAGGAGAAACGGGCAGAGAAGAAAATATATTATCAACCTCAACAAGACAGATTAAAAGAAATAATTTTACAGACGAAGAATTGTTAAGTAAAGAAAAAACTTTAGTTAAAATAATGCAACCCCTTTCTGATATAGATAATGAAATTATGTTTAGCGAGGCAGGATTTGAAGAATCAATAACCATTTGGCAAACTCTTAATTTTAAGTGTTACCTACTAATCAAATAATATGAAAAATACATTAAAACAAAAGTTAAAAAAAATGAAATTGTGGGATGAATTTAAATATGAATTTAAAAAATATCACAGAAACGATAATATAAAAATTAAAGATTGGTTAAAAGAATCAAGCAGTAATTTAATATCAGCATTTTCTTTTCGTCAAACAAAAGCAGGATTAAGCTTTTGGAAAAATGTTTGTAAAGAAATAAATAAACAAGATAATGAGATATAGTTTAAATGATGTACAAAAACAAGCAGATAAAAAAAAGTTTACTTGTATATCTACTTTTTCGGGAGTAGGTGGAGGATGTTTAGGTATAAAACAAGCGGGAGGTAAAATATTAGCAGTAAACGAATTTATTGAAGAAGCACAAAGAGTTTATTCTATAAATTTTCCAAATACACCAATCATTGGAGATGATATACGTAATTTGACAGGAGAGGATATAATGAAGGTTGCTGGTATTAAAAAAGGAGAATTAGATTTACTTGCAGGTTCTCCACCGTGTTCAAGTTTTTCAACGGTTGGATTAAGAGAAGAAGGATGGGGTAAAGAAAAAAAGTATTCAGACAAGAGGCAAAGAACAGATGATTTGTTTTTTGAGTTTTCTAGAATAGTAAAAGAAATACAGCCTAGATTTTTTATAGCTGAAAACGTAGCAGGTTTAACTCAAGGAGAAAGTAAAAATGTATTAGGAAACGCTCAATTAGATATGTTTGGTAAGCATGAGGAAACTATATATCATACTTTAGCAAATACAGGTTACAATGTTAGATATGAGATTTTAAACTCTAAAGACTTTGGAGTGCCTCAATCAAGAGCAAGACTAATTATAGTTGGTGTACGTAAAGATATAGATTTTATTTATAGATTCCCAAAACCTACGACAAGGGTATATAAGACGTTAGGAGAAGCATTTAAGAATATTACTAATACAAGTAAGGAATTAGAAGAATGTGATATTACTCCCTACGCTATATACCCACAATCAAAAATTCTTAAATATGGCGAAAAATCACAAAAATATTTTAGTCTTATAAAACAAGACCCAAATAAATACGCAGGTACTTTAACTCAAACTGCGGGTTGTTTAAGTGCAGCATCTATTGTTCATTGGGAAAATAGAAAGTTTACTGTTCAAGAAGCAATAGAGATTATGGGATTTCCTCAAGATATATATTTAGGAGATACATACGCTAATAAAATAGAAAGATTAGGTAGAGCCATAACTCCAATTATATACCAAAAAGCTATAGAACAAATCGTTTTTTAGACATTATTTTTTTTGTATATAAATAAATAAAAGTATATTTATATATTATTAATAACTAAAAGATAAAGATATGTTACTAGAACAGAAGTTCATTTATTTAGAAGCTACAAACGACGAAATGTTTGTAGGTAGTAGAAAAGATTGGCAGTTTACTATTGACGAAAGAAACAACGACAAACTGCTTCGAGTTGGTTACAAAGTAAAAGTCGATAAAGGATATTATTACAGTATGATTAGTAAAGGAACAGGAGGTTGTTTTATAGAAGTTGGTAATAAAACTGGTTGCAATTTTAACGTGAGTTATTTTAAACATATAACAAAAGAAGAATATGAAAGCTAAAAACACAAGTACGACAAACTATATTTTATATCATCCAATCACAGGTTTTAAGCAAATTAAACGTAGTGCTGATGAGAATTATTGTAGAACTAAGCAACAAGATAGGAATGCAGAATATAAGTGTTTCAAACCACCT
>OCVQ010002351.1_pt1 | contig 12661 bp, 13 predicted proteins | sample 1539061 | NCBI WGS metagenome assembly OCVQ01 (sample SAMEA3355526, study PRJEB22509) | marine metagenome | biome: marine; feature: river plume; material: water | place: USA | collected 2010-08-08 | depth 0.5 m | reverse complement strand
CGAAAGGCAAGATTTTAAAGGGTTTATGCTGTTAAAGGCATAGACCCTTTTTGTTTCCCAATACTCCCATTGATTGGAACATAGTAAAAGATGAGAATACTAAAGCAATTAGTGTGAAAATAATGCCTTACTTATTTTCAAATGGAAAATTTCTTCCAATTTTTCTCATAATTCTTTCCATCATTTCACTAGCATTTGACCAAGCCTGCTCATTCATCTCTTTGTAAAATCTCCAAGCTAGCTCACCATCTTTTGCGCCATAAATTTGTAATGTCAATCCACCACTTCCAACGTTTTTATTTACACCTAGTGCAAGTGCCATAACAATTGCACCAGCTTCACTCCCAGTTTTCTCGTATGTCCATGTTGACTTAACAATTGCATCAACACCTAAAATTTTGCACAAACTGTCAGCTAAAACAGCGTCTATATCATCATATACTCCAGCTTTTTTTAATAAAGCATTGGTTCTGTCAACATCTTGAAACCTTACAGTGTAGTCATCTGATTTTCTCAATAAATATGTAAGCATGCCTTGCTGCATAGTTGTTGTTAAAGCTTTTTCTTCCTCTTTGATGCTTTCAATCGTTGTTCCTTTAGGCATTCTTTTGTAACTAAGTTTTGCTTTGAAAGGAAGGATTGCAACTATTTTTGCTGTACTTACAAGTTCTGATAAACCACTGCCTACATATACTTGTTTACTACTTTCAAATTGTGCATTTAAATTGTAAAATGAAACGATACAAAGTAAAAACATGAAGAACTTTCTTAACATACTATTGATTTTGAATAGATTAAAATATGATTAACACAAATTTATATACAAAAAATCAGATATGTGTTTATTTACAAGTATTTTGTTATTAATATTAGTGTCAATCTGAGTCTTTTTTCCAAAAAACATCTAGTTCTTTTCATAGTCAATCCTTCCTAACCGCTTTACTCACATACTACAGTTAGAGTCTAATAAATGTGATTTATTTAAACCTCATGCCCTGGTGGGCCCACACTAATTATAAGCCAGTTACAGTTTTACGATTGTAGCTGGCTTTTTTATTACCCCTGATAGGTAGCTAATCTGTTAACCATTGTTGGAATTCTGTTAACCATAGGAAAGAACTACATCAAATGTAAGAAAGTTCTAATAATATAGACTTTAGAATAGCGTATTTTTAGCCTAGAAAGTAACTCTTAGAATATGCCATTATCCTGGAACGAGATTAAAAGTAGAGCAGCATCATTTAGCAATGAGTGGAAAGACACCATGAGAGAAGAAGCAGATGCTAAACCCTTTCTTATAGACTTCCTTAATATTTTTGGTATATCACAAAAGAGGGTAGCAACATTTGAACACAGAGTAAAAAAGATAGATGATGCTTCTGGTTATATAGACCTTCTTTGGCCAGGCACACTTCTTGTAGAAATGAAGTCAAGGGGGCAAGACTTAGAAAAAGCATACATACAAGCAAAGAACTACTGTCATGGATTAAGAGATCATGAACTGCCTAAGTTAATTATGATCTGTGATTTTAACTTCTTCCACATCTATAGAGAAGATGGATTAAACATTAAGTTTGAATTACCCCAATTATTAGATAACCTACAGATGTTTGAAGAGTTAGCTGGTTATCAAAAACGTACTTACCACGAGGAAGATCCTGTAAACATAGCTGCTGCTGAGTTAATGGGTAAGCTACATGATCAACTTAAAGATGTAGGATATACAGGTAGTGCATTAGAAGCTTACTTAGTTAGACTACTCTTTATATTGTTTGCAGATGACACTACCATATTTCAAAAAGGTATCTTCTTTGATTATTTAGAACAAAGAACAAAAGAAGATGGATCAGACCTAGCTATGCATATTGACCAATTATTTCAAGTACTTGACATACCAGAAGACAAGCGTTTGAAAACTTTAGACGAACAGCTTAATCTGTTCCCTTATGTAAATGGCAGCCTATTCAGTGTAAGACTCCCAACTGCGGCTTTTAATAGTAAGATGCGTCAAATACTTCTTGACTGCTGTAAATTAGATTGGGGTAAAATATCACCTGCAATTTTCGGATCACTGTTTCAATCTGTAATGGATACAGGTGCAAGAAGAAATCTTGGTGCACACTATACTTCAGAGAAGAATATAATGAAGCTTATTAAACCTCTGTTCTTGGATGAGTTGTGGGATGAATTCCACGCTTCTGGTGAAAACCAAAACAAGTTGAAGGAGCTACACAGAAAAATAAGTAAGCTACGATTCTTGGATCCTGCATGTGGTTGTGGCAACTTTTTAATTACTGCATACAGAGAGTTACGTCAACTTGAATTAGCAATTGTAGAGAAGCTTTTAAAAGGACAGCTTGTAACAAATATTAACCAGTACTTCTTAGTGGACTTAGATCAGTTCTACGGTATTGAGCTCGGTGAGTTTCCTTCACAGATAGCGCAAGTAGCAATGTTCCTAATAGATCACCAGTGTAATATGATGGTATCTGACCGTTTCGGTGAATACATTCCACTGATACCACTACAGAAGAGTGCAGTGATAGTAAACGAAAACGCATTGAGGTTAGACTGGCAGAGTATTATAAAACCACTAGAGGGAGAAACTGAAAAGCCAAGGTATCATTATATCTTAGGCAATCCACCTTTTGTGGGAAAAAAAGAACAAACTACTATCCAAAAAAAGGAAATAGAAATACTGTTCCACAATACAGACAGTTTCGGTTTACTTGACTACGTTACAGGGTGGTACATAAAAGCTGCTTTATATCTTAACAACTATAGTCCTGAAGGCATGAGTAACCCAACAATTGTTGCATTTGTTTCAACCAACTCAATATGCCAAGGAGAACAAGCTGGTGTGTTGTGGAATCAGCTTATTAAAAAGCATAATGTAAGCATACTTTTTGCTCATCAGGCTTTTAGATGGTCAAATGAAGCCAAAGGTGTGGCAGCGGTTCATTGTGTTATAGTTGGCTTTTCTAATATTAATAAATCAGGTAAAAAGCTTTATACATACAGTAACATTAAGGGAGAACCATTTGAAAACAGTGTTCAAAATATCAACTGTTATCTTGCTCCAGCCAAAGATGTTTTTGTAACAGGAAGAAAAACACCCATCTGCATCTCACCACAGATCAACTATGGTAGTATGCCAATTGATGATGGTCACCTAGTTGTGGAGGATGATGTAAAAAGTGAACTAGAAAGAACGGATCCTTCGGCACTCAAGTTTATAAAGCCATATACAGGAGGAGACGAATTCATAAACAGAAAATTAAGATGGTGTATTTGGATAGATGAAACAGAAGTGGGAAGTACCAAAACTTCAAAGTTTATACAAGAAAGGATAACCGCCACAAGAGAATTCAGATTAGGAAGCAAAAGAGCTGCTACAAATAAGCTTGCTGCCTTTCCAGCTTTCTTTGGTGAGAGAAGGCAGCCAGAAAACGCGTACCTGATTATACCTAAAGTTTCATCCGAAACTAGAAGTTTCATACCTATTGGAATACTTCAGCCAAACATAATAGCAAGTGGGAGTGCTCTAATTATTCCAGGTGCTACAATATATCACTTTGGCATTTTAACCTCAACTATGCACAATACATGGATGAGATACGTATGCGGAAGAATGAAAAGTGATTACCAATATTCAGCTAGTATAGTTTACAACAACTACCCATGGCCAGAAGCCCCATCTGATAAACAGAAGGAAGCTGTAGAAATAGCTGCACAAGCTGTATTAGATGCACGTGCACAGTTTCCTGACAGTAGTCTTGCTGATCTTTATGACCCTAACACAATGCCACCAGTGTTAGTAAAAGCACATCAGCAGCTGGATAAAGCAGTAGATCAATGCTACCGCTCACAACCGTTTTCTACAGAAGCAAAACGGATAGAGTATCTATTTGAACTATATGAAAAATATACAGCAGGCATATTTGTAGAAGAAAAGAAAAACAAGAAAAAATAAATTTATGGAAAATAATAATCAAATAGAAGTACCAGGATTTCAATATTTTATGCTTCCTTTTTTACAAGTATTAGCAGATGGTACTACTAAGCATATGAATGAAATAAATGAACTTGTTATTAAGAATACCGAGATGACTGCTGAACAGTGTGCAGTTCTGCTTCCTAGCAATTCTGATACACTTGTTAGAAATAGAATAGGCTGGGTAAGAACATATTTATTCAAAGCCGGTCTAATCGTTCAAGTAAGTAGAGGTAATTATCATATTTCAGAAGAAGGTAGAAGAGCCTTAAAAGATAATCCTAATGGTATAAATATTAAGTATCTAAAAACATTAGCCGCTTTTCAGAACTGGGGGAGCTCATTTTCTAAGTCCAAAGAAGAACATATAGAGGCTGAAGAAACTGACACAAAAACTCCTACTGAAAGGTTAGAATCTGCATTTAGTACACTGATTGAAGAGGTAGCAGTGGAGCTTCTTGACAAGGTTAAAAATAAAAAAAGATTGAAACATTCAAGTATAGAATGGATTGAATCAAAAGGGATATTAGGTTCAAATTGGTCACAGATCCCCGAATTACTGGAAACTATTGGATTAGCCTATGCAATTTCATTGCTTATCAGTATAAAACCAAGGTTGGACTGTTAAAGGATGCGACATCGCCCGAAAAACCCAATTTATTACATTATGGACAGATTAGATAGAAAATATTATTTAATGGAATACAATGTCACGACATCAATATTTTCGTTATTAGTCGCAAATGATAAAATACATTGTTGTTTTTGACAACTGTCATACCCATTATAACTTTGGTAATAGTTCTTACTTAATTGTCCATCATATACACTGTATTGAAGATATAAATACCCGTGTTTTTCTAGATTTTTTCGATTGGTGATAGTTATTATGCTATCATGCTTTACTTTAATACAAAGCGAAGTATCAAGGCCAGTTTGGGATAAGACTGAATCGTATAAAGCTTTGCCATTTTTGGTTAATACTTCACTAAAGTGATGATTAGGGTTATTCCAATAATAATGCTTCATCTTAATAGCCTTAACCTGTGCAAAACTATTAACAGCTAGCCCTAAACAGAAAGTCAATAAAACTATTTTTGTACTGTTCATTTGATTTTATTTAAACTTCACTATTATCAATTAATCTGTCCGGGAATTGCTTTTTAGCATCGGCACCAAGACCTTTAAGTTCTTCTGCTTTTTTAATTGCATTTCCTTTCCCAGTAGATAGTTGGCCCATCGCTTTTTCGTAGTTTATGTTTGCCTTTTTAATACCTGCTCCAACATCTTCCATAGTTTCAATAAATCCGAATAGTTTATCGTATAATTCACCAGCCTTTTCTGCAATTTCAATGGCATTTTTACTTTGTTTCTCAATCTGCCAAATGTCTGCAACAATTTTTAAAACTAATAATAAGTTTGTAGGGCCAACTATAAGCACCTTTTTATCATATGCATACTTCCAAAGTCCAGTGTCCTGTTTAACAGCCTCTAAAAATGCAGGTTCAATTGGTACAAATAATATAACATGATCTAATGCCTTAGCATATTTAGGATAATTCTTCTTGCTTAATCCATCAATATGCGCTTTAAGTGATTTAATATGTGCATCTAGCGCTTGTTTTTGAGCATTAGGATCGGATTCGGAAATATACTTTTCCCATGCAATCAAAGACACCTTTGAATCAATAATCACTTTTCTTTCATCTGGATAATGGATAGTGACATCAGGTTGGAGTGCATTACCATTTTCATCTTTAATTATTTCACCAGATTTATCCTTAATAAATTCCTGCAAAAAATATTCTCTGTTTTCTGTTAATCCTGAATTTTCTAAAATAGAACTTAATATCATCTCCCCCCAATTACCCTGCTGCTTTACATTGCCCTTTAACGCATTTGTTAAATTTTCTGCCTGCTGGCTAACCTGAGTGCTTGTTTCTACTAATTTTTTTACTTGTCCCTCTAATGAATGCCTCTCTCTAGCTTCATCATCATACACCTTCTCTACTTTTTTTCTAAAATCATTCAGGTCCTTATTTAAAGGCTCAAGTAAGGTCTTAATATTCTTATTACTAGTTTCCTCTAAAGTCTTCGATTTTTGATCTAAAAGTTCATTAGCTACATTCTTGAATTCTGTCTTATAACTATCTCCCATAGAAGTAATTGATGATTTTAAGTCAGAATAAGCTATTTTCATATTTTCTACCTTTTCTTCTGCTTTAGCTGCTTTAATCACTAGTTCTGTATTTTGCTCTTTAAGTACTTTATTTTCTTCAAAAAGTTCATTCACCTTTAGTGATTGATCTTTTGGTGCATAAAGTGACTTTGAATAAAAAAATAAAAGCGTACCGCCGGTTAAAAATGATAAAACGTTGTAAATTATTGGTTCCATAAGTGTTAATTAATTAATAGATTTTGTTGTATTCTTAATTCGTTATAAAGCTGCGCTTGACCATACCCTAATAAGCTCGTCTCTAATTCAATTGCTTCAACCGTATCTCTCTCGTCGCCATAGCCTAAAAGATTATACTCCCATTCGCCATCTTCAGTTGTTTCAACTAAAAATAAGCCAATTGAAAATAAAGCATTCTTCCCAGTTTCAAAGTTATCTGCAGCTGCGAATGGAAGAAAAAAGCCTTTGCTTTGATGCATCTTCTCGTATATATGCCAATAGCGTTCAATAGCTTGATCTCTTGCAATTTTTAAATCTGGATTGGTATAATCTTCGGTATCCGATATTGCATCAGTCTTGAATTTGTCAGCATTTAGAGTTGAAACATATACCCAAACTCTATAATGATATTTTGTAAAGATATTCTCCTGGATATTTAATGATTCCATATTATGCGATTTTTGCCATTAATTGAGATACGTTATGATAATGCACTAAACACTTTTTTTCTTCAATAGTATGGCCGTGTTTAATAATATTTGATGGGTTATGCTCTTGTCTTGTTACTCTAATTGAAATCCAGAGCCATATATTGTTATATAACCACTCATTAACCATAAAATCAATATCATATCTATTAGCTACGAATGCATCATGTACGGTTTTACCAATTTCAACTACTCCAAATACGTGATCATGGGTTGTTAAACTTGGGTCTAACCCAATTGTTGCAGCACTTACAACGCCGGATCTAATACCATTTTGTACACCAATTCCCCAGTAACCAATTGCCAATCGATACATAAAAGAGCGCATCAACTTCTCCTCTACATTATTATCCAAATATAATTTCAATAGCTGCAATTGAGATTTGAAAGATTTTTTCCAATGTTCTTTATTTTTTTCCCATAAAGCCTCTTTTTTGTTATTAATAAAATATTCAAGAGCATTTTTAATCGTTTTATACTCTTGTGAAGTATTAATATACAAAGGTTGCGAAAATGTTTTTTCTGTATTCATTATATTATTTTTTATTATTATTTAAATTGTAATCAGCTCTATTGCAGACATATGATTTTCCACCACTTGAAACTAGTTCTCCAGATTCATTTACTGAAAAAATAACATCACGATAGTCTAATACCTTAGCCATTCTTCCATTTTCATCTTTAATAAATAGATTTACGATTGGATAGCTTTCAGAGGTAACAATAGCCTCTACAAAGATTGTACATGCAGCTTTATAGTTATTTTCATCAGTTAATGATTCGTAATAATCTAAAACCGCATCAATAACTGCAAATCTTTCTGGATACCATTGCTCCGACGGGTTGTTAATTGGAAAACGAATTCCTTCAAAACTGCCATCTTCTTTATCAATTAATTGATGGATATAAATTACACTATCAGTAAGAATTGAAAATTCTTCATCGTAAATCTTCTCGGCATCAGCAATAAATTGACTGACTAATTTTTCTTTGTTCATTGTTGTTTATTTTTTTCTTTTTAATCTTAATGCGCAACCAGCTAAAGTTCTTACACTTTTACTGCTGCTGTTTCTTAATTTTTTGGATGCTATTTTAGCAACTCTTCTGCTTGTTCTTGCCATGTAAAAATTATGGTCTACCTATACACCAAAAGGTTTTAATTGTTAATTATATAAAACGTTTAAATAGATATTATTACCAAATAGGTGTAACACACCCATTAACAAAACGAGAATGTAGTTTGCTTTAATTTTAGTTAAAACAGTTTTAGGGGTAATACCAGAAATAGAAACTGGATTTAAATTATGTAAGCTGCCATTGTAGGCTTTGTGAAATGAGTGAATTGATGAGTTGTACATTTTCGTGCTTTTGTCGTACAAATTTCGATCAATTCAATTTAGGCATTATAAAGAATGGAAATTTTAATTTACAATATATTGATTATCAATAGTTTAATATTGAAGTTTCTGAAAGCCAGCTATTTTTTAAAGATTGAGATAGTTGATCAGACCCCCATTTCAAATTAGTTCGATCATAATCTATATGCCACATAGCCTGCCTTTTTATTACTGGCGTATAAATATCATAATTTAATGATCCTACTCTTTTGATATTTTTATGTTTTTCAACCACCTTTCGTATAATATATGCTTTTAGTGGATTTTCTTGCTTTATAATACTTTCAATTTGTTTTCGAATTCCACTCAACTTTGTTATTTCACTTTTTAAATTAGTATAATTACTTAATTGACCTTTTGAATTTATAAATTTGGGTTTATCATTTTCATCTTCAAAAATAGCTTTAACATTATCATTTTTGAATGTATAAAAGATATTTCTTAAAAAATTTCTTCCACTAATATCAGCATCAATCCCATAAACTAGCCGATATAGTTTTAGACAGAATGTATAACATTTGTAGATATAATCCCAATATTGTTCGTTTTTTAATTTTTTTATTTTATTAAAATCAAATGGAATATTATCAAATTTTAGTAAGAAAAGATAGATAATAAAAGCTTGTTTTCTTTCAATATTAATTATTGTTTGTGCACTTTTTACTGTATCATATTCATCAACTGTTCCAACTTGAACTCCTTTATAATTTATAATCAAATTCATTTCATGATTGAAAATTGTATTTTCGCCAGGAATTTCTTCAAATTGACTACTAATGTCTTTGAAAATTTTACTGAATTTTTGAAATAAAAGAAGATCATTTGTTTGTTCCAAAAACTTACTCATACATTTCTTACATATTCTTCCAGAAAACATGCTTTGTATGAAATCTAATTTGTTTTGAGCAAAATCAGAGATACAAGAATGATTAACTTTCACATGTGACATTTCTGATGCATTCAGATATGTAATTTGTATTAATGAATGAAAAAGATTTTGAAATATTGAACTTATTATACACCATTCAAATGCATATTTGATATCACTTAATTCAGCTTGTTTAATAATATATTCCCAATCATTAGTATGTATATAACAATTCTTTTTATGATCAGTTGCACTAAGCCAACCTGGTTCTCCTCTAACTTCAGTTAATAAAAAAACATAGTCGTCATCATCTATTCTATTTTTATCTGAATATTTTAAAATTCTGTATTTATTGATTATTTCAAAAAAAACTTCATGTCCTTTTTCGAAATCATAGGGGTTTTCTGAAAATTCTTTGTATAAAAACTTATACTGATTATGATAATCAGTTTCATACTCAGAAGAATAAATATCATGTTTGATAAAAGCTCTTCCCCTAAAATCTGTTTCATCGTAATAAGCAGGGCTTGATTTATGATAAATTATATTGAAATCAGTTGCATTATTAAATCCGTTGAGGACACCCTCTAATCTATTTAGATGATTTGAAATAAAGAGTTGGCTAGCTATAATATGTATTGTTATCATTTTGTTTATCAATTTAGTAATAAAGTTAGATATTGTTTTTCAAATTGGTGACTAAAGTTAGTTATATAACTATTTGAATATCAATATTTTATAAAATTAAACTTCAAATGATTTAAACAAAACAAGTCAACATTTTAGTTTTACATAAATCAATAAAAATGAAACAAGTTAAACAATTGGAAATGACAATAAATAAGCAAGAAGTAAAATCAATTAAAATCATAAAAGACTACCCTGACTTCAATGAATTCTATTTAGAAAACAAACAATACATATATGATTCAATAATTGAAGTCTTTACACAATTTGTAGGTAATAGTTACAAGTCGGTGTCACTAAATATTGATGCTAAAATAAAAGGACTTGATTGGAAGTCGAATTTTGTATTTAGTGTTGAGAAGGATTTGGAATTACTCATGAAAGACATATTACCACTTTATGTTGAGAAGGAAGATTATGAAAAATGTTCAAATATTAAGAATTTATACTTGCTACTTAAAAATCGTAATGATACTAAAAAATAAAAAAACTATGTCAGTAAACTTTCTAAAAAAGATAAATGGAAATAATAACGGTCATTTTAGCAAATTTCTTAAGAATTATAAAACAAATATTAATGAACCTAATATTTCATGGTATTGTAGCGCCGGTGAAGACTTTAGAAATTTAATATATTTAAGCAAAGAATATGTAATTAAAAATGTAAGTAAGAAAGAATCCAATGAATGGATTAAACCAGATTTATATATATACACCGACTATTATACTCCATATTTTGAGAAAATATTTCCACAACAAACAATCGCTCATTATCTAAAGCCGTTAAACACTTTTGAGTCATTTTTAACCGAAATGGACACATTAGGTTCATGGTGTTTATATGATGATGATAGAACTCGTATACGGGTCAAAAAGTTTGAAATCTTACCTTCTTTAAATGCAAAAGTAGATTCGGAACTAGTTGATTTTGTAGATATAGGCTCAACCAATAAGAAAGTTGCATTTGTTGTATTGGATGTCTGGAGCAGTAAATATGGTCATTTAGGGGAAATGAATTTGCTATATCTAAACGTCGAAAATGAATGGTTTGCGAATGAATTAGTAAATTCAAATGCAGTTATTACTCATATTACACATGTTAGATATGGTACAAATTTTGGTTTTGCAAAGGCAACAGGTGCATACTTAAAAAATATTCTAGGTAAACTGCAAACCAAATTCTTTATTTCCGATCCACATCTCAAACCAAATATTTTTGATGGTATTGCAACTAGATTATACCCAAGTTTAAGGTGTCACAAAAGCCATTTAATAAGACTAAAAGCATTTCATACTGTCTCTTCAAATAGCTGGTCCAGTCATGGTGATATTACATTTTATTTTGTAAAGAATAATAAATAGAGGATTATCACTGTGGATTTGAAATTATCACACCTAGATTTTGCAGACAAACTATTTATAATGTACTTTTACGTCTGCATTTGTATATGGGTTTTTGTGAGAATGTACATTAGTGAGAATAAAAAAGAAGTATCTAGTCCAAAGGTAGAAACAAAAAAATCGAAAAAATTTATTCAGACAGGCTACTATATTTCAATTAAGGTATTGATTAATGGAATAGAAAAATTAATTACAGATGAAAAACATGATTATCAAGAGTATAAGGGCGTAGAGAAAATTTCAATCATACCAAAGAAGTATGAAATAAATTGTAGTAAAGTTAATTTCATTAGAGCGGTAGTTAATTGGTGTAGAATAAATTTAGATGGGAATAAAAAAAGAGAAATTAATCTTTTAGTTAAGTATATGGCTCATAAAACATTAATGGGGGAGTATAGATATTTTACAAAAACAATAATTGTTTATTTAGGTTCGCACAAGTCAATAGAATCGTTAGTAGATACCATAATACATGAATTTTCACATGCTCAAAATATTACATCTAAAAAACATCAAGCCGAATATGATAAATTAACAAAAGATGATGGTTATTATAATAATCCACACGAGGTTTTAGCGAGAAAATTTGCAGCTGAAAATAAAATGAAATGTATAACAGATTTATATAAACAAAACTATTTAAAATAATTTTACAAATCTAAAATTATGCTTTTTTAACAATTATATAATACCCTGATAATAGAAAACTATAAATAAATGATATCAAAAATATAGTTAAGTATCTATGTTAAAAATGTTGAATTATTTGCCATTCCCCCCAAAATAAACAAATTAAATAACAGCTTATATTAGAAATTTTATGTAGTTTTTTTATCATATTTTAAAAATATTTCTAATAAACCTAATTGACATATTAATGATATCTGTAACTATGAAAATATAAACAATTATTATAGTTGACATCAATACCAAAGAATATGCAAAATAGGTTGTAAAAGAACCATAAGATTCGCCTTGCGTTAAAATCAAAGTAAACAACTGAAAACAAATAGATATAACACAAGCACTTACTATACAACCAAGAATTATTAAGAAAATATTCCATGCTATATAAATTTGCAACCAAAATAATCTCACAAAAATTCCTAGCAGTATGATTATAATAGAATAAAATAGGAACGGTATCATAGGTTATTGTTTTATTATTAAAAATGAAAAAGATTTTCTAAGTAAATTATTTTCTTGACTAAATTTCAACCCCAATTTGAATAGTTCCTTTATAACTCTTTAATAAGGATATCTTGTCTTCAGATAATTCATTTATATTTGGAAGTAATATCCTTGAACTATATTTCACTAGGTATTCAAGAGCGTCATAGTCTATGTCTGTATAACTACTCCAGCTTTGCCAGTTAAGAACCAGCGCAAATTCAGGGTATTCTACATTTAATTTAGCTCTATCAAAATCCA
>OCVQ010002350.1_pt1 | contig 12661 bp, 19 predicted proteins | sample 1539061 | NCBI WGS metagenome assembly OCVQ01 (sample SAMEA3355526, study PRJEB22509) | marine metagenome | biome: marine; feature: river plume; material: water | place: USA | collected 2010-08-08 | depth 0.5 m | reverse complement strand
GTCAACCACAATCGACCAGCCGCAGTTATTTCCACAGGCACAAAAAAGGGGCGCCGCAGTTACCCGCGCGCCCCTTGCCCCTCCCCAGCGCTTAGCCCTTCACCAGCGCCGCGCCATCACCTGGCGCCCAGCCCTAACCCCAGCGCTAAACCGTCGCACCTGACCTGCTGCTGTCAGCGACGCCCAGCGCTGCGCCGCTATCAGCTGCCGCGCGCGCGCTATCTGCTGTGCTGTGTGCTGGCAGTCTGGCTGGTGCGCCCACTGGCGCCACACCATCACCACCTGAGACACCAGCAGCCCGCAGCGGCAGATCAAGGTTATGCGCTCTGCGCCAGGCTCAAACAGCACTAAGCGGCCCTGTGATCTTACCGTCGCGCAGCTCTAGGTAGTCGTGATCCACCAGCTGCCGCGCGCGCTCCCCCAGTCCGCGTTCAATGCTGTCCAGCCGATCCAAGTCGACGCGCTCCGACTGCCTGCGGATTTGTACGACCTCGCACAGGGCGCGCATGGTGGGCGGTAGGTCTACCGCTCGCTGGCTGATCAGGTACACGCAAACCCTGTGGCGCGGATGCCTGCCTACTCTCAGCAGCCGCTCAACAGGTTCCACAGCGGCAGCTGCGCCAGCGCCGCTGCGCGGAAACATGACGCCGATTTCATCTATAACCAGTGTGGTCCAGCTGCCGCGCGGCGCGCTACCGCCCACCACAGCGCACACACGCTCGATTGCCTCAGTCCGATCAGCGCGGTCCAGCTCCCCCGCTTGATACGTCGCGCGAAAGCTGGGCGGCCCGTGCTGGATCAGGTGGATCAAGCCGTCCAGGTTCCCCGCGCTGAAAACGTGGGACCATCGCTCACCAGGGCGCGCGCTGTGGCCAGCGTAGGCGCTATCGAGTGGATCAAGGTAGACGACGCGGGGATGCGCCTCACAGCGCAGCCGCGCACTGTAGCTTTTGCCTGTGCCAGGCATCCCAATAAATGCCGCGTTTTCCGGCCTCACGCTGCGGCCTCAGGATTTGTTGCCTCAGGCTCAGCAGCGGCAGCAGCTGCTGCCGCGCGCCGTTCTCGCTGCTGTAGCTGGCTGATCTGGTAGTAGAGCACGCCCACATTGATTGAATGCACAGCGACCATGCCAGCCGCTACCCAGCGCGGATCAAGCTCTGTGCCGTCCAGCAGCACTGCCAGCCCCTCAATAGCGGCTTTGCGCGTGGTTTCCAGGTGTTCTGGAATGTCCACAGGCATCACCAGATCGCCTAAGATCTTGACCTGTGCGACGCGCCCAGGGATCAGCTGACAGCCAAAAAGCTGCGGCTCTAGCATCGACGCAGGCAGGCTGAAAACCTGAGCCAGCAGCGCCTGCGCCTCACGCTTTGTCAGCTTCATACTCTGGGCGCCGTGGTCCCCAGGCAGGTCGACTGACTCAGGCTCAGGCGCTGGCGCCTGCGGCTGCTGCGGCTGCTGCGGCTGCTGCTGGGCCTTTGTGCGCTGGTAGCGCTCACGCTCCCTGCGGCGCTTGTCCTCAGCCTTTTCCGCTTCGGTCTTTTTTGGTTTCTTCTGCGCAGCCTCAGGCGCTGGCGCAGCTGGCGCTGTGTATTCGTCCGCTGCTGGCTCGCTCATACATCCCAGCCCATAGCGCGCACAATCTCAACCACGCGCGCCTGATTGCGCGCCAGCTCTGCGACCTGGCGCGACAGCTCAGCAATGGCGGCGCGCTGGCTGGCGCTGGTGTCCAGCACCTTTCCAGCCAGCTTGCTGGCCTGAGCCTCAATCTGATCGGCCTGTTGTTCTACCGCCTGGGCCGCGCTTTCCACTGCGGCCTGATCGCCGTTCGGCGCTGCTGACGTTCCGTTCTCTGCGTCCATACTGGCACCCTTTCCGCTGTGCTGGCGCCGCGCGCCAGCTGTTCCCTGAGAGTCTGGACGCGCACAGGCGCGCCCCCGCCGTCAAGGTACCACACCAGATCGGCGCGCGGTATGCCAGCACTGGCAGCCGCCGTTATTTTTCTGCCAACGCCCCGCGCGTAGATCTTACGCCGTTCTACCCAGCACCAGTGCGGCAGCCCGCGCGCGGACCATTCCCCCAGCGCATCACCTGTGGGCAAGCTGGCGCCAGGCGGCGCAGCCCACAGCAGCCCGTCAGTGTCAGCGTACAGCGGCAGCCCGCCGACAGCGCGCACAGCTTCGATCCTTTCGCACAGGCTTACCCAGGCGCGCGAAACTATAAACGCAGTCCATACTGGGCAAGTGCCGCGCGGCACGTCAGGCGCAGCAGCGCGGCGCACCAGCGCCCAGCCGTCCAGCGTCCCCAGCTTGGCGACATAGCCTGCGGCTGCCAGCTGCGCGCTGTCCATTTGGTCCAGCTGTGCTGCGTCAACGATCAGCTCAGCTGGATCTCTGCGCGCCAGCCCGCCCACTACGCGCTGCAAACAGGCAGACAGCACAGCGCGTGCTGTGCTGCCGCGCGCGTGCTGGGCCTTAGCCGCTGCCAGCTGGCGCATCCCTGGCGCCAGGTATGGCGCCGCGTGTTTCCATCCGTAAGCCTGCAAAACGTCCACAGCGGCGCCGCGCGCGCGGCTGTAGCGGATAACGTCAGAAGTAAACCAGCCGCGCCAGCGTCCAGCCGTCGCTGCGATGTGGACGGTTTGCCCACCAGCATCGACGCGCACAGGCAGCGCCACACCTTGCCAGCCGTCCAGATCTATATCAGCTAGCACCAGCGCGCCGCCTGGCGCGTCAGCGTCCGCGTATGCTGGACCATGTACGCTGGGCAAGTCTCCGCAGGCTTCGGCAGCGTATGCGCTCACCCGATCCTCATCGCGCAGTGTCCAGCCCTCAGGCAGCCGCTCAGGTGTACCGATCCAGTCCACAGGCAGATCGGCAGCGTCGCTGAGCGCCAGCGCTTCCGCATCGTGCCAGATCTCGCACAGCCCGCCGTGGATCGCCTCATACGCTGCCGCGCTGATCGGGCCGCCTTGCGGCTCAGGCCAGCCCCAGCGCGGCGCCTGACCTACCACCAGATCCACAGCCGCAGCTGTCAGGCTGCCGCGCAGCTCAGCGCCGCAGCTGGCCAGCGCGCGCTGCGCCTCGCAGATTGCCTGATACAGCGCGCCAGCATCATCCGGCGGTATTTCGTCCAGCACAGCCGCAGGCAGCAGCGGCGCACAGGCGCACAGCTGGGCGCGCGGCCCAGCGTAGATCTTCCCCACACCATGCGGCCCAGGCGTCAGCTGATCGGCGCCCAGCTGGACGCCAGCGGCGCGCAGCGCGCGGTAAACGGCGCACAGGTCCAGCGCGTACACGCGCGTATGCTGGCGCCCCTTGACGCTGCGCGCCGCGCGCGCCAGCTCAGGCAGCAGCTGTGCGGCTGTTCCTGCCCAGCCGTCAGGCCACAGATCGCCCACTAGACACACTGCGCCCTGTGCGTCGACTGACGCCGCGCCGAAAAGCATACGCGCCCCCAGTCCGGCTGGTTACAGGTCAGTAATCCGCTCGATTGTGATCAGGGCGTCCAGCTGCCAGGTGTCCAGCAGCTGTGACAACGCGCTAACGTTCAGCGCTAAGGCGCCCTTAGCTGTGCGGCTGCCGCCTCGCTGGTATTGCTCAGGGACCACAGGGTCACCCTGATCGGCGCGCAGCTGCGCGACAGCGCGCGCTGTTTGCTCCCAGATCCACTGCCCCAGCACGCCCGCAACATCGCGCGCGCCGTTGATTGCTGCCAATTCCAGCGCATCCCCGCGCTGGACCCTATCCAGCAGCAGCACAGCGCGCACAGGCCCAGCGGCCCAGCTGCGCGCGCGGCTGGCGTCCAGCGTGTCAGCCACCAGCGCCTTTATTCCTGTGGTTGTTTCCCCGCTGCTGATCGTGCCGCTGACCTGGTACGGTTTCAGCCTGCGGGTTTCCCAGCCCTTGCGCGCGGCGGCTGATCGCTTTTCCTTACGCTCAGCAGCTGCGCGCTCAGCAGCTGCGCGCTCAGCGGCGCGCTGGCGCTTGGTTTCGGCGCCCTTACGCGCAGCGGCTGAGCGCTTTTCACGCGCGGCAGCGTCCAGCGCCTCAGCGCGCGCCAGCAGCTTTGCGGCGCCGCGCTCAGTCAGCACACCAGCGCGCGCGCGCAGCTCTGCGGCGCTGAGCTGATCCAGCTTTGTGCGGCGCAGCAGCTCCCCAGCCTCACGCTGCCAGCGGCTGCGCCAGCTGGCGCTGCGCGTATCGGCGGCGCGCTCTAAAAGCTCTGCCGCGCGCTGGCGTGCTGTGGTATTGTCTCGGGTCATGCGCTTTTCCGTGTTTCTGCTGTGGGGCGCCCTGATCGGGGGTGCCGCTTACCTTGCCCTGCGGCGCCGCGTCGCGCTAGGCACTGGGGGGCTGTCTATGGGAGATCTTTCCGCGCATTTTTCGGCGCGCGAGTTTTTCAGCCGCAGCCGTCCGCTGGCTGCTGGCACTGACGCGCTTTACGCTGAGCTGGCGCGCGCCACACTGGAACCCGCGCGAGAAATTGCCGCAGCAGTCGCTGGCGCGCCTATCAGCGCGCGCGTGCTGTCTGGCCAGCGGCTGCCTGACCACAATTCTCAGGTGGGCGGCGCTGTGAACAGCTACCACCTCCCCCCAGCTGATCGGCCTGACGCTGCGCGGCGCGGCAGCGCTGTCGCGGCTGATCTTCAATTTGTGCTGCTGAGCAACGGCCAGCCGCTCACAGGCGCCCAACATCGGGAGATTGCCAGCCGCGTCCGCGCCGCTATGAGCGCGCGCAGCATCCCCGCTGGGGGCGCTACCGCGTACCACACCAGCTGGGCGCCTGGGCTGAACGGGAAAGCCCCGTTTGTGCATCTCGACAATCGAGGCACCATTACAGATTGGGAATGAAAAATGAGCGCAGCCCCTTACACCATACCCGCTGGTAGCTCTGATCCTGTGGATCAGCTGTACCTGTACGCGCTGACGACATACAGCGCGCGCACAGGCACCCCGATCAGCGCAATCATCGGGGATGAATGGCGACAGCTGGACGCTGGCGGCTCTGCTGTGCTGCTGGGCATGGTTGGACAGTTTGACCTGGACCCCAGCAGCGCTGACGCTGTAATGGCGCGCGCTGTGCGTCCGCTGGGCGCCGCTGTGCCCTACGTTACGACACAGCCGCGCGTAGGGCTGGCGCGTCGCGGCGCGCTCAAAGTGCGCTTTGACACCCTGATCAGCTTCTACCCTGAGCTGGGCCGCGACGCTGGTATCGCCAGATTTATGGGGCTGGCAGCGTCGCGCGACATTGAAGCCGAAACAGCGCAGGCCAGCAGCCAGCGTGATCAGCTGCGCGCTGATACGCGCCGCGCTGCGGCTCAGGCTGATCGGGTGTCGACGTTTCAAGCTGGTGATCTCACTGCGGCGCTGGACGGCGCTGGCGCCATTTTTGGGCGCGCAGCTGGGCAGATCGTCGGATTCACGGCGCGGCTGGCTGGCACAGGCGCTGCGGCTTTTGTGGGCGCGCTTCCCCCCGCCGTGATCGTGGCTGGCGCTGTGGCTGTGGTGGGCGTCGGTGTCTACGCTGTGCGGCGCCTGACAGCCTAGCGCAGCAGCTGCGCTGGCAGCTCAGCGCGCAGCCCTGCTGCTACGTCGGCGCAGCTACAAGGCCAGCCCGCCTGCTGCTGGTGTATGCTGGCAGGGCTGCTGCGCAGCCCGCGCGCGCCGCTACCCACTACGCCCCGCACGTCATACGCGCCGCAGCACACCTCGCACACCAGCTGGTGTGCGACGTACCGCAGATCGTGATCTACAGGGCGCAGCGTGTAGCGGCGCGGCTGGGCGTCAGCGCTCAAAAGGGGATCGGGTCGCTGGGCGCGTCGCTCACCAGCTGCGCGACAGCCACAGGCGCCACACGCGCGACCTGTGCGGCATCGTCCAGCCAAGCGGCGCGGTAGTCGTCAGCAGCAGCCGCAGCCACCAGCGCCAGCCTAAAGCGGGGGAAAGTCTGACCGTCCGCCGTGGTCCCTGTGCCCAGGTAGCACACGCGCAGCGCCCGCTGTTCGCTAACCACGCGCGCAACCCAGGCGCGCAGCTCAGGCCAGCTCTGATCGGCTGCGCTTTCGTCGACTGGATCCAGCTTTGTGCGATCCAGCTGCGCCAGCCGCTCAAGCTCAAAACGGAGCGCGCCAGCCTGGATCGTCAGCTGCACTGGCAGCCCTGAAAGCGCGTCCAGCCCCAGCAGCACAGGCCAGCTCAGCCGCGCGCTGGGGCGCGCCTGGCCAGGCAGCAGCCGCTTGGTTTTGTTGTCCTGAGCGTCAGCCGCGAAAGCGCTCAGCGTGATCAGGGTTTCGGGCACAGGCAGCGCCGCCAGGTGTTCCGCTGTGATGCGCACAGGCGCGCTCAGCTGGTACTGCCCAGCCGCGCTCTGAAAAACCGTCCATTGATTCAGCCCCATTGCGGATCGTCCTCCCCATATGAAGCGGCGCGCCCTTGCGAAACCGCTTGGTTATATGCCGCCTCAATCGCGGCCAGCACCTCAGGCAGCACGCCATAAGCGCGCGCCAATTCGTCACGGTTTCCGGCTTCTAGGCGCTCATGTGTAAGGCTGATCGCCTTATCCAACACAGCCCAGGCTGCCGCATAATCGGCGCACGTTTGGCAGCCACCAGCGCCGAAGATAATCAGCGGCCCCAGACTGCTGCTGCCGCGTCGCGGATGCGCCAGAATGTGGTTTCCGTAGCAGCCAGCGCGCGCGCATTTGCGCGCGGTGAAATCTTCATCATCGAAAACCTCATTAGGCTTTGTTGCGCTGGTAGCGTACAGGCGCCGCGCGCGCTCGATTGCTCGCTGTAGGTCGCTGAGTCTCACAGGCTGTCGACCTCCTCGAAATCGATCCAGTAGCTGTCTGAGTCGTAATCCCCGCGCTCAGCGTGGGGGCTGACTTTCCATTCACGCACGTGAGCAAATCGTGTCCACACCTCACCATTGATCAGGATTTCAGCCTGACCGTAAGCGCTTTTCAGCTGTGCAATTTGATCAGCGTTCAGGTTTTCCATTTTTGGCTGCCTCCGTTTGTGTCTGATCTATGAACGCAGCATAGGCGCGCAACATTCAGGCGCGCAATCAAAAAGCGTGCGCCCCTTGCTTTTCCGCTTGCACTGTATTTCCAGCCGCGCTGTAATCCGCTGTGGTTGTATTTTCACGCGCTGCGGCGCCCAGCTTCTGAGGTTTTCCAATGCCCTTTTCTGGAAAGCAAATGGCGGTAATCGTCGGCCTTTCGGCGGTTACGTCCTTTTTCGTGGTGCCGATGATTGCAAAGTGGCTGGCGCCAAAGGATCTCCCCGCGCCTGAGGCGGTGCGTCCGTGATTACAAACTGGAGCCAACATATCCTTGAAAAGCGGATCACGAAGATCAGCAGCAACTACTTGGTTGCAAATCAGGCTTATGCCCAGTCCAGCCAGGATCAGGGGCGTAACCAGATCGTTCATGGCGTCTATTTGCGCATCAATTTCACGTTGGTGAACGCCACCAGCGCGACCACGATCACGATCAACGATGAGGACGCGCGGCAAAACCTCCTGACGGCGCTTATGTCGCAGATCCAGATCACTGGTTCGCGCGCGGGCGTTCGGGGCGATTTGGTCCAGCGTATGTCGCTCGGTGAGCATTACCAGGCGCTGCGCGGCTGTGGCGTGCTGCCTGTGTGCCCGCAGCTCTTTGAGGCTGGGTTCGGCTCGATTCCGCAGCAGCCCCGCGCTGGCGGCTCTGCGCAGTCGACGCTGGTGACGCTGGTTTATCCGCTGGTGCCTGCTGATCTCGGCCCCGAATTCGGGTCGATCTTCGCTTTGGGCGCCGAGCAGCTCGGCGGCCTGAATTTCAGCTTTCAGTTTGGATCGTTCAGCTGGACTGACAGCGCTGGCGCTGCGTTTACCATCGGCGCCGCTGATGGCGCGCCTGGCGCGACCATCGACGCGGAGATTATCTACCGATACCGCGTGCTGCCTGAGGGTCAGCAGGTCATCGGAAACCCCGTCCGCTTCATTCGGATCCAGAACAGCAGCGCGGATCGGATCAACCTTGTGCCCGCTGGCCTCACGCTGGCGCACACGCTGCGGCTGGGCACTGCTGGAACGTACAGCGCCGCCGACAGCGCGCAGAACCTGCTGAACAATCTGGTTTACGCAAACGGTGTGACGCTTGAGGCGTCCGACATTTACCGCGTTCGCCAGTACATCAACGGTGAGGATCAGGTCGACGCGGTGGAACGCCGCCTTCCTGACGTCGCTTACGAGGACGCTTTCCGTTCGCCTGGGCTTGAGGTCGACGAGGATCAGTATGGGCGCACTAGCTCGCTGACTCCGACCACGCGCTTTTTCCAGGGCGGCCTGCGCTTGGCGTCGCTGCGGGGCAAGCGCCCCATGTCCGGCATCATCCCTGGGGCGTATGACATTGAGGTGCCCGTCCAGTTTAACCCCAGCACCTACACGCGCACGCACCTGGTCGCGGCTGTGCTGCCGCGTGACGTGACGGTCTCCGGCGCGTCTATGTCCAGCAGCGCATCCGGCGCCGCTTACGCCCCTGTGCGCGTCCGCGATACCGTTGAGGAAGTCGCGGGGATCGTGGTTGGCCTGTGAGCACGCGCACCCTGCTGATCGTGGCTGGCGTCGCGGCTTTGGCTGGCGGGGTCTGGTACTATCAGCGCCGCAACAAAATGGCGCTTGACGCTGCCAGGTCTGCGCGCATTTTGGAGATCTTGCGTAGAAATCCACAGGTTGTCGACGTGCTGCGCGCTGAGGATCAGCGCCGCAACGCTGGCGCCAACCTGTGGCGCGCTATGAACCAGCAGAAAGCCTGACGATGAAAACCGAAACCCTTTTGATCGTGCTGGGCGTCGCTGCTGTGGGCGCCTATTTCTTGCTTCGCAAGCCTGCTGCGCCCGCTGCGCCCGCTGTGACGAATATTCGTCAGGAAGCGAGCAGCAATAAGTGGGATGCGATCATCGCTGGCACTAAGGAAGCTGGCAACCTGGGCCGCTCTGCGATCACGACCTTCGGCGCCTGACCTGTGAACAGCCGCGACCGTTTGATCCTCGCGGGGATCGTGGCTGCGGCTGTGCTGGTGCTAGGCGTCGCTGCGCGGCGCCGCCAGGAGCTGGACGCGCGGCGCGCGGCTGAGGCTGAGCGCTACATGGCGCGCGCTGCTGCCTATTTTGCAGGCCCAAAAAAGCGCCCACAGGTCAGCACAGCTGGTGTCCTGATCAGCGCTGGAATGGGCGCCGCCTCAGGCGCGCTGGCGTGCGCCAGCGCTGGACCCTGGGGCGTCGCTGCCTGTGGCATCATCGGCGCTGGCGCTGGTGGGTTCACAAACTACGCGCAACAGCGCAAGGGGATAGAGGCAGGTCAGCGAGCATGAAACCGATTATCCTAGCGGCTGGCGCCGCAGCAGCTGCTGGCGTGCTGTGGTACATGAAAGCAAACCAGCTGGGTCCGTGGTCCCCTGGCGAATCTGGCCTAGATGAAGCGCTCGATTTTGAAGGCTCAGGGCTGAGCAGCGAAGATCTAAAGCTGATCGGCGCCAAGTTTGGCGGCCCTAGCGTCAAGGACGATCAGCGCAACGTTTACGCCAGCGGTATCCGCTCCTATATGGCCAGCTGGCCAGCTGGTGGCGTCGCTGCGTCCAAAAACATCGCAGTCGGGCTGGTGTACGGTGGGCGCGGCGCTGCCAACGTCGACTGCGGCACGGTAGAAGAAAGAACCCAATCAGCTGTGCCCTGGTACCAGCTGAAAGAAACCGATCCAGCCAGCGCAGCAGCTGCTGTGCCCAGCGCGCTCCATAGAACCGCCGACGGTAGGCGCTACAAAATCACGCTAGCGCGTGGTTTCCAATTGGATGCGCTGCAATTTGCAGTCTATGCGCCCGACGCTGGGCGCATTTGGTCGCTGGTGCAAGGCTACCGCGTGATAAGGCGCACGCCGACCCCGCTGGACCTGCGCCCCTTCGTGTTTCGGCCTGTGGACGTTTTTGTGACGCCCAGCCGCAAACAGCCGATCAACGCGGCTGGCACGCTGTCAGGCGCTGGGCTGGTTTTCGCCTGGGACAGTGAGGAAAAGCGCTGGCTAAAGCCTGGCGAGTGGCTGATCTACCCCAGCCCCGCTGCGCGTATCCAGGACCGCAGCCGCGCAAACACCTTGCAAGGCCCACAGGCTGGTGATGAGCTTTACGGCTTGGATCAGCAGTGCAAGCGGACCACAGGCGCCAGCGTCCAGCTGCGCGCTGGACAATCGAGAACAAAGGCTGTGCCCTATGTCGCGTGACAAAATCATCCGGCGCACAGTGGCGCGCCTGATCAGCGTTGGCGCTGGTGTGCGGCTGCGCCTGGGGGATGACGTGCTGGGCTTTATACCGCCTCAGGCTGAGGTGGTTAGCTGGCAGATCAGCCCAGCGCCCAGCAGCTCCGCTGCGGTGACGTGGATCGCGTTGAACAGCGATAAGGCTTTCACCTTGTCAAATGCTCAGGCGTCAGGCGCTGTGCCGCTGGCTGCTGGCGAGGCGCTGACGGATCATGCGATCATCCCCGATCAATCGTGTGACGCTTTCCCCGCTTTCGCGGTGTGCGACACGGTTTCAGGCGGGCTGGTGCGCGTGGTTGTCGTCTATGTCGACCGCTACCCAGGCGCCGCAGGGGATAGCGGATGCCACTGACACCCACAGATCTGCGCGGCAGCGCTGGCGCCACAGGCCCAGCTGGACCTACCGGCCCTGCTGGGCCGCCTGGTCCGCCTGGGGCGCCGCAAACGCCCAGCAGCGCGACGCCCCAGCCTATCGGCACAGCGACCGCTGGATCGTCGACTGACTACGCGCGCGGGGACCACGCGCACAGCGGCGCGCTGGCTGATCTCTCCGATGTTGCATCGACTGCGCCCAGCTCAGGTCAGGTGCTGACGTGGGGGGGCGCTGACTGGGCGCCAGCGACGCCAGCGGCTGGCGTCAGCCCCAGCAGCGCGACGCCCCAGCCTATCGGCACAGCAGCTGCTGGATCGTCGACTGACTACGCGCGCGGGGACCACGTTCACAGCGCGGCTGTTACCGCGCTCAGCGACCGCTTTCTATCGCTGCCGCTGCAAAACCGTTCGCAGTTTGCCGCAGCTGGCACGCGCGACATTCAAACAGCAATCAACGCGCACACCAGCGGCGACGCTGCGATCATCCTCGCTGCGCCTGGCAGTTACCCAGGCGCTACGGTGACCGTTTCGACCGGTTACAATAACGTAACGATCTGCGGCGCAGCGGGCACGCCCTTTGGCGGCACGATCACCAGCCTAAGCGGTGGGCGTGGTTTGACCGTCAACGGCTCAGCGACGCGGATCAGGCTCCAAAACCTGCAAATTGAGGGGCTGACAACCTGGGCCACCAGCGGCGCTGGTGTGCATCGTGTCGACCGCTGCCAGCTGGTTGGCGGCCTGACAGTGGGCGCAAATTGGCCAGCGTTTACCCAGCTGATCCTTACGGATTGCGAGATCAGCGGCGCAATCACGATCCCCGCGCCCTCGCCCAGCTTTCCGCTCGGTTTCCAGGGCGTGCTGCTGTTTGATCGCTGCACATTTGCCAGCGGCTGGACGATCAGCAACGGCGCCAGCGCTGCGCAAGTAGTAATCAGCAACAGCAGCGGCGTGAATGCGTCCAGCGCCTACACGCTACAGGGCTGGATCAGCAATACGTCAAACCAGGTGGCTGGATACGCAAACGGCGCCGCAGTCATTACGCCAGCGCTTGCTGCGCTGGGCGCCACTACGCCAGCGACAAACCGCTTGCCCTACTTCGCCAGCGGTTCAAGCGCCGCGACAACTACGATCACAGCGGCTGGGCGTGAGATTGTCGCAACCGCTACAAGCGGCACGGCTGGGCAGGTACTCACAAGCGCTGGCGGCGGTGGGGCGCCTCCGACCTGGACCACGGTTTCAGGCGGCGGCGGCGGTGTGGACGTTCAAGTTTTTACGACCTCGGGATCGCACACCTGGACGAAACCAGCGGGGGCCACGGCTGTCGAGGTTATCGCAATCGGCGGCGGCGGCGGCGGCGGTTCTGGCCAGCTTAGGCCTGGCGGAAACCTTCGGGCTGGCGGTACCGGCGGCGGCGGCGGTGCGGTTACTCGCTGGCTTGTCCCCGCTGCAATCCTGAGCGCAACCGAATCGATCACGGTAGGTGACGGCGGAACGGGCGGAGCCGCGCAAACATCGTTTACCAGCGTTGGCGCCGATGGTAGTCCCGGCCAAGCATCAGTTTTTGGATCGTGGGTTTGTGCGGGCGGCGGGGGCGCTGGTAAGGGCGCAAACGGCGCAACCAACATCGATCCAGGGACCGCAGGCGCGGGCCTCTTTGCAGGCGCAGTCGGCGGGGACACTACCGCGACCGCTGGCGCTGCGGGCGGTACCAGCGCAGCCGCAGGCGGTGGCGGCGGAGGCGGTACCAGCGCAGGAAGCGCAGCCGCGCAACCTGGCGGCGCTGGCGGCAACGGCCCAGCATGGATGACCTCTACTCCGCTTTCGGGCGGTGCGGCGGGCGTCGTAACCACGGGCAACGGCGGAGACGGGGGGAACGGCGGCAGCGCCACAGCGGGCACGCCTTACGCTGGCGCGGGCGGCGGCGGCGGCGCTTCCGGCAGCGGCACGGGCGGTGACGGTGGCAACGGCGGCAGCTATGGCGGCGGCGGCGGCGGCGG
>OCVQ010002344.1_pt1 | contig 12674 bp, 10 predicted proteins | sample 1539061 | NCBI WGS metagenome assembly OCVQ01 (sample SAMEA3355526, study PRJEB22509) | marine metagenome | biome: marine; feature: river plume; material: water | place: USA | collected 2010-08-08 | depth 0.5 m | reverse complement strand
CAACAAAGGCCTGATTAAATCGCTTGCTTTGCTCAGTAACTCTCAGCGGTTTAATGACATAGCAGACGCTGAATATCCAAGCTATATCAATAATCATCAACTACTCGATGTCCTCAAGTTAGCTAAGTCTCCTTTAAATGCTCAGCAGCTGGTAGATTTGTTAAAGCCCCTAAAACCTCGCCTGTATTCAATTTCATCTAGTTTGGAGGAAAATCCGGACGAGGTGCACGTTACTCTTAATCATGTTCAAAGTGAAAATGAAAATGGAGTACGTTACGGGCAAGCGTCGCATCTTCTAACACGTAACAGTAATGTCGGGGATAAGATTAACCTGTACGTCGATCAAAATGACAACTTCAGGCTGCCGAGCCCAGATAAGCCAATCATCATGATTGGCCCAGGTACTGGCGTAGCTCCGTTTCGCGCGTTTTTACAACAAAGAGAATTGCAAGATGCAAAGGGCCCGAGTTGGCTGTTCTTTGGCAATCCCAACTTTAATAGCGATTTTTTATATCAGACTGAACTCCAGAAATACGTTAAATCAGGTGTTTTAAGTCAAATTGATCTAGCATTTTCACGAGATCAAAAGAGTAAAGTTTATGTGCAGGACAAATTATTAAGTAAAGGCGAAGAAGTATGGCAATGGCTAGAGCAGGGCGCCTATTTCTATGTTTGTGGCGATATGTCTCGTATGGCAAAAGAAGTCGAGAGTACCTTGCTAGAAATTATTAAGGTACATGGGCAGAGAAACCATGAGCAAGCCAAGGGCTACCTCAAGCAACTGAAAAAGCAATCACGATATCAAAGAGATGTTTATTGATGAGCAGTAATAAGATCATACCAACTGAATACGACCCCGTTAATCATAATGATGTCGAGAGAATTAAATCTGCAAGCGACTACTTACGTGGCAGTATCACAGAGGGGCTAGTAGATCCAATTACAGGCTCTATTTGTGATGATGATCAGATATTGATTAAGTTCCATGGTATTTATCAGCAAGATGATCGAGATTTACGGAACGATCGTCGCAAAGCAAAGTTGGAGCCACTTTACTCGTTCATGATCCGTGCTCGAGTCCCGGGAGGAGTAGCCACCTCAAGCCAGTACAAAGTCCTAGCCGAGCTTGCTCAGGAGTATGCAGGTGGTAGTCTACGTTTGACTACTCGTCAGGCATTTCAATGGCATGGTGTATTTAAACGAAATCTTAAGCAAACTATCGCGGGCATAAACTCAACTCTCCTCGATACCATAGCAGCCTGTGGAGATGTTAATCGTAATGTGATGGCAAACGCGTTGCCTGAGACCTCTAAATTGCATCATGAGGTTTATGGGTGGGCTAAACGGTTAAGTGAACATTTGTTGCCAAAAACGAATGCATTTCATGAAATTTGGTTAGATGGCAAAAAAGTTGAGACCAGCGAAGAGCCGATTTACGGGAAAACCTATTTGCCGCGCAAATTTAAAATGGCCATAGCAGTGCCACCGCATAATGATGTTGATGTTTACGCCAATGATTTAGGTTTTATTGCGATTGTAGAGGACGAAAAGCTCACTGGTTTTAATGTAGTGGTCGGTGGGGGAATGGGAAGCACCCATAATGATAATCAAACATACCCACGTATAGGCGACGTAATAGGGTTTTGCCAGCCGGAGGAATTAGTAGATGTAGCTGAAGCTGTGATTAAGTTACAGCGAGACTATGGTAATCGTGAAGTACGAAAGTTAGCACGGTTGAAATATACACTTGATCGTCTAGGAATTGACGAATTTAAAGCTACCTTAGCCCAATATCGGGGGGCTGACTTGGAGCCTGCCAAAACCTTTGAATTTACCGATAATGGTGACCGCTACGGTTGGTTAAAGACTGAAAATGGTAAATGGCATCTCACGCTATATATCCACAGCGGACGGATTAGCGACACGCATAGTTCACATTTATTTTCTGGCTTGTTAAAGATCGCTGTAATTCATAGTGGTGAGTTTAGAATTACGGGTAATCAGAACTTGATTATCAGTAATATTGATCCCGAGAATAAAGATCAGATTCAGGCAATCATTGAGGCCCATAACATAAGTTATGGAGCCACAGAATCACCTATTCGTCTCAATTCTATTGCCTGCGTGGCCTTCCCAACTTGTTCCTTGGCGATGGCTGAAGCGGAGCGGTATCTTCCGGACTTGATTACAAAAATTGAGACGTTGTTGGTTGAAAATGGCATCTTGGATCAGCCAATTAATATTCGAATGACCGGTTGTCCAAACGGTTGTGCGCGTCCATTTTTGGGCGAAATTGCATTCGTAGGGAAAGCCCCTGGGAAATACAATCTCTATTTAGGTGCAAGCTTTAAAGGCGATCGATTGAACAAGTTATACCGAGAAAACATTAACGAGCAGCAGATTCTCGACGAGCTGAGCCCATTATTTAAGGATTATGCCACTCGTCGCAATCAAGATGAGTATTTTGGCGATTTTGTGATCCGTGCAGGGTATGTAGCGTCAGTGGAAAATGGTTTAGATTTTCATGGATAAGAATCATAGCCCGCTGGATGAACTAAACACTTTATTGGAAAGAAAATCAGCTCAAGAGAGAGTAGAATTCGCAGTCGAAACTCTACCTGAAAATTATCTACTTGCATCCAGCTTTGGGGCTCAATCTGCGGCTAATCTGCACCTGATAACCCAAGTCGTCCCGAATATCCCTGTAGTGCTATTAGATACAGGATACCTTTTTCCTGAAACCTATCAATTTGTTGACCAACTAATAGAGTTACTAAAGCTCAATGTAAAGGTCTATCAAAGTAAGATGAGCCCGGCTTGGCAAGAGGCGCGTTATGGAAAGCTATGGGAAAAGGGTGCCAGCTCCCTTAAGGAGTATAATCAGCGTAACAAAGTTGAGCCGATGGATAGGGCGCTAGACGAACTAAAGATTGGCACTTGGTTCGCCGGTTTGAGAAGAGTGCAGTCATCGACTCGCACGCACATTCCCGTGCTTCAGAGTTTTAAAAAGAGAATTAAAATCCACCCAATCATAGACTGGTCTAATCAAGAGCTGCACAAGTATTTGGTTAAACATAAGCTTCCCTACCATCCCCTTTGTGAAAAAGGCTATGTGTCAATTGGTGATGAGCACAGCACTCGACCTCTCACTATCGGTTTGTCAGAGGAGCAGACTCGTTTTGCGGGAGGTCTGAGAGAATGTGGCCTTCATGTGGATAATCTAGCTGGCCTCTAGTTCGTTTGTGAGTGGTTTATATGTGCCACATCTCATGCATTGGGAGACTTGGGGGAGTGATAGCCTGAGGGCATGGCATTAGATCCAGAGAGGTTAGATAATCGGAAAATAACTGCTGTTTGTAGTCCGCTTCAGAAATATGTGGAGCGAAAAGTTCTATAAAGTCTTTCATATGCTTAGCTAAAAATAGGTTTTTATTAAAAGCAAGCCACGTTGTGCATCGGGGTAATATGTCTTTTGTTGAATAGCTGATCAAATCTCTATCAGCTTTTTGATCGAATGCCATGCTAGCGATAATACCTACTCCAAACCCACGTCTAACATAAGTTTTAATAACATCTGCGTCTCTCGCAGTGAAGATAATATTGGGCTCAAGGCCTCTATTCTGACAGGTGCTTATAAATGAAGATCGTTCGTTTTCACCTACGTGATAACCAACGAGAGGGTACTTGGTAATATCTTCTAGGGTGATTTTTACCAGATCACCCAGTTCATGTTCGTGGGGAAATAATACTAGTCGATCCCATTGGTAACATGGGATCTTGACAATGTCAGGACCCAAGTCCTCATTCCCTGATGCAATTGCAAAATCTACCTGTTGTTTTTTCAGTAGTTCCACTATTTGCTCGGTTGAGCCTTGTTGTAGGTCTATCTTAAGATTTGGGTATTGCTTATGAAAATTGAGAAAGACCTGAGGTAGCACATACTGAGCCTGAGTCTGTGTGGTTGCAATTGTAAAACTACCAGAAGGCGAGGCGATAGTATCCGTAGTTAGTCGCTTGATATTTTCAACTTCTTGGAGAACCTTTCGAGCTCGATTTAGTATTTCTTCACCGGTTTTGGTTAAGCCTGTTAGAAGCTTTCCGTTGCGTTCAAAGATTTTCGTTTGCAATTCATCCTCAAGCAACCGCAGTTGTTTGCTAATACCTGGCTGAGAAGTATGAATTTTCGCAGCAGCAGAGGTAATGCTGAGGTTGTTGTCCGCAATGGCAATTAAGTAGTTTAGTTGCTGTAATTTCATGGCCGTATAGACGTCTAAATAAAGTAGGCGCAATGTACCATAGCAAGGACTGCTTTAATAACCATTTAATATAAACTGCCTGTAAAATTGAGATCGTTTGGTTATAAGCTAGTTCTTTTACTTATTTATGTAGCAACCACTAACTAGTCATAATTGGCTACATGAGCAATAAACTCGCTAATATCTCGGCACAGTCACCAGCGAAGTCCGATCCATGTTCTCTTGATCAAAAGCAGATTTCGAGTCGGGACTCTCTGGCGTCCATAAAAGGCAAGGTGTATCTGGTGGGGAGTGGGCCTGGGGATCCTGATTTGTTGACTCTAAAAGCCTATAAGTTGCTCCAACGCGCAGAAGTGGTTTTACATGACTCCCTAGTCAGTGAGGATATCCTTTCACTCATTAATAGCCGCGCACTTCTTGTAAATGTGGGTAAGAGAGCTAGTCATCATAGTAAACATCAAGACGAAATCAACGAGCTCTTAGTAGATTATGGTTCTTCAAGTCGCTGTGTGGTGAGGCTGAAAGGCGGGGATCCCTTTGTCTACGGAAGGGGAGGAGAGGAACTCCAAGCCCTTGTCACTGCGAATATTGCTTTCGAAGTTGTACCAGGAATTACCGCCGCATCCGGGTGTGCAAGTTACGCAGGCATCCCACTTACCCACCGTGACTATTCCCAGACGGTAATGTTTATAACGGCTCAGTGTAAAAACTCAGAGGAGAACCTTAATTGGCCAAGTATAGCCCGGCAAAATCAAACTCTTGTAGTTTACATGGGGCTATTAAAAAACGAAGTGCTAGCGGAAAAGCTCATCAAATATGGCAGATCTCCAGATACTGCAGCCGCCGTTATTGAAAATGGTACTACTAATTCCCAGAGAGTTATTATGGGTACATTAATGACATTGAGTGATTTGGTGAAAAAGCACTATATTAAATCGCCGGCTTTAATAATTATTGGTGAGGTCGTTTCTCTTGCGCCGGCCCTTGATTGGTTTTCTAATAACCAATTAATCCAACACAATGACGATTCAAATACATTTTATGAGCTCGAGGAGGCTGTTTAAGTTATGTCAAAAATTCATGATTCAATTCTAGACACTATCGGTAACACGCCGGTAATCAAAATTAATAGATTAGGCCCTAAGGACGTTGATATGTACGTCAAGGCCGAGTATTTCAATCCACTTGCTTCAGTTAAGGATCGACTGGCTTTCGCGATCATCAATGACGCAGAGAAAAAGGGCCTGTTAAAAGCTGGACAGACTGTTGTGGAGGCCACCTCTGGTAATACCGGTATTGCACTAGCCATGGTTTGTGCTGTCAAAGGGTATCCATTTGTGGCTGTTATGACAGAAACATTCTCTGTAGAGCGGCGTAAAATTATGCGTGCTCTGGGCGCCAAGGTGGTTTTGACTCCTGCGGCAGAGCGTGGAACAGGTATGGTGAGGGTGGCTAAGGAACTCTCTGAAAATAACGGATGGTTTTTAGCGCGACAGTTTGAGAATGAAGCTAATCCTGAGTACCACCGGAATACGACAGCTCCAGAAATTCTGCGGACGTTCGCAGGACGTGACCTCGATTATTTTGTCAGTGGGTATGGCACAGGCGGGACGATTACCGGGGTAGGCGAAGTACTGAAGGTTGCTCGACCCAATATTCAAGTGATAGCCACAGAGCCTGATGGAGCAGCTTTGCTCAGCGGTGAAGATTGGCAACCTCACAAGATACAGGGTTGGACCCCAGATTTTATTCCTGATGTCTTAAATACTGAGGTCTGTGATCAAATTATCCCGGTCAGTGGTGACGTAGCCAAAGATACAGCTTTAGCATTAGCGCAAAATGAAGGTATCTTCTGTGGTATATCTGCTGGTGCAACGTTCGCTGCGGCGCTTGTGGTAGCTGAATCAGCGCCAAAAGGTTCATCAATATTGGCCATGCTACCGGATACAGGTGAGCGCTATTTAAGCACCTTCTTGTTTGACGATATCAAAGAGGGCTCAGATGAGGACGTGTTAGCGATACTTTCTTAGTAAGCATCTACCTGTTATGACCAGTGCCGTACTTTTGGCTTGCCTCTCTCCCAAGGTGGGTCGAGCCGTTTTTAGTCAGCTAGCTTTCAGCGCTTTTAAGGTACTGCGACTCAATGCGGTATTCAAATCATTAATCAGGTCTTGAGCGTCTTCTATACCGACAGAAAGGCGAAATAGATTGCTTCCTATGCCCGCATTTTCTAGAGCATCTGGGCTTAATGCTGCATGAGTCATGGTAGCGGGATGACAGATAAGACTCTCAACACCCCCCAGGGATTCAGCAAGAGTAAAGAGCTGAAGATGCTTAACAAATGTTTTTTGACATATCTCATCTTGATTCAGAGTAAATGAGAACATTGCGCCAAAACCCGTCTGTTGCTGCGCTGCTATTCGATGCGTAGCGTGGGTCTCAAGACCAGGGTAAAAAACCTGGTCAACAGCTGGGTGTTTGTTGAGAGATTCAACTACGGCCGAAGCATTCTCCTCATGTTGCTTCATTCTAACGCTCAGTGTTCTCAAGCCGCGCGTAGTAATAAAGCTGTCAAAAGGCGACCCTGTAATACCGGTGCAATTTGCCCACCAGGCTAAATCTTCGTGGACCACCTTGCACTTAGCGATAACTGCGCCGCCGACAACGTCGCTGTGGCCATTGATATATTTTGTAGTGGAGTGAACAACGATATCTGCACCTAGGCTCAAGGGTTGCTGGAGAATGGGCGATAGGAAGGTGTTGTCGACAACCTTGATTACTTCTTCTCCAGCCTCACTGCAAATCTGCCTTATGTCGACCACTCGCAAAAGAGGATTACTTGGAGTTTCAATCCAAATGAGTTTAGGGTTTGATGTTAAAGCCTCCGCCAGGGAGCTAGGATTCCCCTGGTCAACAAAACGCACATCAAATAGCCCCTTATCATTTAGTGTTTTGAATAGCCTATAACTACCGCCATAGCAGTCGTGGGGAGCGATTATTACATCGCCCTTGTCGAGCAAATGCGTAACCAGATAAATTGCAGACATACCGCTGGAGGTAATGACCCCATCGTATCCATCCTCAAGATTAGCTAGGGCCTTGCCTAGCTGATCACGTGTTGGGTTGCCCGACCTAGTGTAATCATACTGGCGCGGTTGAGCGAAATCCTCAAAACTAAAATTGCTAGATAGGTATAAAGGGGGAGTCACAGATCCATATTGCCTGTCCGTGTCTATGCCAGTGCGAACTGCTGTTGTGGTTTTGTTAATTGCCATAGTTGTCTCTTAGTTATAGTATGGTTTACGACTATGCAAAGAGATGTTTAGCCGTCTAAACGTCCAACAAGTTTAACATTTAATCAAAACAAGTAAAGGTGTTTAGGCGGCTAAAAATGGGTATGATAACCAAAACGAATAAGCACGAGGTATACATGGTTAAAAAATGGAACGGCAATTTTATCAATCCATATATCGAGCATGGCGAAAAGCGAGATAAAGTCAAAAAAGTAACTGTCTCAATCCCATTTAGTGTTTTAAAAATACTAACTGATGAGAGAACAAGACGCCAAGTAGCTAACCTGAGGCATGCAACCAATAGTGAGCTGCTGTGTGAAGCGTTCTTGCATGCCTATACAGGTCAGCCGCTGCCTACTGACGAAGAGCTGGCTAAATCGAGTAAAAATGACAGTTCTTCATAGCTAATTTTTTGCCGTAGTTTGCACACCCTACAATATTTCATTACAAGGAACTCTAATGTCACAACAGTTTGATTATGACTTGTTTGTTATTGGCGCAGGCTCTGGAGGAGTTCGAGCCGCCCGTATGGCTGCGTCGAAGGGTAAAAGGGTGGCCGTCGCAGAAGAGCGTTATCTGGGTGGTACTTGCGTAAATGTTGGATGTGTACCTAAGAAACTATTTGTGTATGCCTCTCAGTTTCCCGAGCATTTTCAGAGTAGTAGGGGCTTTGGTTGGACCCACGCGGCGCAGGCGACGTTTGATTGGGCTGCCCTGAGAGATAATAAAACAACCGAAATTGAGCGGCTCAATGGTATTTATCAGTCCCTGATTGATAGCAGTGGCGCAGATCTTTTCGATGGACGTGCAACGGTGCTGGGCCCTAATTCAGTCGCCGTAAATGGGATCACCTATAGTGCAAAGATAATTCTTGTCGCCACAGGTGGTTGGCCGTTTATTCCTGAGTTTCCTGGTAGTGAGTATGCGATTAGCTCCAATGAAATGTTCTTTCTCGATGAGTTACCTGCAACTGCAGTAGTTGTTGGTGGTGGCTACATTGCCGTTGAGTTTGCTGGCATTTTGAATGGCTTAGGTGTTGATACTCATCTCGTTTATCGTGGCGATAACTTACTCAAATCTTTTGATAGAGAGATGAGTGAAAAAATTACTGCTGGTATGCAAGAGAAGGGCGTCAAAATACATCTAAATACTCAGATCACAAGCCTAGAGAAGGAGGCTGGTGTATTTAAAGTTAATATGGATCGTGGTGAGGCAATAAAATCTGGCCTAGTGCTTTATGCGACGGGACGCATCGCTAATACATCAGGCCTCGGTTTAGAAAATACTAAGATTGAATTACGTAGGGACGGTTCTATACCCGTCAATGAGCAATTCTGTACTGCAGAGCCCTCTATTTATGCCCTAGGTGATGTTATTGATCGGGTGCAATTAACACCCGTCGCCATCCAGGAGGCCATGGTGCTAGTAGATCATTTATATGGCCGCGGTGAAGCTAAGATCGATTATGACAACATACCGACAGCCGTCTTTTGTCAGCCAGAGTTTAGTACCGTTGGTCTGAGCGAAGAGGCGGCGAATAAAACCTATGCTGATATTTCCGTTTACACCTCGGATTTCAAGCCGATGCTGCAGACCTTGGGGGGCGGTAATGATCGAATCTCAATGAAATTAATTGTTGATAAGGCTAGCGATAAGGTTGTTGGGTGTCACATGGTTGGTGAGCATGCTGCAGAGATTATTCAAGGAATAGGCATTGCCATTAAAGCTGGAGCAACCAAGGCTGATTTTGACGCTACTGTGGGAATACACCCGTCTGCGGCAGAAGAATTCGTCACTATGCGTGAACCCTCTCGCTAAAACTGGCTTTTGGCACGCTCAAGGAGACATAGGCTCAAAAACTTAAGATCAGATAAGCTCCGTGCGGCGTCTGATTTGTCTTGATGGACAATCACCAAGAGCAGGGCATGGCTGACCTCTAACCATTCTCGGCCCAATCGATCTAACTCGGAGAGATCGTCGGATATCTCAAGGCGTTTAAACATACGCGCCATGGCGGCTATGATGGTCTCATCATGATGGGAATCAAGCTCCTTAAGCTCCGGCACCCCAAACATTGCCTGAACCAAGGGCAATAGACCCTCTTGATTTTGATAGGTGAGAAGCATTCTATCGGTACTCATCTCAACAAATTTCTTCAGACTAAGGGTTTCTATTGGATAGTCCTCCAGCTTTCTTAGGCCCACATCCATTTCTCCTAGCCAGCGCTCTGCCAATGCATAGAGAATCGCATACTTGTTTGGGAAATAGTGATAAAGAGTTCCCACAGACATACCGACGGTCTTAGCCACTAAGATGGTGGTTAAGTCATCTTGACCCACTTCCTCAAGTAATTGAGCGGTAATGGTTAAAATCTGTTCGCGACGTTCCTGGGCCCGCTTCTGCACGGGTGTCGATCTGGGAGTGAGTTTACGAATAGCAGCCATAGTAGATCTCCTTAAAACCTATCACGGAGCGAGTAATAAAGCATAGCCGAAACCATTCCTGGCCAGCGTAAGAGTGTTCCACCAGGGAATCGGCGAGTAGAGAGGTTGGACATAACGTCAAAGCGCTCTAATTTCCCACAAATAGCCTCTGCAATAAGCTTTCCAGCGAATGTTGCGGTGGGTACACCATGGCCTGAGTAGCCCTGTAAGTACCATATATTGTCTTGAACACGACCGAAATGAGGCTGCCGGTTCATGGTGATGGCTAGAGTGCCGCCCCAACCATAGTCAATTTTTGTATCAGCAAGTTGAGGATAGATTTGACGCATATACTTCCCGACAAACCCTTTGATGTCTCTAGGGAATTTACGACGATAATTTTCTCCACCTCCGAATACCAAACGATTATCACCCGATAGCTTCCAATAATTAATAACAAAGCGACTGTCGGACATGGAGGTATCCTTTGGAATGATCGAGCGGGCCATATCATCAGTCAGAGGTTCTGTGGCAAGCACGAAGTTATTGATGGGCATAATGTACCCATTAATCTTCGGCTCGAGCTTCTCAATGTATCCATTGCAGGCAAGTATTATTTCAGATGCGGTTACCTGCCCGGTGGCAGTGCTTATGACGAGAGGGGAGCCCCCATAAGAGGTAACCCTTGAATTCTCATATATTGTTACCCCGGCCTTTATAGCAGCGTCCGCTAGGCCAAGGGCGTAATTGAGTGGGTGCAAGTGACATGATGCCTTATCCCATACCGCTCCGTAGAATCCATCGCTGCCTACGGCCTCGTGGAGTCGCTCCTCAGGTATATATTCCAAATCGTGAAAGTTATATCTATCGGCCAAAAAGTCGATTTCTTCCTTCATACCTGCACATAGCCTGCGTTTGTGGGCCAAATGCATGTTTCCATATTTTAAGTCGCAATCAATATTATGTGTGGAGATTAGATTTTTTACTGTGTCTACGGCCTCTAAGCCCATGTCCCACAGGAGGTTTGCGGTTTGGTGGCCGTATTCAACCTCTAATTCTGCCTGATCAGCTCTTTGGCCTATACCGACGTGCCCACCATTTCTGCCTGATGCCCCAAATGCAACAGTCTCAGCTTCCAAGATAATGACTTTGTAGCCTTTTTGGGCAAGATGCAGGGCAGAGGAGAGGCCTGTGTAACCCGCTCCGATTACACAGATATCTGCAGTCTCATGGTCTGTCAGTGATGGGAACTGGCGACGATTATTCTGTGTGGCTGTGTAGTACGACTCCATAAAGCTTATTCTCAACGGTAGCTAAAATTGACATTATGATGTTTTTGAATAATAATTCAACTTTAATTGAATGATCATTCAACTTTTTAATAAGTAAAGGTATGCCATGGCTCCCCAACAAAACATAGAAAGCTGGTTAGAAGAGAACAAGATTACAGAGGTCGAATGCTTAGTGCCGGACATGACGGGCAACGCTCGAGGAAAGTTCATTCCAGCCAAAAAGTTTCTTAAAGAAGATAGCCGCTTGCCAGAGGGAATATTAGCTCAAACTGTCACGGGAGAATATTCGGATGACTTTTGGGATCTGCTAGATACTATTGATGGCGACATGCTCCTTGAGCCAGTTTTAGAGACGAAGCGCTTGGTCCCTTGGGCTAATGAGAGTACAGGTCAAATCATTCATGACTGCTTTACCAAAGATGGAGAACCACATCCATTTTCAAGCCGAAACGTGTTGAAACGTGTGCTTGCTCTGTATGAAAAAGAAGGTTTAAGTCCAGTTGTTGCTCCGGAGATGGAGTTTTACCTGGTAGAGAAGAACCCTAACCCTGGCCTCGCACTTAAACCGCCTATTGGACGTTCAGGTCGGCCTGAGACTGCTCGCCAGTCATACAGTATTGATGCTGCAAATGAGTTTGAGTCGTTTGTCGAAAGAATGTACGGCTATTGCGATGCTATGAACCTAGACATAGACACGCTGATTCATGAGTCAGGCGCTGCACAACTTGAGGTTAATTTTATTCATGGAGATCCTCTTAGTCTTGCTGATCAGGTATTTACTTTTAAGCGCACAGTGCGCGAAGCAGCTTTAAAAGAGGGCATGTATGCAACTTTTATGGCTAAACCCATGGCTGAGGAGCCCGGTTCAGCCACACACATACATCAAAGCATTCTTAATACGGAGACCGGTGCTAATATTTTTACCAATGATAAGGGCGAATATAGTGAAGCTTTTTATTACTATATTGGCGGGCTTCAGAAATATACTCCCTATGTTATGAGTCTTTATGCGCCTAACGTGAACTCTTACAGACGCTTTACGCGAGAGGTTTCAGCGCCAATCAATTTGCATTGGGGCTATGATAATCGTACTACGGGGCTGCGAGTGCCAGACGCGGCACCCAAAAATTACAGAATTGAGAATCGGTTCCCCGGTGCAGATGTCAATCCTTACCTAGCGATTGCCGCGACATTGCTATGTGGCTACCTTGGCATGAAGAATAAGATACAACCATCAGAAGCCTACCAAGGTAATGCGTATGAGGAGGATGTTGATGTTCCTAGGACTCTTGAGGAGGCCTTGCGCGGGCTGCAGGATGATCAAGATATTATTGATATTTTCGGCGAGAAATTTATTCAGCTCTACACATCGATTAAACTGGTGGAGTTTGAAGAGTTTAATCGTGTTAT
>OCVQ010002341.1_pt1 | contig 12680 bp, 16 predicted proteins | sample 1539061 | NCBI WGS metagenome assembly OCVQ01 (sample SAMEA3355526, study PRJEB22509) | marine metagenome | biome: marine; feature: river plume; material: water | place: USA | collected 2010-08-08 | depth 0.5 m | reverse complement strand
GCGACATCATTACCGCCTGGAGAGACAGTCATACCCATCATTGAAGACGGATCATACATTTTTGCGCTTTCAGCCATCTTGCGCATCATTTCTTCCTTGTCGTATTCTGCACCAAACATTTTATAAGCCTCTGTACAATTCTTGATAGTTTACAGCCAAGTAGCCAGACGGCGTCTTAACAGTCAGCGAAGGATCAAATGCCTCTACTTCTTGAGCAATTGCGCCCAGAGTCATGTTGTTGCTTAGACCCTTCTCTTTGGCGTCCTCAGTCCATTCCCAGGTATATAGACCTAGACCATTAGGAAGCTCACCAACGCGCTCTATGTTCGTTTTAAGGCGCATGTCAGACATACCCATTGCTCCAGCCGCTTGAGTTCCCATAGACAGGTAATCAAACAATCCCGGCTGTTTGGACGTAGTTTGCGACTGGGGAATAGTAGAGGCACCTAGAGCCTGAGACACATAACCAATAGTGTCTGCTGGGGCGCCAGTGTAGCCAGCGAACTGCTGTTTAGCCGCGTCAATCAACTGCTGCTGCATTAGCTGCTCAATATTGCCTTGGTTCATAAGGTCTTGGTTGACCTGACGGCCCATGCCAAATCCTAAGTTGCCAATGTTGGCAAATTGACTGGCTGCTTGAAGACCTCTGTTAGCTTGCTGCTGCCCTGCACCTTGATTAGCCAGGTCAGCTTGCAAGCGTCCAGAAATGTCTTGCCGGGCCATGTTCTGAGCGTTCTGGAAGCCTGCCTGGCGCAATCCGCCAACTGTAGAGCCAAGACGATCATAAAAGTTTCTGTTTGTTTCGGCCTCGGCAATGCCATGACGAGATCCGCCAAAAGCACCAGCTTGACCCATCTTGGCGCCACTTAGCATCTGCTCTTGCTGACGCGCTCGATCCATGTCAGAGATAGTTTGCCCAACAACTTGGCTCTCGTATGGGTTTGTGTAAGCGCTTAGATCAGTGCTTGCCAGTTGTCCAGCCTGTACCTGCATTGGCTTATACATGCCTGCCGCTGCAGTTCCTGCCATGCCGCCTTGAATGCCCTGCATAGCCATTTGATTGATGTTTCCGCCTTGATTAGCTCCAGCCATCTTAGAATCTCCCCGTTCTGAGTGCCGTCTCAAATTGACTAGGCGCGCTGCTGTTTTCCGGAATCTGATTTCCAAACAGAGCATCATATTTAGCCTGCTGCTCTGGATTTCGTGCTGCAAGCTCTTGTTGCGCTTGCTCAAAGATAGGAAATGCAGAGTAACCCTGAACACCACCAAAATCTTGCGCCTGACCCAGAGACTGCATAGGAGCGCCGCCGCCACCCAAGCCAAATGCTTCAGCCGCATCAATTTGATTCTGGAAGCCAGCCGTCTGAGTTGGGTTAAAAGCTGCCAGGTCTGGCCCCATATAGGGTTGATAGCCAATCTGCTGAGCTGCTTCTGCCCTTGCTAGGTTTCGTATCGTAGGCTCTTTTGCCCACTCAGGAATTTTTGCTTCGGTTGTTTGGCTTCCGCCTTTTCCACCACTCATCTTATAGCTCCTTAGCTAATGTGGTGAACGATTCAGTCCACCCTTCGTTTTTTAAGACTCTAGACCAACCTTTACGGCCAGCTATGGACATTCCGTCACATCCTTGAGCCTTTGCAAATTGTGCTGCTGAATCATTCATATCTACTATCTGATCCATCTCTCCTCCAGCCAAGAACACATGGAATATCTTCTTTTTTGGAAAGACGATTATTTCTGTAACGGCGCAGCCTCTTTCGGCAGGCCAAAACTGGTATCGCAGTTGGTGTATGCCTTGCACAATGTCGTCAAAATCGTGCGTACCACCAGAATAATCAAGGGCAGCTTCGATCCATTCCCGACACCGAGAAAGCTCATCATCTATATTCATGCAAACACCTTTTATAATGCCTGATTATACCACTTATTGTCTTGATCTGGTGATACTAATGCGAACAGCTTCAGATGCAGGCGCAAATGACGTTGCAGCAGCCGCATCTAGCCATAAGTCGGTGTCATCAGTAGCCCAGTATAAGTTTATGTAATCGCCAGCAGAGAGGCTTACCTGATCTGTAATGGCTAACAGAGAATAAGCGTTGTTGTTGTGTAAAGTTACACGCTCAGAGTGATCTACGGCAACACCGTTTACCGCAAGCCAATAGTACATAGTTTTGCTGGCGGCGCTGCTGCTTTTTATTTGAACATGCCCCGTAATTGAATACACACCCGCTTCAACAAAATCTATCCTAGTGCTATCGCTGACGTTTAGGCTTACCCCGCCATCTGATGAGGCAATGTTAAAAGGCATTTTGTAGCTAGTGTTTATAGCAGTAGCAGTTAAAGTTACAGAAGATGCAAACTCACCATACCCATCAGCAAGGACAATTTGCCGCCACTGATCGTCTTTGGATACCACAGGATACCCGGCGCGATCCCAGAGAATAACGCCATCGTCCTGGGCCGTATCTCCAGCAACATAAAAAGCCAGCTTAGACTTAGTCCGAACCAGGAAATCGTTCAGCCTTTCAGACCAGCGCCTGTATTCAGTTCTACCCGCAGACGGCGGCCTTTCAGCTAAGCTCATCGACTACCTCCAGGTACGGCATTTATTCTCATTGTGCCGACCTTCCAGTCAATAAGTTCAACGCCAGTCATTCGCATTCTAATTTGGCGCCCCTGAAAACGCACTCCAGTAGGATTTAACATCGTGTAAGGCCCGTAAGAATACTCTGTGTCAGTAGGGTAAAACCTTGTCTTAAAAGTCAACGTCACATCCCCCAGATTGCTTTCATCTGGGATAACTTCGTTAACTTTCATAATGTCGTTGCCATTGCCAATTGATATAGGGCCGCTTTCCAAAAATGGAAGCATTTGATCGTGGCTAAAATTAAACTCTTGGTTGTAAACTTTTCCGTCTGGAGCAAACCAGATTGGATTTGTAAACACGCCAATATCAGTGCAAGCAGTGCGGTCCAATTGACCAATATTCCAATGATTCTCCTTGTAATCATAAATTACATATCTATCATTTTCATTTGATCCGCCACTGGGATAAAACCACCACAATTCGTTGTACTGGCTGTTATCTACGCAGTTAACCTTTGACTGCTCTGCTCGGTTAATGTCTTTAAAGACGTAATCATGCACGTCACAAGGCATCTCTACTACGGCTGAGCCATTGTAGGCAAAGAAGCCGTTGTAACCCATCCAATAAGCGCCCTCATCAATTGCAACAGCGCAATGCCGAGATATGGCGCCACAGGCAGTTCCAACTCTTTCAAATCCGTAAACAACAGGAGGCCCACTGTAACTTGCAACGTGAGCGTCAGTAGTTGTTAAGATAAGCGCCCTGCCTCGCGTATTGACTCCTAACTGTATTTCACCGGAAGTTTGAAGCTCTATGTCACCAGCCTGGTTAAGCGCGGTAGGAGTCCAGTCGGTGTTGTCTTCTCGGTCACACCATTGAATTTTTCTAGGATTTCCGCCAGGCGCTAAAGCAAACAAAAACCTGTCCTCTGTAACCAATATTGCATTACAGCCAATAGGAGCATTAGCAATAACAGCAGCCGGTGCAGCGGGGTTTAATGTCCACTCGTAAATCTTTCCGTCACTATTAGCGCAAGCGACTAGATATTCACCCCAAGTATCCACTGACCAGGTTGTAGCTTCTGCACCGATGCTGTTGCTTGGGCGCTCAGTTCCAAAAAGTCCAAGCCCAAAATAATAGCCACCAAAACCAATATTGGGATCTGAGTTCTCGGTTCCTGCAACATAGCCAGCCGGAGTAATATCTGTCTTTACACCACTTGCTGAAATATGCCAAAGTTTCTCGTAAGTTCCAGCGGCAAGGTTAGGATTTGCAGAGTTATCTACCCACGCCAAAGCTCCTCTGGCTGGAGCATTAATAGTAATGCCAACCGGGGACTCTGGGACAGAAATGTTTTCTCTTTGCTGCCATCCACCAATAGGGCGAACAGCGTTATTTTCCCAACGTATAAAATTCGCGTCTCGCCAACGATTTGCTGATTCTAAATCTGTGCCATGCCTATAAATGCCAGCAGGGATATCAAGACTTATTAAGGGCATTATTTACTTCCTTATTTAGTTTTAATCCGCTCAACGGTTCTTAGTCCACCAAGACCAAGCATGCCCATCAAAACTGGCAGCATTGTACTGGTGTCAGCCTGGGGTATATCTACACCAACCCCAGCAGCCAGCGGCGATATCAAAAAATTCACGGCAAAACCGGCGACACAAATCCAGCCAGTTGCAGGGCGCCATCCACTCTGAAACCAGTTACCCTTGGCCTCTTCGGTGTTTAACTTTATCTGAGCTAGGGCTATCTCCTGACCGTGACGTTCAGCCATAGTCGCCAACTCGTGCGCTATCTTCTGCTTTGTGTCGGCGTCAGGAATAAACTTGTCAAGAAGACCAGTCACGGGTGCTATTAAAGAATTTAAAATACTCATATAAACATCTTATCAAAAAAAACAGATCCTAATATTAAGGGATACATACCCCACAGCATCACCTCTGCCTTGGCAAACCGCTTACTACCTTCGTCCAGGCGCTTTTCAATGTTTCCGTATCGCACACTACATTCTTTCTCGTGACCTTCCAAACGAATTAAAACCTCTTTAGCCGTTGCCATTATTTCTTCACCATGAATATTATTGCATAGACCATTACTGGGATTACTGCTATCGCTATGCCGATAACGGTAATGAACTGTTTAATAAGCGTGATAGTTTGCTGCCTAGCCTGGACTGCCAGCCTTGCCTTTCTATCTCGCTTCCTTTTGCATTCACTTTGAAAAGCCAACCAATCTGAATACATGCCTGCACGACAACTGTACACCATGTAATCTTTCAGCCATTCTTCTTGCTCTTTAATCTTTTCGAGGGCCATGAAAGCCTCCAGGTCATTCTTACCCTTAGAGGCAACACGTTTAGCAATTGAGCTTTTACTGTCAAAGTAAGATTGAACATCAGCGGAGCAGTCGTATAGCTCTTTGCCGTGACTTAACGCTGTCTTGATAACCTTAAAGGCAGCGTTGGCCGCAGCAATCTCCGCTAACATTTACTCAGACGCTTTGCGAATGTCAGTGGCAATGCCTTCAACAAACGTAGCTGATCCTGCTCCAATACCCTTAGCGGTGTCTGAAACCATAGACTGCGCCGAATCAACAGTGGTTCCTACAATCTGCTGTGATCCGTCAATAGCGCCGTTAAAGGTGTTACAAGCCACAAGAGTTAATGCAAGTACAGGTAATAAATATTTCATTTTTGTTTCCTTATGCTGCTAGATAAAAGTTAATAGATGAAAGTCCGGCACAATCTACGCCGTAGTAAAAATCAATAGTGTCGCCAACTGCCAGCGTATATTGCGGGGAGCGAACCCACAAATAAATCGGAACAGCCGAAGACATACTTGATGTTTCAAAATATCCATATCCAGTGGTTGTGCTAATAAAATTCTGAAGGCGACCCGTTCCACTGCTTCCTGTAGGGGAAGAGCTAGTTTTTTGAAAAAACCTTCCTGCGCCTATACTTCCGGTGCTTACGGCACTCCATGTGGTAGGTTGAGTAGAAGTATTGCTGGTATCAGCTCTTTGCCAGTTAGCCGCACCTGTAGAACCCACAAGCAGAGGGACTTCAGTCTCAGTTCCTGATTGCGTTACAATTAGCATATTAGCCTGCATATCAGAGCGAAACATTAAAACAGACGTGCTAGTCCTAACTGGGTTGCAATAAAGCCTAAAGTTTCCTGCCTGACTAGATGTTAGTCTTACTCTGCGCCAATAGGTTGTTCCAGTTATCTGATTATTATCAATAGGTGGTATCTGGGCAGGTATAGAGCTATCAGTTGCGCTGTCAGTTCCACTAAGGCTTACAGGAAGATACTGGGCTGGAGGGCCACTACCGGCAGACTTTCCGTAGAAATCAGTAGACATGTTAATTGCGCTACCTGCTCCCGTCTGATCGCCTAACGCCCTGACCGCCGCGTCATTCATAGACATCTGCGTAGTACCGTTGCCGCCAAGCTCTACCTGAATAGACCTATCAGTAGCAGTGCCAGCAAGGGACATCGTTCCTGAAGCGGCAAGGGTCATTAGAAGTCGTCTCCCATTTCCCAAGGATTAGTGCTAGTAGTTACTGGCACTTTAGACTTAGCAATGTCATCAGCAATACAACTTTCAATAGAGGCAACTTCCTCTTCACCCAAGGCAGCTTTAGTCCATGCCATAGCGTTTTCTTCAGTAACGTCAGCCCAGGGGATAAAGCCTTCAGCATCTACATTGGCCTCAAGGCCGATAGATCCATACCTACGGCCTCTGTGGGTTACGCCATCAACCACTTCGTAGTCAGAGGCTTCCCAGTGGGCAGTGTTAATTGCGCCAGTAGCTACGTTAGCGTCTAAAGCCACAATGTTCCAAAGTATAGCCATGTTATTTCTCCACCTTATCTAGTCTTAATTCAAGTTCCGCTACTTTCTGAGTTAGTTCTTTAACTGCTTCAATAAGAAGAGGGGTTAGTTTTTCATACATTACGGTCTTGTAGTCTTTGCCTACAACAGAGTCGGTGACAATCTCAGGCAGTACAGCCTCTACTTCTTGAGCAGAAACACCCACCTCTACGCCATTGTTGTCCACGCCAAGAGCTTGGGCAGTTTCGTTAGGAGTGTAGTAGTACCCGTTAAGCTGGGCTACCTTGTCCAGTGCGTTAGGGATTGTTCCCTTAAAGTCTTTAAGGCGCTCATCAGAGAAGTAAGCAGTAATGTTACCTGTAGCCACTATGTCACCAACAACATGCAGTGCCTGAGTCGGTGCGGTAATGCCTATGCCAAGTCGCTTGGCACTAGTGAATCTTGCGTACTCTCCACTTGATCCACCACTGATAGAAAGGCTGTGACCTGACCCAGAAACGCCGGAGGTAGTTATGTCGGCTAAACCGTCATAGCACCTTAAACCTGCAAGAGAGTCTGTGCCACCGTTATTCCTAATTGCAATGCCACCAGTTAAAGCAGGAATTTCTATCGTAGAATATATAGTTCCGTTAGCTTTAAGCTCACAACCTACAACAGACGATTGAGTAGCAGTTTTAGTTACAAGGAAGTCACCTGCTGAAGTAATTCTAGCCCTTTCAGCAGTGTTAGTAGTGAATGACATTGAGTTACCATTATTGGCATAAGTAATTTTACCTATATCAATGTCGCCAGAATCGCCAAACTGTATTGTTGCAGGTTCATTTGCTCCTGCCGTCAGTCTTAAAACTGCGTTAGTGTTGTCAATGCGGACAACATCGTTGAAGTTCATCTGTCCGCTTTTTGTTTGAGCGCCCGTAGTTCTTATAACAGTGCTATCAACGTCAACTGTAACTGCGCCTGTAGTACCACCACCAGACAATCCATCACCCGCTGTTACCTCAGTAATGTCACCATCGTTAGTCGTGTAACCAGCACCGTTGGTCAATTGATTGTTATTGGTAATTGCAACGGCAGGAGTATAAGTAAACACGCCAGTGGTGTTGTCGTATGCTAGTCCAGTAGTTCCTGGTGATGCAGTAGTTGCGCTTAAATCAGTTAGCGCGATACCACCGCCAGAACCTGCAACCCACGGTACGTTAACAACAGCTTGATTAGCTGAGTTGAGCTGGATGCCATAAGTCCTGTTTGCAGTAGAGGACACTGCGTTAGCCGCTACAGATTGGTCTGTGTCGCTAAATAGCTCGATGCCGCCCCTTTCAGTTGAAGTTGCTTGTTTCAGTTGGACAGCCTGAGCAAAAACTTGTATACCTGTTGACGCACCAACATTTAAGGTTACATCGCCTGTAGTGCCGCCGCCAGTTAATCCGTTGCCAGCAGTTACGGCAGTAATGTCGCCAGCACCACCAGCGTTCGCATCAACATAAGCCTTTATTGACTGCTGGGTTGCAAGAGCAGTGGCACTATCGCTTGCCATGTTATCTTCATCAAGAATGTCGGTAACCGTTACAGCACCAGTACCAGACAAGCCATCAAACTCAACAGTTCCAGTAACATTTATGCCTGTAGTAGTCGTCTGTAAGCGCGCACCGTTACCAGATGCGGCATATAGCGTTACACCGTTAGTAGGATGACATGTTATAGCCTGTTGATTGCCGTTCGTTTCGTCATTGGTTGTTACATAAAGCTCGCTAGCTACAGCCCCTATTCTTGGAGGTTGCAAACCGGAGGTATCTTTAAACGATATGACAGACCCAGACGAACTTTGAGCGTTTGTGTTCTCTATCTCAAAAACAACACCGAAAGTGCCAGCCGTATCACTAGTGTATTTTAGAATGCCAGTTCCAGCATCTTTAATAATTGAGTTGCTTCCGTCATGGTAGATTTCTAGGTCATCGCTAGTTCCAAACGTGAGCTTGTCACTGTCTCCTAAAGCAATGCCGCCGTTTGCAGCAATTTCTGTTGAGAAAGTATTGTTGCCTGTAAAGTCATTGTTACCAGCAAGAGTTGCAGTCCCACCGCCACCAGCTTGTGCATCTACATATGCTTTAGTTGCTACGTCTTGCGCGGCAGTGGGGTCTCCTGCTCCAGTAATTTTGGAGGTTCCCATCGCTATCGCACCCGACATGGTTCCACCGGCTTTTGGCAAAGCTGCGTTAGCGGTAGTTGTAGTGCTGCTTAAAACGCCATCCCGTGTAGCAATGTCCACGCCATCAACAGTACCAATAACGCCTAAATTGCCACTCATATCGAGAGTCATTAAATTATCGGTATTATTCTTCTTCCAATATAGCTTTGCAGCAGGATCTCCAGTTCCAAGAACTTGATTGGTTATAAAACTAGAGGTTCCTGCGTTAAACTTGTGAGAATAAGAATCCGTATTTGTTCCTGCAATTGTGCCAATTACTTGCAATTCAGAGGATGGAATCGTAGTTCCTATTCCTACATTCCCATTTGCAATTATCCTAAAAGCTTCCGCTCCAGCAGTAGAAAAAGCTAAAAGATCAGCCCCCGCTCGCCACATTCCTGTGTTTTCATCTGCACCAAATGTATATGCAGGAGTCCCACTAGAGCCAGATCCTGCTATTATTTTAGTTACATCAACTAATCCAGTAGTGTTAACTGAAAAGAAACTGCCAGCAGTAATCCCGCCTGGAGCAGCAAGTGATGCGTTAAAAGTATTATTGCCCGTAAAGGTATTGTTGCCAGCAAGAGTTACATCTGCAGCTGACTCATCAGCCCATACAGCGTTAGACCCTGCTCCCTGGGACTTTAGAATCTGACCTGTTGTACCAGTAGATCCGCCAAAGCTGGCAGTACCTGTGAAGGAAGCATTCTGTAGGTTCGTAGAGCCGCTTAAAAGGCCGTCTAAGGCAGTTAAGTTTGCGTTTAGTTTAATGCCCCAGGTTCCATCTGAGCCGTCTGGTTCAGGCAACACAAAGCCATATACGGGAGTAGTAGTGTCAGACATTAAGCAGTCCTCTTCCAACGATAAACAACGATATATGGCTGTAGGTTATTGTGGGCCGCATCACCACCTGTAACTCCTGTGCTGGGAGAGCTGTAGCTAGAGTCACCGTTTTCAGACCCAGAGCTACCGCTACCTGCTGGATTCTCCAAAGTATACGAGTGAGAGTGAGAAGGAATTTCATCAATAGTTAAGGTGTGCGTTTTAAATCCGCCAGTCTCTTCTACAGTATCAAACTCTGTTTGCGCAGAATCTATAGCAACAGTTACCTGCCCAGTGCCAAATGCCTCCCAGGTAGTTCCAGAGAATGTAGTGCCAGGATTTTCGGAAACGGTAGTCTCGTACAGGCATCCAACAGGGTAGACAATGTCAACCACTTGCGCCGATGACAACCCTCCGCTAGTAGTTATTGTCACATCCGCAGAACCATCAATATTAGCGGTTCCAGTAATAGATCCTACCAAATTAATGGCGCGAGAAGATGACCATGAGTCAGAGGTGTCTGCATTTCCCGTTACGTTACCAGTTACGTTACCAGTTACGTTACCAGTAAGAGTCCCTGTAACACCGCCTGAAGCCGTTACGGTAGTAAAGGCACCTGTTGATGCAGCATTGGCGCCAACGGGCGTACCATCAATTGCTCCGCTGTTTATGTCAATTCCAACAATTGGCTGATCACCACCAAGAAGGTCATCTAGCTTTTCAGTATTAGCGTTAAGCTGACCACCCCAGGTATTTAAGTTTGCGCCAACAGTTGGCGTTACAAATGCGTAATTAGTTGTTGCCATTATTGTTTCCTCAAGTTCTTGTATCGTGCCAATCTGTAGATGGCGTAGTTGCGTCTGTCCACTCAGACTGAGACACTGATTGATCTGTCCACGATGCTGGGTTTAAGGGTGTGGTGTCCCATAGCTTAATTAGGTTTGCGCTCATAATAGATTGAGTAATAGACTGCGCAAATATACCTAATAACTTACCAAGCACTCCACTGGCAGAACTTACTGTATCCGACTGCGCAGATATAAATGGCTCTTCTTCAGTGCCGTATACGCCAAAATTATAATAGAACTGGTTATACTTCACGTTAAGCTAACATCTAAATCGCCAATAGAGAACCTTACAATGTCTCCATTAATGATTGTCCTGGAGCTAGTTAAAGCAGTAGATATTAATAAATTGCCGCCAGTAGCTGCATCGGAAACCCCAACGTAATCTACAAGACCCCAGTTGCCCGTTGCCACATATTCAATGTTGTTATTGTTGGTTGCCGCAGAGCCAGATACTGTAAACGAACCAGTAGGGCGAGAATACCCGCTTCCTGTGACCTCAGAGCCCCCATTGGTAGGATCTCCATTCCACAGAGAAACATAAACATTGCTTGGAGATGCGTAAGCAACATTATCTAATACATGCTTTAAAAGGTTGGATTCTAAATATGCTGTAAAGCTCATTATCTGTCTCTCCAGTAATTGGCAGAATGGCTAGTGTCTAAGCCTTTAACCCGCATGCCCAAGCCTGTGCCAGAATACTTTGCTGCGTCAGATTCCTGATTAAGCCTTAACACTGCCGCACTGTATAACTGAGCCCATACAGCAACTCTAGAATCTTCAGCTAAATACGGGGCTGAATGTATTAGGGCGCCATACAAGTAAACATCAGGGGCCGCCGACAAGAGCCAGTTGCTTGTAGCTTCGTCAGACAGTGCGGGAATCTTCTGGAAATACACCAGCTCCGCGCTTGTGTCTGCATTTGGGCTAGGGAATACCTCAAACTGGTTTTCGATGTGACGGTAGTATCTTGGCTCTCCTGCAACATTGTCTGAATTGCCACGGCGCTCGTCCATTGCCGCTGTACTCAAAAACTGAAGCGGTCTAGTGCCATTCCCAAGCATTACCAGGCGAATAGTTTCTACCCAGTCCGCTGGTCTTGTCAGGTATTGATCGTTCAATGTCGCTGTTGCCCGGTTTTCCATTTGCCAATGACGAATATCGCGGGAAATTTGAGCTTCAGCCAAAGAGATAAACGTAGGGATTGCAGTAGCCAGGTCTTGACGGTTTAAGAAATCCGCCATGCTTGACTGTAACTCTGCGTAAGTTGTTAATGCCATTCTGTACTCCAGTATTATTTCCCGATTATAACATTAAATTGGACTTAGCAGGCCACCTAATAACCTAGCGGCATCTCTAGCTTTTTGATCTCTCTCATCTACGAAGGTGTAATCAAGCAGACCGCCTAACCGATCTCTTACCGGAGTTGCGCCTTGCCAGTTCATTGTAGCTGCCGCGCCAGGAATGTTTGACAAAAAATCTAAACCTGAAACAACAGCATCGGCACCACCCATCCCGATTTCTGCAACCGTAGGCAATAACTGTGATCGCCTATATTCAGATAACTCAGGAGAAGCCTTTCCCCAAGATCCTCCAGGCATAGCTGCAAGCCTATCCTGCTCTGCCATCAGCAGGCCAAACTTCTTATCGTCTGCTGCCTTGGCTCTTCGGTTAATGTCGCCGTACTCTTCAATCATGCTGCCAAATGACTGCTCTTCGACTACTGGGGCTTCGCGGTATTCTGCTGCCTGTGCCTGTTCTGTTCCTAAGACACCTGATAATACTCCTGCTCCAGCAACTGACGAAAGCATGTTCCTGCTTCTTATCTGGTCAGGGTCAAATGCTGCGTAGATTGACCTAACATTTGATGGGTCAAAAGTGTTGGTTTCTATTAAATCATCGCCAATACTGCGGCGTATACCGTCATATCCTTGAGCGATGAGATTTTGCTGGGCTTCTGCTGTTGAATATAGATTCGGAACGTGCGCTTGGTTTAGGTCTAAGTAATTTCCTTGCTTGTACGTCAAAGGAACAACATTTTGCCCAGCATTACGATCCACGCCTTTTTTAAATTTAGCGACCATTGATCGGCTTGAAGCATAATCAGGGTCTGGAGTTGTGTAAACGCCACCACCTAAATTACCCACGCTTGAGGGGCGCATTTCTGTGAACTTTGAAGATGTGCCATGAAATTGAGGGTTTGTAATATCATAACCTTGAGAGGCAGCCCTTGCTTCTCTGCTTGCCTGATCCATAGGAAGCTCGCCAGACACTATCTTGGACGCAGTGCTTTCTGGGACACCTCTTTGTACAAGGCTTGCAATAACATCTTTAACTCCAGCATCAGCATCTTCACTACCAAGCACTCCCGCGCCAAGCAATCCAGCAGTAGCTACAGGGGCAG
>OCVQ010002336.1_pt1 | contig 12690 bp, 8 predicted proteins | sample 1539061 | NCBI WGS metagenome assembly OCVQ01 (sample SAMEA3355526, study PRJEB22509) | marine metagenome | biome: marine; feature: river plume; material: water | place: USA | collected 2010-08-08 | depth 0.5 m | reverse complement strand
GACATAAACATGTGGTGAGCCCATACTATAAACGATAAAAATCCAATCGCAAGGATAGAATACACCATCGCTCTATAACCAAATATTGGCTTACGTGCATGTACAGATAGAACCTCTGAAGCTAGACCCATTGCAGGAAGTATAATAATGTATACTTCAGGGTGACCTAAGAACCAGAAAAGGTGCTGATACAAAACGGGAGTACCACCTATACGCTCCAATGCTTGACCTTCTATAAAGATTTCATTTAGGAAAAACGAAGTTCCTAAACCTCTATCCATCATCAACATAAAAAATCCAGATACTAATACTGGAAATGAAAGGATACCTAATATAGCCGTTACGAAGAAAGCCCATATTGTTAAAGGCATTCTCCACATAGACATACCTTTAGTTCTTAGATTAAGTACTGTAGTTACATAATTGATACCACCCAGCAATACCGATACTACGAAAAGTGTCAAACTTACTAACCATAATGTCATGCCTGCTCCTGATCCTGATGATGCTTGTGGTAGTGCGCTAAGTGGTGGATAAGCCGTCCACCCTCCTGAGAACGGTCCTGTATTAAGGAATAGAGAATACATCATGATTACACCCGAGAAGAAGAAGAACCAGTATGATAACATATTGAGGAAGGGTGAGGCCATATCTCTTGCTCCCAATTGCAAATGAATTAATAGATTACTAAATGTTCCACTCAATCCAGCTGTCAATACAAAGAATACCAATATGGTACCGTGCATCGTCACTAATGCATAATAAAACTCAGGAGCTAATGTTCCCACTCCATCATTTAATGTGATCCATTTGCCCAATACCGGCTTTAACCATGCCATACTCTCTTCAGGAAAACCTAATTGGAGTCTGAAAACTACAGACATTGCTGCGCCAATAATTGCCCAAATAATTCCTGTAATAAGGAATTGCCTAGCAATTATTTTATGATCCATAGAGAACACATAGTGTCCTAAGAATCCTGATTGATACTTATCTCCGTGGTGATGATCATGGAAATGATCATCATAGCCATTATCCTGGATCAATACGTCAGTATCATACTTTTTTGCTACTTCAGCCATGGTTTAATTTTTTACAATGAGATTAGAAATAATTCTAAGTTCAGTTCTTCCGTTTGATTCTCTAGCTTCAGGAATATCGTTTGATTCTATAGGTTGAATTTCCCCAAATCCAACACTCGATAACCTGTCTGCGTTTATTCCTTTGTTCAATAGGTATTGTCTAACGTTACCTGCTCTTGACTCTGATAGAGTATAGTTTAAGTCAGCGTCACCTAGATTATCTGTATGACTTATTATCTGCGCATTCACCGAAGGAAACTGTGCAAGTAATTGTGATAATTTGTCAAGCTCAGATTGAGACTGGTTATCTAGAGTTGCAGAACCAATTTCATAAAATATATTCTTAAGATTAATTATCTTATCCTTTAAGCTTTCAGACTCCGTAGCCAAAGTAAATTCCGAAGTAAGCTCAATATTTCTATTCTTCTTTTCGATATCAAGTAGCTCTCCTTTTCTTGGATCCGCATCTGTACCTCTTATTGTCGTACGATAGTATGGCTTAGTATTTTTCTCAGCCATCCATTCATTGTATTCTTCTCTTGTTACTATCTCTACAATACGTCTCATAGCGTAATGAGATTTACCACATAGCTCTGCACATGCTAGCTCATAGTCAAACATTTCCCATCTTTCTTTACTTTCTGGATCTTCTGGATCATAAGGTGTTCTCCACTCCGGATAATTTTTCAAATTTTTACGAAACTCTTTAGTAGTAGTTATCGGCCTAAACACAAAGAAAGTAGGTAATCCTGGTATAGCATCCATTTTTACTCTAAAGTGAGGTAAATAGAAGTTGTGTAATACATCCTTAGATGTAATACGAACTCTTACTGTAGTATCTACAGGTAGTACAATCTTATCTGCTCCAGTTAAGATTACGTCATCTATAGATTTATCATCTGACCAATCTATCCCTAATGGGTTAGTTGCTGGATCAATTAATCTAAAATTCTTTGTAGCCAACTTGTTATCTGCTCCTGGATATCTAATATCCCAAGCAAATTGATATCCTGTAGCTTCAATTTCTAAATATTCACCATTAGGCTCAGCCATTATTTCATTCCACACGACCAAACCATTCACAACCAAAAAAGTCATAACTACGGCTGGTACTACAGTCCAAATAATTTCCAGAGTATTATTGTGCGGTTGAAACATTGCTTTTCTACCCGGCATGGTTCTGTACTTATAAGAGAACCAGAATAGTAATATTTGAGTAATCACAAATACAATCCCAGTAAAAAACAACGTCCAGTTGAATAAAGAATCAATGTCTCCACCGTGATCCGATGCAGCTACTAATGGACCATATCCAAGCATTACATCTTTAAAATAATAAGCAGACCCTAATCCCAATACTAAGAATAGGGTTAAGAACAACATCAACATCTTCGCTTGACGATTTGTGCTTTGCTGCTCCACTTCTTCTTCGCCTCTGATCTTTGATGCCAACTCGGACACTCTACCGATCTGCACAATTATAACCCCTAGAAGAAGAAAAATTAAAAATATTATCAATCCAGTCATTATATGGTATTGTATATTATACTAAAATAAGTTGTTGTCTCTTTATTAATAATAAACCAATTGGTCTATGTGTGGTGGTGTAATGATTCGTCTAGATAAGGATCATTATTAGCAATCAATGGCGCTTTTGATAAAGCAGTCAATGTTACAAAAAAGAATAATCCTAAAAACCCAATCATAGTACCAAGCTCTAGTAGACCTGGTATAGTATACCCCACCTCAAACGAAGAAGCCACTAACTCATGTATGCCATGTTCCGCTGCTCCATGCACAACTTCTTCACCGTGTGCAGCCATATGTCCATGTTCATCTCTTGTAATTTTCACTCCTGGCTTTATCATAAGGAAAAAATCTAACCAGTGACCTATGAATACCAATATCGAAACAAAAGCCAATGATCCAAGTTTCCTCTTTGTATCATTCCTCATTAAAACAAAGAATGGTATCAAGAAGTTTACTGCGAGGTTAGCATAAAATAAAATTGAGTACTCTTCTCTTCGGAGTAAGAAATATGTTGTTTCCTCACCGATGTTAGCATACCAAATCAGCATGAATTGTGAGAACCACATGTATGTCCAAAATATAGAGAACGCAAATAAGAACTTACCTAAATCATGCATATGCTCATTCGTCACTTCCTTGTACAATCCTTTACTCTTAAGGTATATCAATAGTAAAATAGTAAGACAAATCATAGCTACAAACCAACTTACTGCAGCATGCCATGCATACAGTGTACTGTACCAATGTGCGTCTACGCTCATAAGCCATTGCCAGATCATTGCTGCACTAGAGAAACCCATGATTGGCAAGAATGCTGCCGACCATATCCGCATACTCCTATGTTTTGCAAAATCATGCCCTTGGTCTTCATCCTCAGCTAAAGATAGAGATCTCATCTTACGACCAAATATCACCCAAGTACCTACTATTATAAATGTACCAAACAAGTACCAATTTGGATTAAGGAAACTCTTTTTACCATTTAATATTGGATCCTCAGCTACTGCGGCAGCATCTGCCCAGTGATAAAGGTGATTCCAATGGAAATAAGTCGTCAGGGCTATAACGAGCATAAAAATAAATCCAACTAACATGTAAGCAGACATTGCTTCCCACACTCTCTTGAATACCGATGCCCAACCTGCATAAGCAGTGATACACACAGCAATAAAGAAGAATGCCATCATAGATATTCCTAAGAAGAATGTGCTGTTGTGTAGGAAGTTAGACCAAAATCTACTTTGCAGATCATCTGCGCCCACAAACCAAGTCAGTAACATACTCACGACACCAACTATCATCGCTCCGATAGTTACTGTTTTTGCTGTTCCTGAAAATGTATATTGATTCATATTTCTTTTATTTAAGTCTCTTTATCTTTTATTGTAAAAGACTATAGATATCGTTTTCGTATTAATCTCTTGGCTTAATGACCTTGACCGCGATCTTCACCTCTGTACCCCTCTTTTGACTCATGATCATGTGCATGACTCACTTCAGATCCATGACCTCTTTCATCCCTATTTCCATCTTGTATTTTTACAGATACAATTTCACCTGCTGGTCTGTCTACATTATTTAGTGTATTAGTCATTTGATTATATTCCAATTTAAGTTCCTTGGCTTGCAATGATCTGATGTAGTGAATGACATTCCATCTTTCTTCGAAAGAAAGTTTGTCTTTATATGCGCCCATTACATTTTTACCAAACATAATCGCATGATAATATCTACCATTAGACGCAGATAAATGTTCTTCCAAAAGGAAGTTTGCTGGTGCTGCTGGATATTTACCTCCATCATCTCTCACTAAGTAGCCTAAACCGTCACCTTTTTCACCATGACAGATACCACACATAACATTGTATAGTTCCTTACCTTGCACTAAACCAGCATCAGTAATTGAATATGGATTTTCAATAAGTTGGTCTATAGCTCTTTTTCTTTCTTCCTCAGTGTCAGCATATGGATAATTAAGTGCATTATCCTTATCGGTACCTGCTGCAGATCTTGCGATCGTGCCTTTTACTGGCTGTCTTGGTCCTGCCATTTTGTAATACTCATCCTCAGTGCCCCAAGTATTGTGATAGTAATAAGCATAGTAGTTAGCTTCGTATGCAACTGAATGTGCCATGTCAGGCATGTACTCACTTCCTGTTGAGTTTACTCCTGGCTGCTGACATGCTGTAAAAAGACATATGGTAATTACTACAGCTGATATATATTTTAATGTTGTTTGCATCTATTTGTATGTTATAATTGCAATTATTTCATTTTTTGTATAGAAAAATTATAAAACTATATGACTTTTTGATTTACCTCGGCTCCTGTGTCACTTAAAAAAGATTTAGCAGCTGCTCCATCCACCTCAGACAGATCAAAAGCAATACAAAATTTATCATCTGTGATACGGTCATCAAGATAATCATTAGTCACACCTGGGCCTAAACCCGAAACTATATAGAATGTAATCACCATACCTACACATGAGAACAAAACTGTAAGTTCAAAAGTAATCGGAATAAATGCAGGCACAGACCAATAAGGCTTTCCACCAAATATTATCGGCCAATCCTTAGTAAAAATCCAAGTCATCCCTAGGAAAGCTGTAAGTGTACCTATTGCTCCATAGACGAATCCTGCTATGTGCAATCTTGATTCAGCTAATCCAAGAATAGGATCCAGACCGTGCACAGGAAATGGAGAATATACGTCCATGATCTCTAAGTGCTGATCTTTAGCCTCCTTGACAGCTTTCAATAGATCTGTCTCATCGTCATATAGACCGTAGATTACTTCTTTATCGTGATGTGCCATAATAGCTTATTGATATCTTATTAATTAAATACTAGTGTGATTCGGTTCTGATTCTACCTTTACATCCTTGGGATCATGATGTTGAGCATCGGGACCGACATATTGGTTACCTGAAGTCTTGAGAATAGCCTTAATCTCTGCCACTGCAACTACCGGTGCTACCCTACAAAAAATAAGATATAGTGTAAAGAATAGTCCCATCGTACCAACGAAGATGCCTATCTCAACCCAAGTAGGTGAATAATACGACCAAGATGATGGTAAATAGTCCCTAGCTAGTGTAGTAGCGATAATTACGAATCTCTCAAACAACATACCAATATTAATAAATATAGACATGAAGAATGTGAGCCAAATATTACGTCTCCAACTTTTCTTCCAAAATAACTGAGGCGATAAAACATTACAAAACATCATACCAAAATATGACCACCAATATGGACCAGCTGCTCTATTAAAAAAAGCAAATTGCTCATATACATATCCCGAATACCAGGCAATAAATAGCTCTGTTAAATATGCTACGCCCACGATAGTACCCGTTACTAATATTACTTTATTCATAGACTCAACATGCTCGATAGTAATATAATCTTCTAGACCAAGTATCTTGCGGGTAATAATCATAAGAGTGAGTACCATAGCGAACCCAGAGAAGATCGCTCCTGCCACAAAATATGGAGGAAAGATGGTTGTATGCCATCCTGGAATAACAGAAGTGGCAAAATCAAATGATACAATAGTATGTACAGAAAGTACAAGCGGTGTAGCTATACCTGCAAGTATAAGAGATAGATATTCCCATCTTTGCCAATGCTTTGCTGATCCTGTCCATCCAAATGACAAGAAGTTATATATTTTCTTTCTCAAACCCTTTGCTCTATCCCTTACAGTAGCAAAATCAGGAACAAGACCTGTATACCAAAACAATAACGATACTGTGAAATATGTAGATATCGCAAATACATCCCAAAGTAAAGGTGAGTTGAAATTCACCCATAACGGTCCCCTTGTATTAGGATAAGGGAAGATGAACATTGCTAACCAAATACGTCCCATATGAATCAAGGGGAACAAACCAGCACACATCACGGCAAATATAGTCATGGCTTCCGCTGCTCTGTTTACACCGGTACGCCATTTTTGACGAAAGATGAGAAGAATCGCCGAAATCAAAGTACCTGCGTGACCGATACCGATCCACCAAACGAAATTGGTAATATCCCAACCCCAATTGATCGTACGGTTGAGATCCCAAGTACCTATACCATTCCATATCGTCCATAAAATACAGAATGCCCCAAATGAAAATACACTTACAGATAGGATTAATCCTATAATCCAGGCTTTCGATGGCACTCTCTCCGTTGGAGAGATCAGATCTTCTGTAATCTGGTGATATGTCTTATTCCCTGTTACTAAAGGAGGTCTAATTGGACTTACGTGGCCACTCATATCTTTAATGTTTATATCGTTATCTATTTATTAGTTTGAAAGTATGTATTGGACTATGCGTCTAATGACTCGTCGTGGTTATTTACTTTCATCGTATAGTTCACTGAAGATCTTACGTTGATTTCTTCTAAAGCTATAAAGTTAAGTGGACTAGCTAATTTTTTAGCTAATAAACTGTTCTTATCATTTTGGTCCCCGAATGTGATGGCACCTGTAGGACAGACAGTCATACATGCTGACTTCACATCGCCATCTCTAAGTTGGCGACCTTCTGTTTTAGCAGTAAGTTTACCTTCTTGGATTCGTTGTACACAAAAGCTACATTTCTCAATTACTCCTCTTGATCTTACTGTCACGTCAGGATTAAGTACCATACGAGTCAGATTATCTGCTCCATAAGGTATTGAGTCATCATTATTAGTAAGTGCTGGTTGATTTGCTGGGAATAAATCCGAATTTGTATAATCTAACCAGTTGAATCTTCTTACTTTATAAGGACAATTATTAGCACAGTACCTTGTACCGATACATCTGTTATACGTCATCTGATTAAGACCTTCACTACTGTGGTTTGTAGCATTTACTGGACACACATTCTCACATGGAGCGTTATCACAGTGCTGACACATCATAGGTTGGTATACAGCTCTCGGATTTTCGATATCTCCATAGTAGTACCTATCAATACGCAACCAAGACATCTCGTGGTGACGTGATACTTCTCTTTTACCTACTACTGGGATATTATTCTCAGCCATACACGCTACTGTACAAGCTCCACAACCCGTACAGGAATTAAGATCTACGTGCATTCCCCAATGGTGACCCATCTCGTAAACCTCATCAAATCCACTATAATACTGCTGATCATTTAGGTGCTGAGCGTGCTCTCTTTTGTGATGAAGATTATCTAAGTTATCTTTTAAGTCATCTACTCTTGAGTGATAGATTACTGATCTATCTGTAAGAGCTCCTTGATATCCACTTAATCCATAAGCCATACCTAAAGCTTCTTCATCAGCATTTATCTCTACTCCATCTTTCAGTGTAGTCACACCATATGTATGGTGATATTGTACGCAAGAATATTCTTTCTCAGTTCCTACCTTTGCAGATAATGATGCCGAGTTATTATAATATTGAGCGTATCCGTTATTTACCGTGATACAATCATTTACATCTACACCGACATTTAGACCAGCAGGACCAGATACAGTTCTACCATATCCAAGTGCGAGAGATACAGTCCCTGGCATCTGACCAAATTGCTTAATAACTGGTACAGTAACAGTTTTACCTCCAACTTTGAGCTCTACCATATCACCATCTTCGAGACCATTAAGTCCGATCATTTTATTGTGACCATCGAATGATACTGGTACTGCAAGATAATTACCCCAAGAAGTTCGTGTAACAGGATCAGGCATCTCTTGTAACCAAGGATTATTAGAGTATTGTCCATTACCTATAGAAACTGGTTCGAAAAATGATATTTCTAATTCGGAAGATGCTGACTTAGAAATATTTCTAAAAGCTGCCGACGCATTACCTGAGTATGAAGCTGATGAGCCTCCCCCTACAATTACACCTCCGTCATGTAACGATGCATTCCAGAATGAACTGAAAGATGCATATTTAGACTGAAGTGGGAATGCTGTATTTTTCCAAATTGATTGCATAGTCTCATACATATCAGTAGACGAACTTCCTGCCCATAGCATTAGAGATACTTCCTTTTGTCTTGTATCGAATAATGGCTGAATAGTATGCTGAATCATAGTAATAATTCCTCTACGCGCCTGTACATCTCCCCAAGATTCAAGTGAGTGGTGCACTGGAGCTATGAAATCACAAAGAGCTGTTGTTTCATCTTTGGCATATGCCAATGAGATCTTAGTAGCTACTTTGCTCATAGCTTCCGTGAAAGCTGTTTTAGCTGCGTGACTGTAGGCTGGATTAGTCCCCATTACAATCAATGCATCAACAGATCCACTTTTCATTTCTGCTACTAAATCCGCTACATCTTCATCACTTCCTGCTCTATTTAGATATGCTGATCCGAAGTCGATCGTGGATCCGTAGTTACCTAATGCGTTATTAATTCCGTTAACTAGCATTTGCTCTGCAGGATTATTACTTCCAGATACTACTAGTGATTTTCCTTTAGCTACTGACAAAGATGTTGCAGTCTTATCGAGTGCTTTTCTTGCTTTATCAGTAAGACCTTTAGTAGATGCTGATCCGCCAACCAACTTGCCGTATAAATAAGCGATAGCTTCTCCCATAGCAGATGGCTTCACTAATATTCTATTATCCGCATTTGATCCTGTAAGAGACATCCCACTCTCAACTTGAATATGCTTACTGATCTTCGGATTTTTTACGTCTTTTACTTGTCTTCCTACAGCATACTGTTGGTTAAACTCTGTTGGAGAAACCCATGTCCCGAGAAAATCTGCATCAAACCCAACGATTACATCCGCTTTATCAAAATGGTAACCTGGGATAGATCTATCTCCGAAGTCTGATTGATTAGCATCTAGTATTCCTGAATACGACACTGAATCATGCATCACTATTTTAGTAAAAGGATACTTCGCTGCGAATGCATCTACGGCCGCCTGGGTTGTAGGACTCATAATCGTATTAGTGAGGATACGTATGTTAGATGCTGCAGCTAGCTTAGCCATAACCGACTTATCTAAATCAGCCCAACTCATTGCATCCCAAGCTTCGTCATTCTTTACATATGGCTTTGAATATCTATTGGTATCATACAGATCAAGTACGGATGCTTGTGCTCTTGCAGAAGATCCACCTTGACCCATCGCTGCATTACCCTCAACCTTTATAGGACGCGCTTCTCTAGTCTTTACTAGTATTGGAGCATAATCACTTCCATTGACAAATGTCGATGCGTAGTAGTTCGCTACACCTGGGATAATCTCCTCTGGCTTAACTACATATGGCAATGCTCTTTTCACTGGGATATCACATCCTGCAGCTATAGTAGCAGCACCTAGTCCAAATCCAAGGAACTTAAGGAAATCTCTCCTGTTACCTTGAGAAGACTCAGCCACCTCTTAGTTACCTAATGTTTCTAATAGTGAACTATCAGCAAACTCTTGCTCAGAAATAGCGATAAAGCTTTCGTCTCTTGTAAGGTCTTTATCACCAATCCAGACGTTAGAATTTTTGTTGCTCATCTGTATGTTATATTCGATTTATATATAGATCCTAATTAGGAATCCTTAATTTCTATTTTTAATAAAACTATATCCTAATAATCTAGTAATGACATTTCTGACACTCAAGTCCTCCAATGTCTGCTACTGTTACTTTATCTCTTTCTCCGGATTGAATCTCTTCATGATACTTAGCGTAGTCTTTATAGTAGTCATTTTCATTGAACTGCACTTCAGTCTGTCTGTGACAGTTAATACACCATCCCATAGAGAGTGGCGCATCTTGCTTCAGTACATCCATCTCTTCTACAGCACCATGACATGTCTGACATTCCACCTTGCCAGCCGTTACGTGCTGAGAGTGATTGAAGTATACATGATCCGGAAGGTTATGAACTCTAGTCCATTCGATAGGACCCTGTACAGTTTTCTTCTGCTCATTAGTTAGAGATGTTACTATATTATTCCACTGCCCTTCGATTTCTTCCATTGCTGACTCATCTAAAACATCTACTTCTTTTTCATCCTTATAATTTTCAGTAATCCACTTTGTGAATATGGCTTTGATATCCTCTTCAGCCATATCATCATAACCTTCAATGTAAGTTCCTGAATTAGGATCCCATCCTGAAGAAGCATATATTTTAGACAATTCTGCTGTACCGTGCTGAGATCCTACTTTGATCGCAGCATGACAGTTCATACATGTATTTGTAGCTGGAATTACAGCATGCTTTGATCTACGAGCACCATCATGACAATACTGGCAATCGATCTTATGTAAACCCGCGTGAGTAGCGTGAGAGAATGCTATTGGTTGATCTGGTTGATAGCCTTGCTGGCGGCCTAGATTCATAGCATTATTAACTGTTGTATAACCCGCAAGTAACACTAGCGCAAATATCAGGATAGACACTAATCCTGATGAAGTGATAGATTGTATTAAAGACTTTCTATTATAAGATTTACCTTCTTTCTCCGCATTGAGTTGATCAAGATTGCCTATAACTCTGAGTAAAGTTAGTGATAATCCAACTAGCAGAGCGAACAATAACCAATACCAAAAATTACTAGAGCTTTCTTCTTCAGCTACGGCATCAACTATACCTCCAACTGGTTTCGGGTTCAACGTACCATCTGCTGTTCCGGCTACATAAGCTAGAACGGAACCAATCTGATCATCAGTAAGATCTGGATAAGCTGTCATAACAGTTGGCTTCCACTCATTCCAAAGCTCTACAGCTCTAGGATGACCTGCAGCAATCATGGCTTGCGAGTTACGGATCCAACTATAAAGTGCTTCGTCGTCACCCCATCTTTCTTGCGCTCCACCTAGTGCTGGCCCAGTCATGGCAGTCTTCATGTCCTTATTGTGACATTGAGCACAGTAATTTCTAAATAGAGTTTTTCCAGCTTTTACGTCAACTTGAGCTGTGAGATTGAAAGCGAAAAATAGGCCTAATATGGCTATTAATGATTTCATTTTCAGATGATTATGTATCATTCTTCTGTGTCTTTTATACAACATGTATTTTGAAGCGGATAAATAGTATTCACGCTTGTTCTAGCTTCGTCACGCAAAAGTAAAAATAGGTGTCATTTATATCAATAATCTATGATGCATATTATTTATTTAGACCATGTCTAAATAACAACATAATCAAATGCAATATTTTCATCCTAAAGCAAAAAGTGTGCGATTAATAAATGTCATTGTGAAGCTTCAAAAACAAGCAAGAAGTTTATTGGCTAATAATTTACATTTTAAAATTAAAAGAGCTTTAATAATTAAATCAAATTAGAAACTTAATTGATTGCAGTTTCGAAACTACCAACAGTCATTAACTTTACATTTATAACATTACTTCTTCATCTTGCCTTTGTTTCATTAAAGGTTTAAATATTTAAAAGGGACTCTTTCCACCTTAAATTTCAAATAAACAGTAAATATGTTTGTATTTTCATTACCGAATTAATGCGTTTCTACCAATCACTATCCAGTCTGATTCAGCGCACATGAGTTTGCTTGAAAGCGAGACGCGTTTTCCTTACACTGACACAGCAGCTTTGATATGTGGATGTGGATCGTAACTTTCTAGTTTAAAGTCTTCGAATTCAAAATCGTAAATAGACTTGACGCCTTTACGGATTGTCATTTTTGGTAAGTCTCTGCAGTCTCTCGTAAGTTGAAGCTCTGCCTGCTCTAAATGGTTAGTATAAAGATGTACATCACCGAATGTATGAACAAATTCACCATACTCTAGGTCGCATACTTCGGCTAGCATCATTGTAAGTAGTGCGTATGATGCTATATTAAATGGTACACCTAAGAATGTATCTGCTGACCTTTGGTAAAGCTGACATGAGAGCTTACCATCTGCAACATAGAACTGAAAAAGACAATGACAAGGTGTGAGCGCCATATCTTCTAATTCACCTACATTCCAGGCATTGACAAGGATGCGGCGGCTATCAGGATTATTTTTGATGAGATCTACTACCCTTTCGATTTGATCGACTGTTTCTCCATTTGGCTTGGTCCATGATCTCCATTGCTTACCATATACCGGACCCAATTCTCCATTTTCGTCTGCCCAAGTATTCCAGATACGTACTCCATT
>OCVQ010002334.1_pt1 | contig 12700 bp, 16 predicted proteins | sample 1539061 | NCBI WGS metagenome assembly OCVQ01 (sample SAMEA3355526, study PRJEB22509) | marine metagenome | biome: marine; feature: river plume; material: water | place: USA | collected 2010-08-08 | depth 0.5 m | reverse complement strand
CTTGGAAAGCGTGTTTACGGAAACGTAACGGGGGTTCGAATCCCCCTCTCTCCGCTGAAGGGGATAACCGAAAATTTAGATTCGGTTGTCCCTTTTTCTTTTTCTGTAAATCCCTATCAATACTGGCGAATAGACTTAAGACAGGATTCAATTTCGGGGTTCGACATTTTTTTCCGTCAAAAGAAATCAATTCTGGAAATATCGAACCCACAATAGTCTGTTTTAGCCTGGTAGGCGCACTATCATAGGTTTTGGGTAGGTTTGACAACAAATTCATTCCTGAGGCAGTGAATTTCGAAAAATCCTGTTTATTGAAACTAAAACCATTCAGTTTGTGCTTAATTTCATCACGCTGTACTGTGCATCGCGCTTTTATTTGAATGTAATCTTCCGAGTCAATTTTACCGTCTAACATTAAGTCTTGCGATAACACCAAACGCTTGTCAATTTCCTCCAATTTTTTTCTCAGTTTTCCAGCTTCATTTTTATTTTCTTTTTGAGATCCGCCAAGTTGGTCTTCTAAAATTTTAGTGTACAATTTTTTTACTTCTGGACGAATGGTAAGTTCCTCAAGTAAATCTGAAAATGCGTCGTGAACAGTTCCCATTGGAGCTCTTTGTTTCTTACAACAGTTGCAATGATAATAACCGTATTTGTTTCCGAGCTTTCCTTTGGAGAAGCTTGAGGTCATAATACTATCGCATTCGTTGCATTTGAGAACTCCCCGAAGCGGAAAATCATCACGCAGTCGCGCGTATTTAGGAACAGATTTACCCCGCGATTTTTTGTTGCTAAATAGTATTTGTTGTACTTTGAAAAATGTTGATTCTGTTATCAAAGGTTCATGTATTCCTTCAATTACTTTTATTGGCTCATTGTCGTCTGCAGGTATCGTAATTTTGCCTGCATACAATTCACGTTGAAGAATCTTGCTCATGTTATTTCTAGAAACATGAACACCTTTTGATGTGAGGGACTTCCTAATTTCTACTTGCGGGGTTCCTTTAAGGGCCTCGTCAAAAATATACGTAATAAGATTTGCCTTTTCGGGGTCACGTACAAGAATACTTTTGCCAAATTGATCTCTTTCTGTTTTATAACCAAAAACGCCTTTTCTTGGCCATCTTCCTTGTTTTAACGCTTGTCTAATCCCCCCTCGTATCTTGATAGAACGTCGTTGATTATCAACATCAGGGTTTGCTAAATAAATCGCTAACATGAACAGATTTTCAGGAATATCATAGTTGATGGGCTGCTCGATCGATTGAGGAACAACGTGAACGGTCTCGCGAAGCGTTTTTATCATCGTTAAGGCTCCTAAAAGATCTCTTGAGAATCTGTCCCACGATGTGAATAATAGTTCGTCTACGTCCAGTTTTTTGCCTTTCACTAGCGCCATCCACTTATTCCAGTCGGGCCGGTTAAATGATTTGGCAGAATGATCTTCCGTAATCTCGTAGACAATTTCGTAATTATTCCGTTCACAATAGTGTGTCAATCGCTCGCGCTGATCGTCTAAACTATAGCCCTTCGCTTGTTCGTCGGAACTCACTCGGCACATTATTACTACTCGCTTCATAGTTCTATTGTTTTAAATTTTCAATAACATTGACGTTAATTTGACCCAATTCGATGAGGTAATCACGAATTAAAGTTACTTCTTCTAACGTGTAGGTATTATCAACTTCATTTAATATTCTGTTGCATTCATCTAATGTTAACATTTTTCGGAAATGTCTGTAACTGAGCTATTGCAAAGGTCAGCTATTCATTTTTCACCTGAGCCGTTGTTAACGGGTCTACTTATTTATAATCGTGTTGTGTTTTTAAAATACATGTGCTTATCGTTTCTATATTTTATTGTGACTTCCGAATATTCATTAAGCCCTAAAAGTCGTTTTACATCTTTTGCTTTTTGATCAAGTATATCCCCGTCACGTTCCAATTCAATTGTAATTTTGTCCTTCGCTGAATCTTGTTTAATAATTATTTGTTTAAAATCTTTTTTCCGTATGGCATCAATTACTTTTTTTTCCTTAAAGCTTAGAAGCTCAAAACTATCTACAAATTTATCACACTTTGGGTCATCAAAAAAATCTTCAATAAGCTTACGTATAGGTATTTGAAGATGCGGACGTTCCAAGCTAGGTGCTATATGCCGCTTAAAATCATCCATAGTTTTGTATGAAAATAAGGCAATTTCAAATTGACCTTTTTCCTTTGTTATGATTACCGATCCCTTATCATTCATCAGGAAAAGATTTGAAACTATCGAACCAAGTAGTGTGCTATACTGTTCATATTCTTCCGGACTATTCCCTATGGTCGTGTTAAGGAAATCAATTAAGCTATTCAACGAATCGAGCTCGTCTTTATTAAAATCAGTTTCAGTTTTCAAAAATTCTAAATACACATCTTTTTCATGCTTCAAGAAAGTAACGAAATTTGTGAAAAGAATTTCCTTTGTTTCCCTGATGGTAGTTATTGGAATCCCAAAATCGCGCATCGCTTGAATAATTTTCACCCAGACATAGTCGATTAGGCTTAATCGCACCCATTCTCTTTGCTCTTCATTTGTTTGTGAGTCAGGAATTAAGCCTTTGCTTTTCCAATGCAAATAAGTACGCGCCGAAACACCGGTAATAGAAAGTGGCATATAAGATTCCGTGATTTTTGGGTACATCTTTTCGACTTGCTCCAAAGAAGTCCCATTTTTTTTTAAACGCTCTTTTAAATCAGCTAAAACTTCGTCCATCCAACATAAATTATTTTATATTGTACGAATGTAATAAAAATATCTTTACATTTGTAGAGTGTCAGTAAATAAAAACGAAATAATGAAAACTAAAGCAATACGGAAGCTAAATCCCGAAAGTGATCGGTATCGCATTTGCCCGGGTTCTGTCGCATTAATTCTATTCAAAGTTAAGATACTTATCTTCGCAATCACAATTCTAAAGATATGTTCAAACATCACCGTTTTCTAAAATCGATCATTTTACAAGCCGTTTATTTCAAATTGAGATTTACCTTGAGCTACAGAGATGTGGAAGAGTTGTTGCAGATCAGGGGTGTTGAAGTTGATCATTCTACAATTCAGAGATGGGTGTTTAAGTTTAGTCCAGAGGTTGAAAAGAATATGAACAAAAGAAAACGGCAGGTGGGTTCAAGTTGGCGAATGGATGAAACCTATATTAAAGTGGGTGGTAAGGACCGCTATCTTTATCGAGCCGTAGATAAGTTTGGAAATACAGTAGACTTCTTGCTAACCAAACGTAGAATGAAGGGCTCAGCGCAAAAGTTTCTAAACAAAGCTATAGGTAACAATAGTAAACCAAGAGTAATTAATATCGATAAGAGTGGTGCGAACAAATCAGGAATCCGTTCAATTAATCGTGAGCTGTTGACCGTGAAAAAAATCAAAATCCGACAATGCAAATACTTAAACAATATAGTAGAACAAGACCACCGAAATATAAAGAGGCGAATATCAATAGACACCGGCTTCAAGGAGTTTGAGTCAGCACAACGCACCTTGGCGGGTATCGAAGTTGTCAACATTATTAGGAAGGGTCAAATAGCTGATTCGAGAAAAACAACGTTCAAAACATTTTGTTCTTTGGCAGCATAACTCATAGATAATTACTAAATTTCAGAATCAGAATTGATTAATGCGACAGAACCCATTGTCCTATCGTTATTTATTGATGGAAGGAAATCCTGGACTGAAAAATAATGAATCAATCATTTTTGGCGGAGGACGCTTTGACACTAGTGCTGGTGGCGGAGTATTGGAGAGCTGGGCTTTGGACAACAATGGAGCATGGAAATACAAAGAAACATTTGATCACTGGAGAAGTTAAGCAATTATGGTAAAAATATTAGACAATCACAACCAATATGACATTATTGGAGATATCCATGGTCATTACGATGAATTGGTTTCTCTTCTTAAGAATTTAGGATATAGCCCACAAAAAGGAATTTGGAAAAATGGGGATAGAATTCCTGTTTTTGTTGGCGACTACATTGATCGAGGACCAAAAATTTTGGAAACGCTCAAGTTAGTTCGAGATTTAACAGAATCTGGCAATGGTATTGCTTTAATGGGAAATCACGAATACAATTTCATTTGTATGCACAACCATGATTCGAATGAAAAACCTTTTAGAAAAAGAAGTGAAGATAATTTAAAAAACATAAAAGATACACTACAAGCTTTATCGAATGGAACTGATTTCGAAATCTATTTAAAATGGATGGAACAACTTCCTGTGATTGCTTATAATGATTCAATAAGGGTTGTTCATGCTCAGTGGCATCATGCTTCAATAGAATTGATATTAAGGTCATCCATTAAAAAATTAGATCAAAATGGCCTTGAACAAGTTTTTCAAAACGAAGCCTTAAAAAATGCCTTAGATATTTCCATGAAAGGGCAAGAAGTACAGTTACCTGAAACGCATCATTTTTTCGATAAAGACACGAAAAAACGAAGTGAAGCTCGCTTAAAATGGTGGACAAAAGCAACAAGTAATAAGATGGAAGACGCATTTGCTTCACTACCAGAACATGTCAAAAATGATTCTTTCCCGATTGAACTACTAAATTCAATCAATCCCTATTTATCAACTGAAGTCCCTGTTTTCTTCGGTCATTACTGGATGAATCCGTCCGCTTTTGGCTTGCTCTCTGACAATATTTGCTGCTTAGATTTTAGTGTTGCTAAAGGAGGGAATGTTGGTGGATATATGTTTGATGGGGAAAAGAAATTAATAGAAAAACGAATGAAAAAAAATTAAATCAAAATTTCAAATAACTTTGTGAATAAGAAATAACAATATGAACATATCCCAATACAAATCTAAGATTGCTTCAAGATACATCCCTACAGATCCTGAGCAAATAGGTCTTAAAATAATTGAGGCCGATTATTATTTTACCTCCGTTAAATACGATGGTTATTTTGCTGCATTAGAAATTAAAAATGGCAAGGCCGTTCTTTTTGATCGAAATGGTAATCCAAAAGAAATTAAAGCGATAACTAATGCTGCTAAAACGATTGAAGGGGATATTATGTTAGCGGGAGAATTATGTGTTTTTGAAAATGGAAAATCTACTACACATCGTGAAGTGTCAGCAGCATTAGACGAACCTGATAAATATGACATCCGCTTTGGCACATTTGATATTATTTCATACAATGGCGAAGAGCCAACTTTTGATGCTAAAGAAAAAGTAGAGTTGATCAAAAAAATTGCTACTACGAAGGAGGTATTTTACATTGAACAAACTTTGATGGAAAGTAGAAAAGACATTATTACTTTTTATAATGGTATAGCTGGTAAAGAAGAAGGCGCAGTTGTTAGATCAGCAGATGGAATCATTTATAAAATAAAAGCTTCAATTACATTAGATTTAGTTGTTCTAGGGTATGCATTAAAATCAGGTGAGGATGAAGTTATGCGTGAGTTATTGCTAGGGGTTGTCGCTGGGGAAAAAGAATTTCAGATTGTAACGAAATGCGGTAATGGTTTCTCGGATAAAGAACGTCAAGATTTTGTTTTAAAACTTAAATCTATTTCTGTTACTAGTGAATATACAGAAGTTTCTGGTGCGAAAACAGCATTTATTATGGTAAAACCAAGCTTGGTGGTAGAACTATCCTGCTTGGATATTATTTCAGAAACCACAAAAGGAACTATCCGAAAAAGCGTTCTTCATTATGATGAAAATGGCGGTTACACAGTTAAAAATCAGGGCTCAACAATTAGTTGTATATCTCCTGTATTCATGAGATTTAGAGAGGATAAGAAAGCAATTGCTGCAGATGCCGGAGAACAACAATTTAGCCATTTATTAATAGAAAATGGAACAGAATCAGATGTCGAATTGAAAGCATCTACTATTTTGATTCGAGAAGTATTCACGAAAAGCGGTAAAGGTGGTGTTGCTGTTCGTAAATTCTTGGGTGTCCAAACGAATAAGGAAGAAACGGGTCAATTCTCTCCATTTTTAGTATTATATTCCGACTTTAGCTCAGGAAGAAAAACACCACTCGAACAAGATATTTTTCTCTGTGCCAATAAAATTGATTTGGAAAAGAAAGTAGCTGTTTTAATAGAAGAAAATATAAAAGCAGGTTGGGTAAAAGTTTAATATAAGATTATGGCAAAAGCAATTCAATTTAATGCAGGCAAACTAACGTTTGCAGCATCGCTCACAAAAGTAGATCGCGATAAAGTATATGGTTTTATTGAAGTTAAAGTAAATGATGACAAGGGAAATCCTTGTACAATGGGAAGTTTACTCGACGATGGTAAAACAATCGTTTTAGTTGGCGCAACAGCCAATAAAACGGTTGACGCATTATTTAATGAGCTTGATAAAAAGGAATTAAAAGTTGTTTACCAAGATGGTAAAGACGCTGTTCTTGTACCTTCGAGTTACGAGGGCGAAGTACTTCTTACTGAAACTAGCTTAGATGATTTATTTAATTTAGAAGTAACAAGTGTTTATCAACTAGATTTTGAAGATGACTTACAAAAAAAATCAGTTAGTGATTTTTTAGCGAGCGGAAAAGTGTCTCGCTTTCTATTTAATTATCGTGCTGATTATGAAGGTTCTGATGCCATTTTAATTGCTAATGCGAATGGTATTTTTGCCTTAACGGGGAGAATAATAGATTTTCCTTTTTTGAAAAATGAAGTAGAACCAATCTCTGAAACATTGGTTGAACAACCTATTGAAGAGGAAGGAATGGATTTTGGAATGTTATAAAAATAAATAAAGATGTCAAGACAAATAAATATATCGGATAACAAAGGTCGCAATGCAGAAGTGATTTTTAAGAACTATACAAAAAAGCCATTGGTAAAGCTTGTTACTCCAAAATATGAAGCAACACAAACTGTGCGCGTATTAAAATCAGTTGCTGGAAATTCCTATGAATATTTGCTTAAGGCAAACGGAGGAGATGAGGCGGTGGCTCAAGCAATCATAAGTGCCGATCCTGAATTTAATGATTTATTTACGGGCCTTTTTATTTCCGAAACTAGCAAAGTTTACATCAATTCCGATTTGAAACCAGTTTTTCAAATTCAGAAAACAGAAGCTGTTTACTTACCAGATGGAACATTAAAAGAAGAGCGTACTCCAAAGGAAACCATTGCTAATATATTAGCTGAAAATCCCGTAAAGCCAGCAGGGAAATTATTACCTAAACAAGAAGTATATAACAAATTTGTGTTTTCTAAAAAGTACCAATTAACACATATCAATGGCTTAACCTTCGATTTTTTATATGAAATGGCGAAGGAGCTGCACGAAAATGACTCAATGATAATGCTAGCCGGTGGAGTAAAAGGCAATGAACCATTAGTATTTCAAGATGGCGGTAAAACCTATCGCGCATTCCTAGAAGGCAGAATTAAAGATAATACCTACCTCCTACTGATCCATTTATCTAATTTAGAATTAAAGGGATTAATTTGATTTTTCTACTCTTTATTAATTATATTCGCACTTAACAATTATTACTAAACACATGGAAACTTTTATCTACTCAGGAATGGAATCTGGCACAGTAACAACTACTCGTTCCAGTTTATTTAAGCCCGTTTCAAATTATCAAGAAATTTTGAATGAATTTGAAAATTGTTATGTAGCTGATGATGATAAACCACAAGGTGATAAATTATTCTGGCTAGCTTCGGAATCTAACGATGGAATTATTCTAGTTGTTAATGACTGCATCATGTCACACACTTTTATGGATGACGCAGATCTAGAAGGTATGACCAACTTTATGAAGTCGAATGGAAATTCAGAAGCTGCCATTGAATTTATGACGAACCACGTGGAAGAGCTATATGCCGCTGATTTTATAGCGTTTTTAGCGTTGCCAGGGCAAACTATTACCATTCAGATAACTGATCTAGAATATGGTAATACTGAATCGGAACTGACTACTTGAGATTGTGTATGCTATTTTAAACTTAAAAAAAGGCAATCAATTAAGATTACCACTTTATATGTTTGGAGTACCAACTATCAACAAAATACCACACAAGTATATTATTTATTCCAGGAATCTTCTATTGATTCTTTTATAGTTTCTTCGTTATAGGTATTACTATTTAAACAACAAGCAATAGTTACATTATATCTTTGTAAAAAAGTTTCTTTATCTTCATTGCTAAGTTGGTTAAATGTTTCTATCCACCATCTTCCCATTTCCTGGATATACTCATCCATATCAGCATAATATTTTTTGTCATCGACTGACAGTTCTTCAAATTCTTTTTTTAAACTTTCGTATGTGTTTAGGTTTTCTTTACACCACTCAGAAATTAAAGATTCGATGGTGCTAAGCATATCCTCGTGCAGAAGACCTTGTTCTAGCATTTGATAAAGATTAGTGTCCATTTTTTCTAGTTCTGAGTCTAGATTTTCCTTATCTGGGTTATAGTATTGAGGCATGTTTTTTATTTACTTTAAATCGTTTTTAATTATAATACTCTCCAAATTCAAGCTAGGGATGTTACAAAGCTAAGATACTTTTATTATTTTAACTGGCAAGAGATTGATTAAAAAAAAGTTGGTAAGCGGCATTGGGTTTTTGGATTAGTTATCGCTACATTTCCGCTACTAGAACACCTTTATTAGCACTGCTCATAAAAGCCAAGATATTTTTTTACGTCTCTATTTCTAATTTTACTTTTCTTAAAATTTTGTCATAAATTAAAGTGTCAGCAATACTAAATAATAACATTTCTGTATAAAAGGGTTTAAATTGTTTTTCCGGGTCGTTTTTGTAAAATTCGATATTAATTTTTTTAATGGTGTCGTTAATTTTAGAATATGCCTCATCATCATTAAAAAATAAGATTTTATCCGCTTGTGATATTAATTTTTTACTCCCTGTTCTTTTATAAACATCAGGTTTGTGTTTTAAACGAATTAATACCTCGATATTAAATGCATTCATTTTGCTATTTGTACCTGCTGGAACGGGAAAATACTTTTTAGATGCATCAACTAAAAACATAATAGCGTTTAAAGAATATGCAATTCTAGAGTCGTAAATAATATATTCAGTGGGTTTATAAAACGATAGAATTTTTGAGGTGCTTGCAATTCTTTGAAATCCTAATTTTTCATATTCTATTGCATTAATTCCAATTTTGTATAGTTTGTCTATATTTTTTCTGCCGTTTCTTATGCCACCCCAATCGTGAACTGTCCACTCGAAAATTCGTTTTAAGGCAACTTTGTCATTATTATTTTTTGATTTAATAATTTTTTCACTAAGTAATGTCTTGAGATGCACATTCCTTTCGAAATTTGTCATCAACTCTTCAAAACTATTACGGTCTTCTTCTAAAAAAATATTATTTCCCTGTCCTTTCCTAAATGGTACTTCCCAATTATAATTTTCAGCAACAGATATATTTTGCAAAAAATTTGTGATTTTTTCGATATCGATTATCATTTTATAAATTATATGGTCGTTTCTTATAATTCTTAATCTTGTCTAAATCATTTTGAAAATATTCAGAATCAGATACTTATACTGGCTACTCCAAAACCTCCGGCTTTAACAGCTCCTCAAAAACTCCTTGAAAAGCCTCTATCAGAGTGCGGTGTCCATGTTTTCCCATTCTAATAGTTGCACCCCTATTTTAAAAAACATGTTAACTCAATACAATTCTCTCTTCATTACCATCCCTGTCCGTAATATCTATGTGACAAGCAGATAATTGCGAAGCAGATGCTATATGATTTTGAATGATATCGACCAGATCGACTGGTTTATTTGTTACAATTGATTCCGCTATAAATTCAGCAGTATAATGTTCAACTCCTTGTTTTCTTAATTGAGCTTCAATTACATCCTTATCCATATTTGCATCAAATTCAGAACCTATGTATTCTAATAAATAAGCCTCCGCCTCAATAATGATTGTATTTGAAGATTCTCCAGATGATATGCTTAACAAATGATCTGAGCCACAATAACTTTCATAAATAGAATTAAGTTCTTTCAGACAATCGAGATATTCAAAATTGTAACGAAACTCTGTTACACTCATCCTTGAGCCTCCCTCTCCTTTTAATGCATTCCTTAGTATTTTTTTCATGAAATGTTAAGTTGATTAACAAACGAAATGAAATTGACAGGTATTTATATAAAGTCACCTGTCATCAATTTATCTTCAATCTCATACATATCATAATCTTCCGATATCATTATGTTGTTGATTTCAACAACAATTCCCGTTGTTGTCCAATAATTTGGATCTGGAATTTCAATTTTATTCTTGAGAATCTCGTCTTTTACGATGGAACTATAATTGGGATAGCTCAATACAACTGAATTTAATTTAGCCCAATCAATTTCCGTTGAAGAAACGAAATCGCCGAGTAATTCATCATTCAATTCTAGTGAAATATTATTTTCATAGGAATCACCATCTTCATGATTCGATTTTATTTGAATTTTTAATTGTGCCATTATATTTGTTTTATTTGTGTAATTATTAATTCAAAAATACTATTTTATTTAAGATTTTGGGCATCCTACTTCTTATAAAGGGTAGTTTTTTATCAGCTCTTCAAAAACTCCTTGAAAAGCCTCTATCGGTGTGCGGTGTCCATGCCTTCCCATTCTAATTGTCGCACCCATATTTTGCAAAATCTTGAAATTTTCAATCGGAGAAATCAAATCATCTTGCTCGCCTAACAAGGCCCAAACTTCAGATTTTTCTGCTCCATCCGGAACTATTTTTGGTTCAAATGACCTTGAAATTAAGGCGGGATTCAGTAAAAGCAAGGTGCTTGGATAATGCGTTCCAATATGGTGTGCAAAATACCCTCCCATACTTGAGCCAACAATTAAATGAGGTTTAAATTCTAGTACTTTTTCTAAAGTTTGAGAAAAAAGTATATCATTTGTAATATAATCCATACTTGGCGCTAAAACATCAAATCCCTTTGATTGCATCCAATCGACTTTTGAAGACTTGTTGTTGCTTTCTAAACCATGGATAAAAAATATTCGTTTCATAGCTATCTATTTAATTATTCTGCGAACGACTAAAATTGATAATTATCGAAAGATATGAATTTCTACGATTCATTTCAATAAATTATTTAATATCTCCAAATCATCCAAAAAGGGGTTCGAAAACAACCCCTCCGACTCCTGAGTCTTCTACCAATCGGATGATCTCGTATTTTTCGTTTTGAGTAAAGCGCATGTACTTTCTGAACTTTATTCTAGACCACGCAAGCTTTTTTTGAGCACTCTAATCTCAAGAGCTTGCTCTGCTACAACGAGTTTAAGATTCTGCGATTCGTCCTTGAGACCTTTAACTTCTCCGGTATTAGCATCTCGCTCTGTATCGCCATTTAAACGTTTTTTCCCATCTTCAATAAAGTCTTTGCTCCAACGATAGTAAAGCGCTGGCGCTATTCCTTCTTTACGACATATTTCTGAAATTGATTCTTCTCCTTTTAATCCTTCAAGAACGATTCTGATTTTTTCTTGAGAACCAAACTTTCTTCTGGTTTGTCTTCTGATATCTTTTACAACTGCCTCAGCAGTTCTTTTTCTTGGTCTTCCTACTTTTCCCATTGTATTTACTTTTTAAGATTTGATAAAGCCTTGAAAGACGTCTTTCAAGGTAATAAACTGTTACTTAACTTTATCTCTTAAGTGGTAAACATTAGGCTGACATTTTACAAGTTAAAGGGGAGAGTTCAAACCAAAAAAGTAAATTCTATTTTTTCTTCAATCCCTTTAATAACAAAGGATTTGATGAAAATAAAAAGCGGAGAATTAGTTAATTTTAACCAATTCTCCGCTAGAGTGACCCCGGCAGAAAGGAGTTCAAACTTTTTGGAGGATCTTAAATCTGTTTTAGAACTGACTTGAAAAAGGGCTCAAACACCTCAACGGGGGTTCTATGTGCGTGGTCACCAATTGTGATAACAGCTCCTGCACTTTTCAAAATCTTTTCATTCGATATAGGATCAACTACATCATCATTTTTCCCAATTAATGCCCATACTTTAGACTTTTCTGTGCCATCAGATAATATTGGTGGATCGAAAGACCTATTAGGTAATGCAGGGTTCAATAAAAGTAAATTAGTCTCATAGTGTGTTCCTAAATGATAGGCGAAATATCCTCCCATACTTGAACCAACGATTATGTCAGGTTCAAACTTCATTAACTTGTCCAATGTCTCTTGATATAAATTTTTGTTGTCAAAGTAATTTAATGCAGGAGCCAAAACCTCTTGTCCAAGTTCAAGCATGCATTTGACTTTAGATGATTTATTATTACTCTCCAGTCCGTGTAGAAATAAGATTTTCATTTTTAATTATTTTGGGTAGTTTCCAAGGTTTCAAAACCTCCATTCTTTCGAAAATCAGGGTTGGTTTTTCCCAGTTCACACCACATATTACTGAACTTATTGCGACTATCATAAATAACATCCTCTTCGTTTGGATGACCTTCAAGATTCCAAAGTACATCTTTTGTAGATTCGTTCAAATTAGATTCGTTTTTGTCAATAAATGACTCTATATCGTATAAGATATTATTGACCAAATATTCCATAAAGCTTGTTGAATCCTTGTCAACGTATAACACTTTTTTCATTCTACTATTTTAATATTCAGGTGTTTTCAT
>OCVQ010002324.1_pt1 | contig 12731 bp, 9 predicted proteins | sample 1539061 | NCBI WGS metagenome assembly OCVQ01 (sample SAMEA3355526, study PRJEB22509) | marine metagenome | biome: marine; feature: river plume; material: water | place: USA | collected 2010-08-08 | depth 0.5 m | reverse complement strand
AGCGATGTTCGATCTTTCGAGAGTCATTTTACGCGCTCTGTTACTGGTTTAGTTCCAATGCCTTTCAGCGTGCAAAGAGTAAGGGATTACGGCTAAAGGTCAATCATTGTTCTCGCAACGATCTATAAAACAATGAATTGATAGTAGGCGCATTAGAGCCTCTACCTACAGTCGCCACGAGCAGTTGGCAGCGTTGCCGCCGCAAGGTAGGTGTCTATACGATTATGCCAGCCCTTTAGCCAGCGCTGCTCTCTTCGCTCGATCGGGGCATTGGCTACTCGCCGTTCAAGGGTTGCTTTTGCTGCTGATGCGAAGCTATCGAGGGCGGGCAGGTCGTCGCTCATGGCGCTGAGCACTTGCTGTAGTCCCCACCCTTGGCCTGCGTAGCGCTCCCCTTCGGCGAGCCCTGTGCCTTTAAAATGCACATAGTCGATAAGCGCATAAAGTCCAGCGGGCGAATGGCAAGTCGAGAGCCTTTCTACGCGTCTCTGCAAGCGCTCACGCTCGGCAGACGGAGCCTGCGAAACTATACCCCCAATGCTGTTCTCAAGCCTTGTAATGATGAATTGCGCCTGCTCTCGCCGCGTCGTATCGAGCAGTGTCCTGAGTTCTTCCATGCGGCGGCTGTCGATGTCTTGGTAAAAATCAGCTCGCGATTCCCAAGGCGAGTCTATGCCCGCACGAATATCACCATCAGGCCGGTCGTGATGGGTAACTGGATTATTCGGCTGTAGCCACTTCGGCAGCGTTATGCCTGTTTCGGCAAGGTAAGTTAGGAGATCTGGGAAGGTTTCTGCAAAAATTTCGTCCTGATTTCGCTGAAACCAAATGAAATGGCCTATACCAAGTGAGGGGAAGTCTTCGCCTTCGTTCCAACTTGTCAGGCACGCTCGCTGCGCTGCGCACTCGTTCGCGAAGATTCGCTCTCCCAGCCACTCCGCGTCGGCGGTGTTGAGTCGTGGCAAAACAGTGTCGGATTGTTCTTGGCTAAAACCCGCATGGCTAAACATTGCAGCCAGAGCAGCGAGGGCCACGAGAGCAAAAGATAGGGCGGTTTTTGTCGTGTTAGGCATATGAAAAGTCCTCGCCGTAAAACCAACGAGCGTCTGCGCCGGCAGTGCTCATCATATCAAGCCTAGCCAACTGAGGGCAGGTCAGTGTCATTCGACTCGAGGTAATAGATGATAGTGCTAGGCATTAGGGGAGGGGAGCGTCTTTCAGAGGAGCAGTTTCTAGCAAGACTCAAAGCGATTTATCAAATAATTCGTCAGTCGAAAACGCTTGAAGTGGCTCTCGAGACTGTTGGAGAGGGGCTGTTAGATATTTTAGGCGTGCGCCTGTTTACGGTTTATCAGTGCGTAGAGAACGGCAAAGAGCTTCTGGCGATTTATCGAGGAGGGGACACCGAATACAATTCCTTGAATGAGATACGCGTCCACTTTAGCGCTACGTCGGTTGCCGGCTATGTCGCATTAAGTCAGCGTTCTATTCTTATCAATGATGTAAAGGACACCAGCGAGCTTGTTGATATTCACCCCCGTCTCCAATTTGATCGGCGCTTTAGCGACGAGCGAGGCTGGCCTATAAAACCGATGATCGCGGTGCCAATTAAAGATGAGGTCATGCTTGGTGTCTTGCAGCTAATTAATTTTGAAGGAGACCCCAGTTTCGATTCAAGCGATTTAAAACGAGCGGCGTTTGTTAGCCAGATGCTCGCGCGTCAGTTTCGCGAGTCGCTTCATAGTAATGGTGGCCCGTTCGATCAATTGGTTAAACAGGGGAGTTTAAGCAGCAGAGACCTTGCCGACGCGCAGGCCAATGCGTCGCTTCGAGGAGCCTCCGTGTCTAGTGTGCTCATGGACAACTATAGCCTCTCAGCAGAGGCTATAGGCAAGTCGCTTGCGCATCACTACCGCGTCCCTTTTATGGCCTATGACCCAGCGTTGATTTTGCCGCTGCGATTACTCGAGAATATTAGCAAAGGGTATTTGCGCAAAAACCTGTGGCTCCCTGTTGCGGGTGACAAAAACGAGGCGGTCATCCTTATCGATGACCCTTCGAATCATCAACGTATTATGGAAATTCAAGGCGTTCTCAACGCGCGAAATTACGTTTTCCGCGTTGGCCTGCCCGAGCATATCTCTCTGTTTCTTCGTGATGACTCCCCTCCTGAATCATCAACCAGCTTCGAAGATCTTTTCTCCGTCCTCGCCTCTCAGAGCAAAGCGGCGCAGCCCGAACGCCTCGATGACGAAGACCATGGCAGTGAAACATCGGGGATGATTCAGCTTGTTAATCGGGTTATCGCCGAGGCGGATAGGCTGGGCGCATCCGATATCCATATCGAACCGAGTCGAGAGGGTGCACCTGGCAGTGTCAGGATTCGGGTAGACGGCCTCTGTCGACAGTTGTTAGTGATACCCGAAGAGCACTGTGCAGCCGCGATCGCGAGGGTCAAAGTTATTTCGCGATTGAATATTGCCGAACGGCGGCTTCCCCAAGACGGGAAGTGCAAACTGAAACTCGCCGATCGTCATATCGAGATGCGGGTCGCAACATTGCCGACGGTGCATGGCGAGAGCGTGGTTATGCGGTTGTTGACGCCAGGCAGCCCAATGCAGCTAGAGACTTTAAGTTTGAGTGTGGCGAATCAGCGCGAAATTATGACAATCGCGACACAACCCCATGGGTTGTTTCTTGTTGTGGGCCCAACAGGGTCGGGCAAAACAACAACCTTGCACGCCGTTTTAAGCAAGCTCAACACGCCTGAGAGGAAGATTTGGACCGCCGAGGATCCTGTAGAGATCACTCAGGAGGGTCTACAGCAGGTGCAGGTGCAATCCAAAATCAATTTTACCTTCGCCATGGCGATGCGCGCGTTTCTGAGGGCTGATCCGGATGTCATTCTGATTGGTGAAATGAGGGACAAAGAAACGGCAAATATTGGGATTGAGGCCTCCCTGACTGGACACCTCGTGCTGTCGACCCTGCACACCAATTCTGCGCCTGAAACGATCACGCGGCTGTTAGATCTTGGCCTTGACCCAATCAATTTCTCTGACGCGCTGTTAGGTGTTCTGGCGCAGCGACTCATGCGGACGCTGTGCGCTAATTGTAAACAGGCCTACGAGCCAGGCGAGAGCGAAAGGCTCCGTCTATTGGAGTGGTATGGAGAGGAAGATTTCGTCAATCACGGACTTGAAACTAGGCAATGGACATTGTGTAAGGCCGTTGGGTGCAGCGAGTGCGGAGGCACGGGTTACAAAGGGCGTATGGCTATTCATGAGATGCTTGTGTGCGGAAGCCGCCTGCGGGGCTTGATCTACCGGCGCGCAAGCCTTGATGAGCTGCGTCATCAGGCAGCGCAAGATGGCATGCGAACTATGCGCCAAGATGGGATTGAGAAAATACTGTCAGGGCACAGCGATTACAGTCAGTTAATTCAGGTGGTGGGTGTGGCGATCGGCTAAAAAAGCGCCCCGTAAGCTAGCTTGATAGCGCGTCTGCGAGGATTGAGAATTGTGTAACAAGCCATTCATCGCCGCTGCGAAGGTAGGTGATCTGAATGTCGGCAGGGCCGCTTTCAAACGTAACTTGCACTGTATGGCTCGCTGTTGACTCCGCTGAGTCGCTGTCAAAAAAGGGGGTTGCAACCGTGCTGCGCAGTGCATCAATGCTCGTCAGGCTTCCTAGTCGACCGCGCAAGTAGTAGAGGTGGCTCGGCCAATCGAGTTCGTTTGTTGACTCAAACAGAGCTGGGTGCGCATAGAGCATGAGGCTCGAGGGTTTTTCGTCGACGAACAGGTTTCGAACAAGAAGGAGGGAGCGTGCCTTCGCCTCTTTACCTGCCGACCAGCGCGAGAAATTTGCGCCAGCGAAGAGTGCAAGGATGAGGGTTAGCGTAATGATTGCACAGAGACGCAGCGCAAAAGAGGTTTTGAAAAAGCGCAATGGCGAGGTCATAGCAGCGATGCCGGTAACAAGCGAGGTGGCTATTGTCGCACAGGCGTTTTTTGGAGTGGAGGAGTATAAACGGGCAAAAGTTCGGAACGAGCGTTTTGCCGGGTCATAAAAATTCATTAAAATCAGTAGGGTGCGTTTCAGTGTTTTATTGAGTGCGCGTTAACCTCGCTATTTTATGCACATGCGCTACATTCGTGTCACAAAACGCTATTTTTAACGGTATTTTTGTGATTTCTCCACGCATAGGCTGATTAAGCCATTGATTTTATTATTTATTATGAGTTGAGCAAAAATTAACCAATTTATACTTAAAAGCGCTAATTTACAGGCTTTTACGCGTTTTTCCTATTTTACCCCCAGAGTTATCCACAGTTTCTGTGGAAAAAAAGTGTGTTTCCCCGCTCTCTGTAAACAATATTAAACACAATAACTTACAGCGACAATGTCTGAGATTGCTTAGGTCATGCCGCTAACTTGCCCCTTCAACGCTGACGCGCATCACACGCTGCAGCGATATATACCCCTTACTATTTGTGTTATCTTTGTAACCCTAAATGGCGATCGCAGCGCTACTCCAAAGACACTTTTTCTTCGCCATCCGTTTTTAGGCATCTTCGCTTTATGATCGAACTCAACGCCGATATTCCGTTTCTTTGGAGGCTAAGCCCAGAGAGCAGCGAAGGCTATTGCTCTGTGTCTCTTGTGGTGCCCCGCCCTCCCGAGAACGAGGTTCCCGATCTCACTATAGAGACCACTGTTCTGAGCTTGGCGTCGGACAGTATGCGATCTGAACAAGAAGAAACCTTGGAATGGAACGAGGAAGACATCAGCCTCTTCCTTCGCCTGTTAAGCCAGAAGAAGCCAAAGGTGGAATTTGAATCAGTCCCCGAGGAAGGAAGAACACTCAGAGTAGATCTCTCAGACCCCGATGTTATCGAAATTATTCATATCGTTGCAGCGGCAGGGTTCGGTGTGGCATTTACCTCGACTGGTCTGCTTAGATCACCCTCTGCGCTTCTGCCGGCCTATCGGTTCGATATTGGCTCGAAGGCTTCGCTCAACACAATCGTGGGATTTAAACAGGCAATTGTCGTCGATGTAGACGATGACGATGTGGTGTGTGTGCTTACTGAAGAGATTGATGTGCAGGCCATAGACTCGGCGGCGGATGAATACGACAAGCTACTGCCCAACGATTTGCTCCTCGTGCAGCGCGCGGATATTCTCCACGCCGATTATTCTGAGTCGCGCGAGATTCCTAGTGCAGCGGTGCTGCACTAGGCCACGCCGTCGGCAGACTACGCTCTTTGATTGAAGCGCCGGCCAACAAGCGCCGCAGTAATATTCACCTTCTGAATGTCGATAGCTCCCCCGGCGATCCCCCATCCCCACGAGTCTCTCAGCTTCTGCTCTAGCGGGAACTCTTTCGAGTAACCGTAGCCACCCATGAGCTGCATTGCCTTGCCGGTAACCTCGCGTGCGGTCTCATTGGCGAAGCATTTAGCGACCGAGCTTTCGGCAATTGACGGCAGGCCGCTCTCGGCGTTGATGACTGCACGGTAAAGCAAGAGCCGAGCCGCCTCGAGCTTCATCTTCATTTCAGCAATCTGTATCTGTACGCCTTGGAAGTCGACAAGCGGTTTACCGAACTGCTGGCGTTCTTGTACGTACGCCAGCACATAATCGAATGCTGACTGCGCGGTTGCCAGTGACATGGTTGTGTTACCGCAGCGCTCAAGATCGAAAGCGTCCATCAGCTTGCCAAAGCCACCCGCGGGCACGAGGATATCTGCATCGGTGACTTCGACGTTGTCGAAATACATATCCGCACTGTACACGCCGCGGAATCCCATATGGTGGTCTCGTTTGCCAAAGGTGAAGCCCTTGCTGCCCTTCTCGACGAGCACGGCGCCGATGGATTTGGCGCCGGGGCTATCATCCATGCGGCAGTAAACGACATAGGCCTCGGAGTGCCCAGCACCGGAGCTCCAGCGCTTGTTGCCGCTAAGAAGCATCTTGTCGCCTTCACGGCGCACCTGAGTTTTTAAGTCGGTGAGCGCAGAGCCTGCATCGGGCTCAGACATTGCAACGGCAACAACCATCTCGCCAGCACAAACTTTGGGCAGAACGCGCTGTTTCATCGCGTCGCTCCCAAAGTGGGCTATGGCCAGCGTGGGGCCGAAGCAGGATTCAAAAATGGGGAACGCGACAGCAATTGAGATTTTGGCGACTTCTTCCAGTACTAAAACCGCATCGAAATGCGACATCCCGCCACCGCCGTATTCGCTGGGTAGGTTAACGCCAAGATAGCCGAGTTCACCGAAACGGCGTCGAAGCTCGAGGCTGGGCGGTTCATCGCTGAGCTCGATCTCACGAGCGAGTTCGGGGAGTTCTCGCTGAGCAAACTGCCTAACTGATTCTTGGAGCGCGCGCTGTTCGTCGTTTAAGGTGAAATCCATACTGATGCCTGCGTTACTGAGTCTATTAGTAAAAATGATCAAACCGAGTGTAGGTGAACTCAGGCAAGGATTGTAGCCAGTAATTTGATACTATGCGCCCCTTGCGCAGACTGGGAAGCTTTTGAGCATCGATAGCGCAGATTATCTAATTAGACATTGTCACTTTTGGGATTCATCAGGTATGGGTGTTAGCAACTTAGCCAACGAAATTGAAAAACGGCGCACGTTTGCCATCATCTCGCACCCCGATGCTGGTAAAACCACAATAACCGAAAAGCTCATTCTGCTTGGCAATCTCATTCAGGTAGCTGGCTCGGTTAAGGGCAAAAAGGCGGACAAGCATGCGACCTCCGACTGGATGGCGATGGAGCAGCAGCGCGGCATCTCGGTCACCTCTTCGGTCATGCAGTTTCCGTACATGGACCGCGTCGTCAATCTTCTCGACACCCCGGGCCACGAGGACTTTTCGGAAGACACCTACCGCGTCCTTACCGCAGTCGATTCGGCGCTGATGATAGTCGACGGTGCCAAGGGCGTCGAAGACCGAACCATTAAGCTGATGGAGGTTTGCCGACTGCGCGACACCCCCATTTTTACCTTTGTGAACAAACTCGATCGCGATATTCGCGATGCTATTGATGTGCTCGACGAGATCGAGACTGTGCTTAAAATCAAATGCGCCCCTATCAACTGGCCGCTCGGCATGGGCAAAGAATTCAAGGGTGTCTACAATCTCTATAAAGACACGATCCACGTCTACCGACACGGGCAGGGGAGTCAGCTGCACGAGGTGGAGGTGATCGAAGGCATAGACAGTGACGAGGCGAAGGCGTTGTTAGGCAGTTACCGGGACGACTTCCGCGACGAAATAGAACTGGTGCGCGGCGCGAGTAACGATTTCGACCTCGACGCTTATTTGCGCGGTGAGATGACGCCGGTCTATTTCGGCACGGCGCTCGGCAATTTCGGCGTGAAAGAAATGCTCGACGACTTCGTGGAATATGCACCAGCGCCGCAAACGCGTGCGACCGAGTCGCGCGACGTCACCGCAACAGAGTCGGGCTTTACTGGCTTCGTCTTTAAGATCCAAGCGAATATGGATCCCAAACACCGAGATCGAATCGCCTTCATGCGCCTCTGCTCGGGTGAGTATTCGCGCAATATGAAGATGCGCCACTCGCGACTCGGCAAGGATGTGAAGGTTGCCGACGCGGTAACCTTTCTCGCAGGCGACCGTGATCAAGCAGAGTCTGCGGTGTCCGGCGACATAATTGGCTTGCACAACCACGGCACTATTCAGATTGGCGATACCTTTACCGGTGGCGAGGAACTCAAGTTTTTAGGTATTCCGCATTTCGCGCCCGAACTGTTCCGGCGCATCCGCTTAAAAGATCCGCTTAAGATGAAGGCGCTACAAAAAGGGTTGCAGCAGCTATCGGAAGAGGGCTCTACGCAGTTGTTTATGCCGCTACGCAATAATGATCTCATTGTAGGCGCGGTTGGCGTGCTGCAGTTTGAGGTGGTTGCGTTCCGCCTCAAAGATGAATACAAAGTTGATGCTATCTACGAGCCGATTACCGTGCAGTCAGCGCGCTGGGTGGATTGTAAAGATTCAGTCAAGCTTGCAGAATTCCGCAAAAAAGCCCACGACAATTTGGCCATAGATGGCGGCGGCTATCTCACCTACCTAGCGCCCACGCGCGTCAATTTGAGTCTAATGGAAGACCGCTGGCCCGAGGTGGAGTTTCGCGCGACCCGCGAGCACTAGTCTCTAGGTAAGAGTCTCGAGGCAAACTACCGAACGAATTAATGAGACGGTCACGATGACCGGCAGATGAGTTATCTATGAGCCACATGAGTTTTGACATCGCCGCAACCGACGGCAAGGCGCGCACCGGCAAGATGTGTTTTCCACGCGGTGAGGTTGCCACCCCTGCGTTTATGCCTGTCGGGACCTACGGCACGGTTAAGGGGCTGACCCCCGAGCAGGTACGTGGAACGGGAGCCGACATTCTCCTCGGCAATACTTTTCACCTGATGCTGCGCCCCGGCACCGAGACGATTAATGTTCATGGTGACCTCCACGACTTCATTGGTTGGGACCGACCCATACTCACCGACTCTGGTGGCTTTCAAGTATTCAGCTTGGGCGAGATGCGGAAGATCAACGAAGAGGGCGTGACGTTTAGCTCGCCCGTCGACGGCGCTAAAATTTTCCTTGGGCCCGAATCGGCCATCGAAGTGCAGCACGCGCTCGGCTCAGACATCATTATGGTGTTCGACGAATGCACGCCGTATCCGGCAACGCGTGAACAGGCGCGCGAGTCGATGGAGTTGTCGATGCGTTGGGCGGGTCGGTGCAAGGAGGCGCATGGCGAGCATGAGTCGGCGCTGTTCGGCATCGTTCAGGGTGGCATGTACGGCGACTTGCGCGAGGAATCGCTCGCGGGACTCGTTGAGCTTGGCTTCGATGGCTATGCACTCGGCGGTCTCTCCGTTGGCGAACCCAAAAACGAGATGCGCGAAGTAATACAGCACTGCGGCGCCTTGCTGCCTGCCGAAAAGCCGCGCTATCTGATGGGCGTGGGCACGCCTCAAGACATTGTTTATGCCGTTACGCAGGGCATCGATATGTTCGATTGTGTGATGCCCACGCGCAACGCCCGCAATGCCCATATTTTTACCTCGAAAGGGCTGCTACGTCTGCGCAACAAACGCTATCGTCAAGATACCAAGCCGCTAGACGAAAATTGTGGCTGCTACACCTGTCAGAATTTCTCACGCGCTTATTTGCATCATCTCGATAAATGCCGTGAAATGCTGGGCGCTCAACTCAATACTATCCATAATTTACATTATTATCAGGATCTTATGGTGGGATTGCGGGACGCGATAGCCAAGGGCAAATTGTCAGAATTCGTCGCTACATTCGAGGAAAATCAACAGGCATTGCAGGCCGAAAGCCTCGCGCTAGAAGCGCAGGCTGAGTCTTAGGTGGCAGGCAAACGCTAAAAAAAGCTGATTAACGCGGGCGAGCGAGCAGTTAAACGGGCTTTCTCGTTAGCCTGAGTCTTGATATCGTTTCGGATGCCTCCATTTGTGAGACAATGCGCAGCGAAGAACGCAGTATCTGACTAGAAGATAATTCATTAAAGAAGAGTTTTCCCCTTGCATGGATGTCACTGCTGCGTTTGAACTAACTAATTCAAACCTAAGAGAGAGCACAGTACATGGACTTTTTGTTTCCAGTAGCCTACGCCCAAGAACCCGGTCAGCCCTCATTGACCTTCAACCTCATCTTGTTCGGTGGCATGTTCCTCCTTTTCTGGCTGTTAATTCTGCGGCCCCAGTCGAAGCGTGCCAAAGAACATCGCGATCTAGTCACCAGCATAGGTAAAGGAGATGAGGTGTTAACCTCCGGCGGCTTGTTGGGCAAAGTGGTGCGCGTTAGCGAGGATTACCTCGCCGTAGACGTCGGCACCGGTCTCGAGGTGAAAATACAAAAGGCAGCGATCGCAGCGGTATTACCTAAGGGTACTCTCGCGAAGATCTAGTCCTCTCAAAAGGGAGTGCCGAGTAATCTCTGCGCTCCCCTCGAAATTAGGCGTGTTGACACACGTTTTTTTGTAACCGTTAACCTAGCAATTTGCAGAGCCCTCTTATGCTCAATCGATACCCCGCGTGGAAGAACGCGCTAATCTTTCTAGTCGTTCTATTGGGCCTGCTTTACTCGGTGCCCAACCTCTATCCCGATGACGAGGCGATCCAGATTAGCAGCGAGCTATCGCCGTTAACCGAGTTTGACATTGAAAGGGCAACCACGGCACTCGAAGCCGCGCAGCTCAATTTCTTCGGTGCAGCGATTAACGACGAAAGTTTGCTCGTCAGGCTCGACTCTGTAGAGGATCAGCTGCGCGCTAAGACAGCGCTCGAAAACGCGTTTGGCCCTGATTATATTATTGCGCTCAATCTCGCGCCGACCACGCCTGCGTGGATGCAGTCGATAGGTGCAGGAAAAATGAATCTGGGCCTCGACCTTCAAGGGGGCGTTCATTTCTTGATGGAGGTCGACATGGACGCGGCGATTGAGCGGCGCATGGAAGACAACCTAAGTAACGTGCGCTCGATTCTCCGCGAGGAGCGTATCCGCTCGCGCGGGCTAACACTCGTCGACAGTACACACCTCGAAATACGCTTTGCGACGTCGGATGACCGGTCGGCAGCGCGCTCCGCCCTCATTACTAATTTCCCTGAGCTGCAATTGCAAAATAGCGAGTCGGGAGACTTTTTCGTGCTCGATATGCGTATGACTCAAGATGTCATTCTGCAAATCCAGCGCGACACCATCCAGGCTAATCGCACGACGCTAATCAATCGAGTCGATGCGCTGGGGGTGTCCGAACCAACGGTTCAGCAGCAGGGTGCGAATCGCATTGTAGTAGAACTGCCCGGCGTGCAAGATCCCGCGCAAGCTATCCGTATTTTACAGCGAATCGCCACGCTCGAATTTCACCTCGAAGCTGAGTTAGGCGCGTCGAGCCTTTCCTATGAAGCCTTCGACTATCAGGGCCTGTCGATTAACGTTAACAACGATGTAATCCTGCAGGGTGATCGCATTAGTAATGTGCGCTCGTCTCTCGACCAAAACGGGTTACCGCAAGTACAAATCAGTTTGGATGCGCAGGGCGGCAATCAGATTAATCGCGTGACTCGAGACAATGTTGGACGCCTGATGGACATCCTTCTTATCGAGACGAAGTCGCGAACGAATACGACGATCGATGCGGAAGGCAATGAAGTTGACGAAGTCGAATTTTATGAAGAGAAGCGGCTTATTAGCCATGCGCGAATCAATTCGGCCTTGGGCCGTCAATTCGTCATCACCGGCCTGTCGTCGCGTGAAGCGAATGATCTTTCGCTGCTGATCAGTTCCGGTTCGCTCGCGGCACCGATGACCATTGTCGAACAGTCTGTTATCGGTCCTTCTATGGGGCAGGAGAATCTTGATCAAGGTATCCGCGGTGTGCAGGTTGCTGCGGCGCTGGTCATTCTGTTTATGCTGTTTTATTACCGCGTGTTCGGCCTTGCGGCAAACATTGCTCTGATCATGAATATTCTGCTTATCTTCGCGGTGATGTCATCGATAATCCCAGCCACCTTAACGCTGCCAGGAATTGTCGGTATCGTTCTCACCGTTGGTATGGCAGTCGATGCGAACGTGCTGATCTTTACCCGCATACGCGAAGAGATCGCCGAAGGATCGTCACCCCAGCGCGCGATCGATGCTGGCTATGATCGCGCCTTCACGACTATCTTGGATGCTAACTTAACCACTTTCCTCGTTGCGATGGTGCTTTTCACGATTGGCTCGGGGCCAGTAAAAGGCTTCGCCATTACACTGATGATAGGCATCATTACGTCGATGTTTACCGCCATTGTCGGCACGCGCGCGTTGATCAATTTGATTTACGGCGGACGCAAGGTTGAGGCGCTGTCGATCGGGACAATTCCTCCCCGCACCGAAGCGCTGACGGTTGAAGACTAAGCGCCTGACTGCGCAAACTACGGATAAAAGATTATGTTGAGTAAGCAATACAACTTTATGGGTGTGCGGCGCGCAGCGGCGATGGGTTCGCTTCTTCTGGTCCTTATCTCACTCGGCTCACTCGCTACGCGCGGCCTAGACTTTGGTCTCGATTTTACGAGCGGCACGTCGGTACGGCTAAATTTTTCAGAATCGGTAGCGATTGGTGAGGTGAATACAGCCCTCGCCGAAGGCGGTTATAACGATGCGGTAGTCGTTAGTTTTGGCTCCGACCGAGATATTCGTATTATTCTGCCGGTAGACGAATCGGTTGCCGAGGCGGATCAAGCGAGCCAAGCCGTGCGCGTAGGTGAGACGATTACTGCGCTCTTAGCGTCGTCTACGGCCGCCGACATTACGCTTGAGGGCTCTGACTATGTGAGCGCGAAGGTCGGCACTGAATTGGCGGAGCAGGGAGGCTTAGGAATGCTCGTCGCGCTCGGTATCATTATGGTCTATATTGCCGTGCGCTTTCAGTTTAAGTTCTCTGTCGGCGCGGTTGTTGCCCTCGCTCACGACCTCATCATCACGTTGGGTCTCTTCTCCGTTTTCGGGATGGAATTCAATCTAAATACCCTCGCCGCAATGCTCGCGATAATCGGCTATTCCCTAAACGATACGATCGTCGTATCGGACAGGATACGAGAGAATTTTCGCCGTCTGCGTAGCGGATCGCCGGCTGACATGGTCAACGTGTCTTTGAATCAAACACTGGGCCGGACGAT
>OCVQ010002322.1_pt1 | contig 12735 bp, 12 predicted proteins | sample 1539061 | NCBI WGS metagenome assembly OCVQ01 (sample SAMEA3355526, study PRJEB22509) | marine metagenome | biome: marine; feature: river plume; material: water | place: USA | collected 2010-08-08 | depth 0.5 m | reverse complement strand
ATCCAAATCCAAAAGTGGTTGAGCATGAAGGAGTGTTTGTCGTACGAGATGATCTAATCGTTGGCACAAAGACACGAGCTGGTGATTTGTTGATTTCTAAGATCGATTCAGACACGCTTGTATATTGTCAGCCTCGAGTAGGACTAGCAGGAGTTTCTTTGTGTGATGTTGCTCAGCGTCATGTCGGTAAAAAAGTTATACTCTTTATGCCTTCTTCAAAGAAAATTTCCGTTCATCAGGCATGTTGTATAGAACGCGGTGCACAAGCGTATTTTGAAAGAATCGCTGCGATGCCAAACTTGAATCTCTATGCTAAACGTTGGGCAGCAGAAAATGGAGCATACTTTATTCCACTCGGTCTTAAGCATGAATTGGCCACGGCTGCTATAGTACATGCTGCCTCGACCATAGAAGAGCCTGAAGAAGTTTATGTAGCCATATCGACTGGTGTTTTAGCTCGAGCTCTTCAGATTGCATGGCCTAATGCAAAGTTTACGTGTGTTGCTGTTGCTAGAAACTTAAAAGCAGGAGAATTGGGTCGAGCACGTGTAATTTCAGAGCCTTTACCATTTTCTTCTCCTGAGAAACCTGAAAATATGCCTCCATTTCCTACTGTCCCAACATATGATGCTAAAGTATGGAAAATAATAAATAAAGATGGAAAGAAGAGGCGTCTGATGTGGAATGTCGGCGCTGACCCAATATTACATGACTATTCAATCATCGAACGAACAAACTCATACAGGCCCTGGAAAAAAAATTCATAAGCATCATATAATACCAAAACATGCTGGAGGAACAGATGATCCATCAAATATAATTGAATTAACTATAGAAGAGCATGCAGAAGCTCATAGATTGTTATTTGAAGAATTTGGAAGATGGCAAGATTATGTTGCGTGGCAAGCTTTAGAAGGGTTAATAGGAAATGAAGAAATACACCGAGAACTGGCATCTAATGCAATGAAAAACCGCATTAGAACTATAGAGGAATTTGAAAAGGGATGGCAAACCCGAAGAAAAAATGGTGAATGGAAACATTCAGAAGAATCTAGGATCAAAACTAGTTTATCATTAAAAGGAAAGAAAAAACCTAAAAGGTCCCGAGAACATAAAAATAAATTAAGTAAAAGCATTAAAGCATTATATGATGAAGGTAAGATGACAGCTAATTATCCAAATCACGCTGGAACAAAGTGGTGGAACAATGGTAAAAATAATAAAAGATGTATGGAATGTCCAGGAGAAGGATGGGTTCCTGGGAGATTGTCGATAAATCAATCATAGATAATACAGATTCATATCGAGATTGGAAAAAATGATTAGCAACAAAAATACTCTTGAAGACTTTATTGAAGACGGCGTAAAGTATAACAACATTACTTACGAAGGCACTGACCATAGCGTTCCGCTTAAAAATGGTAAAAAGCCGATAGACAGTTGGATGAGAAACTGGACATTAGATCAAAGACTTGAAAAGTTTTTTGAATTTTGTCATGCGTTTGATAAACGAGAAGACAAGCTATTGGCTGAAGACTATCAAATATTTTCTCATCGCTTGCATTGGCATGAGCATCCATTTTGTGATCTGATGCGAGGCATGAAGGATTTAAAAAATATACTATGGTACACTCTCGTATTTTCTTTTACCAACGAACATTGGGGGACATTAACTCATCTTATAGAAAATGGAATAGAGTCGACACGAGATCATTTTTCTAGAAATCGTCATGCTCGAAATGATCTGTTTCAGATATACTATCCGCTGAATACAAACGTAAAGGAATGGCTATTGACTGGTCCGCTTAAAGCAGCAGAAGCGATGGCACACAAGTTAGAAAATCTTGAACGACCATACACGATGATGGAATTTGCTAAGATGATGGAAGCATACTTTAAGCAACATCAGGGCTTTCGTTCTCCGCTCTATCCGTGTAAAAATGCTGCACGCTATCTCGCAATGTCATTTCCGAGCCTAGTAGATCCTGAAAGTGTGCTCTACGGGGGGACAGGACACTTTGATGGTTTGCATCAAATTTTTGGAGGCAAGAATATAAACGGCAAAGCACAATATTCTATAGACGGTGAAGGTCAGTTTATTGCTGAAAATGATATGTGCAGACTGTGGCTCGAGCAGATGAAGATTTTATGCGAAGACTCTCGCAACCCGATGACTGCTCAAAAGATGCTAAATGTCGAGGATAAGACGTGCTTCATGTTTAAACATATTGCTATATCTCATGGTGTAAAATCTCCTACAAAACGTATTCCATACAATTGGATTTTTCCTAAAGAATTTTCCCTTAAAAAATAGTTTACAAATCGAGTAATACGGTTTATAATAATAACATGAAAGCTCTGTTAAGCTGTCCATTTAATTCTATAAGCGAAAGACCATCATCTCATCGATCTTCGCAAGGTGTAATCTATGCCGACATGATTCGTCAGTCTGGCGTAGATCTCGACATCAATTTTGGCGGAAAGATCGATGACTATAATCAATACGACGTGCTCTATGTCTATCATGGCAACGACTGGTTTGGAACGTTAAATCTTTTTGGTGGTCTTGAAAAATATGCGAACGTTAAAAATGTAAAAGCATTTTCTAAGTTTAAAGGCAAAGTAATTTCATTGGCATGTGATTTTCCTGCATATCATGAGATGCTAGGCGAGAGAATCCAAAAAGCCAAGCAAGCAAACAAGCCTATTCAACTCGAGTGGCTAGAAGTTGACCTGCATAATCTAGAGCAGATGTATACTCACGCTCCTACATTAAAGTTTCCGCATGTGACTTCTAAGCTTGTCATCGGTGACTCTCATTCTATTTGCATGTATCGTCCAGGTTGGACAGTCAATTCTATCCCGTTTAAAACACTAAACGGCGTGATAAATGATGGCATACGCGATACCATACCACACAAAGACTTAAAAGAGGTTGAAGCTTTGGAATGCTATTTTGGCAACATCGATATACGTCACCACTTATGTAGAATATCGCCAGACTATGTGCAAAATACCAAGGAACTTGTAAAGCGTTATGTAGACGCTGTAGAATCTTTGCCTATAGATGATGTCTCTATATACGAACCACTTCTCATCGAAAATCCCTCTCGCAAGTTGCCAAAAACTGGCTATTACAAAGGACAGCCATTCTATGGATCATGGCAACAACGCAACGAATGTCGACAAATATTTGCAGATGAAGTAGAAAGATTGTCAACTCGAGTAAAGCTGATTCGATGGACAGACTATCTTGCAAATAGCATTGGAGAACTCGACTTTGAAAAGATGGAAAAACCGCAGTCAGTGCATCTGTCTAGAGAATTTTATCCGCATTGGACGGGCATAGAAAAGCCACAACACGGTTCGAATAATAGTTTAGATTCGTTCTTTTTATAGTGTACATTTTACAAAGAATATATTATAATAGCAACACAACAAACAACATTATGTCATCAGTATTAGAAAAACTAAAAAAGAATTGTCGCATCAAAGAAGCCGAAGTATTAGCTGAAAGCTCTTTTTATATGGATAAAGATGTGACCAGCACGAGTGTGCCTATGATCAACGTTGCCTTGAGCGGCAGTATCGATGGCGGACTTACGAGCGGTCTTACCGTACTCGCTGGTCCAAGTAAACATTTCAAGACCAGCTTTGCACTTCTCATGGCAAGTGCCTATCTTAAAAAACACAGCGATGCATGCTTGATGTTTTATGACAGCGAGTTTGGCAGTCCTCAAGCGTACTTTGAAAGCTTTGGCATTGACACAAATCGAGTGCTTCATATTCCTATCAAGAATATTGAAGAATTAAAGTTTGATATCGTAAATCAACTTGAAGAACTCGATCGCAAAGACAAGGTTATTATCGTAATTGACTCGGTCGGAAACCTTGCTTCTAAGAAAGAACTTGAAGATGCGATGAATGAAAAGAGTGTTGCTGACATGACTCGCGCAAAAAGCCTGAAAGGCTTGTTCCGCATGGTAACACCGTATCTCACACTCAAAAACATTCCGCTGCTTGCAATCAACCATACCTATCAAACTCAAGAGATGTTTAGCAAGGCTGTAGTCAGCGGTGGTACTGGCATCACCTATTCAGCCGACAACATCTGGATTCTAGGTCGTCAACAAGACAAAGAAGGCACAGAAATTCAAGGCTATCACTTTATTATCAATGTTGAAAAGTCTAGATTCGTAAAAGAAAAGAGCAAGATTCCGATTAGCGTAAGTTGGGAAGGTGGCATTCAAAAATGGAGTGGATTGCTTGATGTCGCTCTTGAAGGTGGATATGTAGTAAAACCAAAAAATGGTTGGTATGCAGCCTATGATCCTAAGCGTAAGACTGAACTTACTGGAAATCTTCGTGCGGCACAAACACTTACAAAAGATTTTTGGGAGACTATCTTTACAAAGACTGACTTTGCAACATACATCAAAGGCAAGTATACGATTGGCTTGAAGGACATGATTGATTCTTCTTCTGATGATGTAGTGTTAGAAGAGGAGGAATCTTGAAGACTCTCGCTGACTATATAATGCTACTCAAGGGTGCTATGCCTCTTGATATGTGTGAAGCACTTATAGAGACATACGACTCTGTAAGTGAAAATGATCCGCAAAAAGTCTATCGTAAAAATAAGATATTAGACTTTCATGAAATTAACATGTTGAATCATGATGCTTTCGAAGACTTTAGAGAGCCAATGATGCGACTCATGAAGGCAGTAAATGACTATTATCTAGAAAAGACTGCTAATATCTTAAGAGACAGACTGCCATGCTATGAACCGCTAAAAGACTTTGAGGCTCCTCGTATAAAGCGATATGAGCCAGGTACTGGAATCTTTGATTGGCACACAGATCATTGTGACGTGCCGTCTAGCAAGCGTGCTATTGTAATGTTTTGGTATCTTAATGATGTTGCTGAAGGAGGAGAAACAGTCTTTGATATCGGAACAGAACTTTCTATAAAACCTGAAGCAGGAAATGTACTGTGCTTTCCTCCATATTATATGTATCCACACAAAGGAGCCACTCCAATTTCTAACCCTAAATATGTAATATCTTCATATGTTTGGTTGCCTGAGCAATATGGAAATTCTTGTGACTAATTATGCCCAAAGAAATTACAGATTATATTTTTGTAGACGATCCTACGAGTGATCACGTTTATGCTGTTAAACTTATGAGTGGTCAGTATAAAGACACAATCTACAAATATGGAAAAATTAACCTAAGAGAAGATAAAAAAAATGATATCTGTAGGTTGTGTTATGCCTATAAAATTATTTACAAACCAGATAATTTTGGTAATATAGATCTAGATGAAGATCTTGTCTTTAAAAATTATATCGGAGATGTATTAAACGATATACTATCAAACAACGAATTTAAAATAGGTCGCGATGGAGAACAATCTTGAAAATATTATAATTAGCAATCTTATTCACAATGAAACATTTTGTCGTAAAGCACTACCGCATCTAAAGCTAGAATATTTTGAAGGTCAATCTCGTCTAGTCTATGATTGTATCTTAAAGTTTATTACAAAGTATAATAAGCTCCCGAATTCTACCGCTCTGTCGATTGAGTTTCAGGGCTCGGACATGGTTCGACATCCGAATGCGGTTGAAGCGCTGGCTCATATTCAAACCCTGTCTTCATCGATAGTCGTAGAAGAGCAATGGCTTCTCGAACAGACTGAAAAATGGTGCAAAGACAGAGCGGTTCACCTTGCTATCATGGAATCTATTTCTATAATAGATGGAAAGTCGAAAGACAAAGCAGAAGGAGCAATTCCAAGCATACTCAGCAAGGCATTAAGTGTTTCGTTTGATACGAATGTCGGTCATGACTATCTTGAAAACGTTGATGGTCGCTATGAATTTTATCACAAGACAGAAGATAAGATTCCATTTGATCTTGAGATGTTTAACGTTATTACTGGTGGTGGCATTCCAAGAAAAACATTAAACATTATTCTTGCTGGCACTGGCTGTGGTAAGAGTCTAGGCATGTGTCACATGGCAGCCGCAGCTCTAGCACAAGGCCGCAACGTTCTCTATATCACACTTGAAATGGCAGAAGAACGTATTGCTGAACGTATCGATGCAAACCTGCTAGACATACGAATTGATAAGCTTAAAGAACTATCACACAAAGAATTTGAATCTAAAGTTTCTGCGATAGGACAACGAACTCATGGTAAACTTATAGTGAAGGAATATCCGACTGCAGCCGCTCATGTAGGTCATTTTAGAGCACTCTTGTTAGAATTAAAACTCAAGAAAAAGTTTGAGCCAGATATTATCTATATTGACTACTTAAATATATGCGCGAGCAGTCGTATGAAAGGACTTGGTGGCAGCATCAATACCTATAGTTTGATCAAGAGCATTGCTGAAGAACTTCGTGGATTGGCAGTTGAATTTAACGTGCCTATATGGAGTGCGACTCAGATTACTCGTGGAGGATTTAATAGCAGTGATGTTGAGATTACAGACACAAGTGAAAGCTTTGGTTTGCCTGCGACTGCTGATATGATGGTTGCCTTTATACGTACAGAACAGCTCGACAAGATGAATCAAATCATGGTCAAGCAGCTCAAAAATCGTTATAATGATCCAACCACAAACAAACGTTTTACCATTGGCATCGACCTCTCAAAGATGAGACTCTATGATATCTCTGATCCGATGGCAAACATCACGAATGATGTTGACTCTTCTCCAGTTGTAAGCACTCCATTTAGTTCAGGTAGAAAACCGCGAGACCTTAGTGGCATAAATGTGTAAATTTATAAATAATATAAAACTTATTTTATAAATATACAATATGTCAAATCCTTTAAAGTTTAAACAATTTCTTTCCGAAGCCCTATCGACTTCATCAGTAGACAAAGCAGCATTCATCATTTCTCGTTATCTTAAAAAGAAAACAGGAATGGTATTTTTCAGATATCCTGGACTTGAAGAATATCAAAATAGCAGCGAAAGAGGATTTGGCTTAAGATTTTATACGGTAAAGCGCAACAAGAGTGTTCGCTTTAACTGGAAACAGAGCAGCATGGCTGGCCTCAATAATCTTATGTCAGTTGACTATTGGAATGGCAAGTCTGAAACTCCATGGCGTATAACATTCGACGAAAACGTTTCACTCGTAAAATCATTGCCTATCGCTGCTGATATTATAGCGATGGACACTCCAGAAGTTGGAAGAGTCACCACTCCTCCCGATGATGTGCCTCTCTATGAAGGTGTGTTGATGGAAGCCAAAGCTCATGACTATGAATCAGTATTTGATGATCTGCTAGACATGGTAGTCAGTCCAGCATTTGCTAAAAGCAAAATATGGCCGATGTTTAAAAGTGCTGGAGCAAAGATATTTGATGTACTAGAAATGACATATCCTGACTTGATCGTAAAGCAGGGTGTAAAGTATGTTTGGGCAGGAAATAAAAAGGATCTTGCTAGAATAAAATCTGAAAAGACAAAAATTCTTTCAAAAGCTGGTGTAGTCGGAGCGACTATTACCAAGGGTGCAGCAAAAGAAAAGTATAGCTATCAGCCAGAAGTCGATCAGATCGAAGCAGATCGTGATCGTCTGTCATTCGAAGATCAGTTGAAAGATCTTGAAAATCTTGTAAAACTTACAGTAAGCGGAGCTTCAAATGCGTTATTCGTTTCTGGTAAAGGTGGTGTTGGCAAGACTCATACTACTGAAGCTATCTTACATGGCTTAGGCTTGAGTGACGGTTCTGGCTATTTTAAAAATACTGGCTCTGCAAGTGCAGCTGGTCTCTATTCATTGCTATTCCGCTATAAAAACGATATTGTCTTTTTTGATGACAGTGACGATGCACTCGGTGATCAGGAAGCACGCAACCTTCTCAAGGCTGCAACTGATACCAAAAAGATTCGTAAGCTTGTATGGAACAAGATGGGTAAAAATGTCGTTGATCCTGAAGACGATATGAGCGACGATGAAATTCTCGATCAAGGTTTGATTCCTCGTTATTTCGAATTTACTGGCAAGATTATCTTTATTTCTAACCTTAGCCTCAACAAACTCGATCCAGATGGTGCTCTTCGTACACGCGCGTTTATCATCAACATCGATCCAACAGAAGTTGAAATCTATGACTTTATGGAAAAGATTGTAGACAAGATGCCACTTGAAGATGGCTTAAAACTAGATTCAAAATCTCGTTTACATGTCGTCGAACTTCTTCGTAAGGGCAAGAGTGCACAAAGCGCTAACCTTCGTAAGCTATCTCGTGGTTTGAATATGGCAGCAGGTGCTCTTGCAGCAGGCGTTGCGGTATCAGATGACGATCTAACTCGCATGATATCTACATACGCATAACATTTATTAAATGTTATGATAATGCTACAGGTCAAAAATCTGTAGCATTATTTTTTGCTTATAAGTATTGTTGTATGATCTGTATAAAGGTATATGGCTCAAGCAAAAACAGAAAATTAAAGGGTTTGCTGACTAGAGCCGCATATCATTATCTAAAGAGACTGCTTCCCAAAAAACGAAACGTACGCATAACCATACAACTAGTAAAAGACTTGGCTCTAAAAGAACGCGTATTTGGAGACTGCTATCAATGCTACAGGGACGATCCAGACGAGGACTATATTATTCGACTGCACAATGATGGCTCTGAGGTGACGATGTTAATTACTCTTGCCCACGAATTTGTTCATCTAAAGCAGTATGATCGAAATGAGTTACGATTCTATGCTCAAAATCCCGATGCGGCTCGTTGGAAAGGCAAAATATACAAAGATTATAACTATGAAACCGCTCCATGGGAGGTAGAGGCTAATTTTCGAGAGATTGGTCTCTATGAATCCTTTTTAGAATCTACTAGTAAATTATAAATAGCAGTATGGCGTCGCTTTCACAACAAGAAATTTACAAGTACGATTGGCGTATAGACTTGTTTCTTAAAAAGTTTAAGGAAAAGGATGCATTTGAACTTAATACCGGAAAGAAAGTTACTTTTGTTTTTGATAAAGATCTCTACTCCAAAATATCAAAAAAGCAAGACGTTAAAAAATCGATTTTAATCGGCACCGATAAAAATATTTATAAACTTACAGACCTTAAGAAAAATAAAGAGTTTGGAGGTGGAGGAGGGTCTGGTGCTGGTGCAGAAGTTACCAAATTGGGAGAATCTGCTCAAGCAGTTTTTGCTCAAGCCAAATGGGTAGGATCTAAAAAATATACAAAAGAAGATATTAAGAAAGCCTATTCTAAAGCCAATACCGATGAAACTCTTAGTAATATTGAAACTAAATTAACTGGAGAATGGAGAGCCTCTTCGATACTTGGAGCAGAAGAACTATATAAAGAATTTAGGGGCAAACAGTATGTGTTTCATCGTGGTTCTTCTTGGGTTGATAAACTTGAAAATCATTGGAAAAAATTAAATAGTCAAGAAAAACTTTTTAGCAATTTAAATAAGTGGTCACCTGCAGACATCTATATGGTTTCTACTGCAGGATCAAAAGTCGATCTTACAAAAGCAAAAAATATTGTTGATCTCAACAACATGTTGATCACAAATTTAAAATCTAAAGATATCATCGGAGTTTCATTAAAGATAATGAAAGATAAATCACATCTTTCGTATTATAATTTTGGAGGAAAGAAAAAAGTTATTAAATTTACTGACTACACTACTGGTACTCAGGGTTTTTTTGGAGGAAAGGATGTTTATATTTATTTTACAGTAGACGGAAAAATTCAATTTCGTACATTTCCTGAAACATTTCAAGGAGAGATTAAGGGAAAGAATGCTAATCAAGGTAAACTATCTTATGGACCGATTCAAGGCATCCTTCGTAACCTAAAGGCGCCACAACTTACTGATGTAAAACCGTTAAGAGATGGATTAACTAAAGCTGATTCAAAAATATACAACGAATTTTATGACAACTACAAAAAGTACGCAAAGGATTCTACTAAACTTAAATTTGAAGATTTTGTTAAACACTGTTCAGAAAAGGGCGTGTCATGGTGTTTCAGTAAATTTATTGGAGTACAACTTATAAGTATTATCAAATCAAAAAAAATAGAAGATAGTTTTGTAACTGCATGCATTTCATATGCATCATCGTCTTCTGATGTATCTGCACCATTCGTAAAACTAGAATAATATGAAAAGCTTTAAAGAATATATTACAGAAGCTGGAGTGTCAGCCGAGCGTCAAGAATCATCCTTTGTTAAGGCAGTAAAGTCTGCGTTTAAGAAGAATGGCGGAAAAGCTATAACAGTAAAAACTGGAAAAGACACAGTAAAAGATGTAGTAGACGCACAAAAATATACTGGTCGTCAGACTGGTGGGTCTGAGCCATATACTGACGTTCAACTTATATTAAAAACCGGTAAAGTAGTAAATGTTTCAATGAAGGGAACGAGTGCGCCGTCACTCGCTGGTGGTGGATTGAGTGGTATCGAAGAGATTATTCCTGGAATTGGCTTTAGATTTTATGCTGCTGCATACAAACAACACATCAAAAATAAATTAAAGCCAGGCTCAAAGGTGCCTGACATTTTTGGTAAATTAAACGATGCAGATAAAAATCTACTTGTGATTGGTAATTCCTCTATGGGTGGTCCTATTCATTATATGTATATTGGACCCATGGATGTAGAGTCAAAATTTGCGTCTGGCGTTTTAACTGTAAATGGAAATTTAATTCGTGCCAAAAAATATGCAGATGAGCATGACTTATATTTTAGACTGCGTGCCCGTCGTGATGATCAACCATTTGACCCGTCTGGTAAATATCCAAATGGTACACACAAAATTTATGGAAAGTCACCGTCAAAAGGAGATAGCGCAGGGCGTATTGTAATAGTTGATAAGCCTGCAAGTGGGCGTGACGTTGTAGATTTTTAACTCATGATAACCTTTAAAGAATATTTGACTGAAGGCGCTAAAGTTGGTGATATTGTAAAGATCACCTCAAAGGATCTAGTCTATGAATATACTAAAAACTCTGGACAGGGTTTTTTCGAAGACTCATTTGATCCTCAAGGCGGTGCTGGAGGTTGGGATCCATTCCAAAGCAGTATCGCATCAAAACAAGCACTTGCATGGACAAAGAAGCATCAAGAGAGTTTTGGAAATGCTATCGATTATTTTTTACCAAAGAGTCCAACACTTCAACGGTTAAAACTTGAAGCACAACCATATTCAAATCAATATCGATACAGTCATAGTGACGCTTTTCCAGTTGTTGGCAAGGTACGTCCAACCGAACGCTATAAATTTATAGTCGACGAAGCGACATACAAAGCATTGCCAGAAGACACTATTGGCACTTCATCATATGACTATTCTTTTCATGCCGGGTCAGGCATCGTTGCAAGTTGGATTATGGCAATTGGTGCTAGTCAATCAGACGTCAAGTCTAAACTCGATGCAGCATTGAAAAAAGTAAAGACACAATATGTCGGTTCAGAGATGGAATTAAAATATGCACAAAAACGTGTAGTCGGAAGATAATGTATGAAAACTTTTAAACAACACTTAACTGAAGCAAGCACCGAAGGCAAAAATCTTCATATGATGCACCTAGAAGATCAGGTATTATATGGAGGAGTAAACGGGGCGCGTGAAGCAATCATTGCATTACGTAGCATGAGAGACATGCTCGCTGGAAACAGTCCACAGTCATATGACGTCGCTGCAAAGTTTGATGGGGCGCCTGCAGTATTTGCCGGAACTGATCCAAGCGATGGAGCATTTTTCGTCGCTAAAAAGGGTATATTCAATAAAAATCCAAAGGTCTATAAGAGCATTGAAGATGTGCGCGCTGATACAAGCGGTGATCTTGCTGACAAACTTTCGATTGCGTTTACAGAATTACAAAAACTAGGCATAAAAGGAGTGCTTCAAGGTGACATTGCATTCACACAAAAAGATCTTTCAACCGAGACGTTTGATGGCGAGCAGTATATTACCTTTCAACCAAATACCATCGTCTATGCTGTTCCTGCAAACAGTGACCTCGCAGACAAGATTAAAGCAGCGAAGCTTGGCGTGATGTTTCATACTCAATATACTGGAAGTAGCTTTGAGACGATGAAGGCAAGTTACGGTTTTGACTCTCGCACCCTTAAAAAGACACCAACCGTTTGGTTTAGCGACACATACATTCGTGATCTTTCTGGCAAGGCTACACTTACTGCCGCCGAAACAGACCAGTTAACGGCTAAACTTTCTGAGGCTGGACGTATCTTTCAAAAAATATCGGGCAGCACGCTTCGTCAAATCGAAGCAGACCCAACGCTCGCTCAAACACTTGAGACATTCAACAACACATTCGTTCGTCGTGGAGAAGTTGTCACAAATACAGCTCAACACGTACAGCGGCTCATAGATTGGGTACACGATAAATTTCAAAAAGACATTGAATCTAAAAAGAGTGAAAAAGGCAAGTTGTCTGCAACAGCCAAACGTGATGAGTTTATGTCATTCTTTTCTGACTCAAACAAAGCAAACTTAGATCTCATCTATCAACTACAAAATGCACTCATTGATGCCAAGCTTATTATTATACGCAAACTTGACACTCTTAAAAAGATGAAAACATTTGTGCGCACTTCAAGTGGCTTTCAAGTGACTCCACAAGAAGGCTTTGCTATCAATGACAGAATCAAACATAATGTCGTTAAGCTTGTCGACCGCATGACCTTCTCTAAGAATAA
>OCVQ010002307.1_pt1 | contig 12798 bp, 27 predicted proteins | sample 1539061 | NCBI WGS metagenome assembly OCVQ01 (sample SAMEA3355526, study PRJEB22509) | marine metagenome | biome: marine; feature: river plume; material: water | place: USA | collected 2010-08-08 | depth 0.5 m | reverse complement strand
GCAGAATCACAAGGTATGGACTATTCAGAAATAGCAGATGGAGATTTAACAGAATGGCTATAAAACTATTTAATCGTAAGCAAGAATTGTCAGACCCTTACGTTAGACTAGATGAACTGATGATTAAAATGGCAGATACAGAAACCTATCTTGAGTATGTGCAATTAAGAGAAAGAGTTTAATTGGAAATCTTTTTATTTATTCTAATCGTGTTATTCTTATTTGGAGTATTCTCTGCTAATGGTATTGGTGAGGGAGATTCAAAATACACTCACGAAGACAAGGGAGAAAATTTTAATGATTACAGACTATAAGGAAATAGATAAGTTAATTGGAATGTGTATTGAGCCTGGGGACATAGTAAAGCTTCCCAACAATGATATCGTTACCATTATCCGTGTTGAACCAACACAAGACGGATATGATTTATTCTTCTTAGATTTATTTGAAGATGATGAGTTGTGTTACTCTTTGTCTGATAATGATTCGGTATCACTTCTTCAGTTTGACTGAGGAAGTCCGCCTGCCCCGATTTTAGAGCTTTGTCAAGCCTTACGAATGTGATTAGGATCACACTGGAATTATCACGGAAACCTAATAAATTGTCAGACCCTTGTGCTAAGATGATACCATCAACAACAAACAGAAAAGAGAAGCAAATGGATAAAATCCAAACACCAACTGTTGGCTCACAGTTCACAACTGCTAAGTCAGGCGTAACTGGCACAGTTCAGGAAATCATCAAGAATCAAAATGGTACTTTGCGTATCAAACTTGATGTAAACGGTCAAGACCGTTGGACTACTGTTAAGTAGTTTAATTGTGAGGGTCTGGCAAAACTGTCAGACCCTTGTGATAAGATTATTTAATAACTACCTACCAATAAGGAGAAACAAATGGGACTAGACATGTACCTTCGTGCAAGTGAGTATGTATCACGCAACGATTGGGGTCGTGATGAGAACGGTAATATTCTTGATACACCTAACGAAGCATTTAAGGCAATCGTTGAAACATTTGAACTAGAAAATGTTATTGACAAGACTGGCTTTGCTGGAATTAGCATAGATGTACCTATGGGTTACTGGCGTAAATCAAATCAAATCCATAACTGGTTTGTTGATAATGTTCAAGACGGTGAAGATAATTGTAGTGCATACTATGTAAGTCGTGAACAGTTAGAAGAACTAAAAGAATTGTGTATTCAAGTTCTTGCAAATAAAGAATTGGCAGAAGATTTATTGCCAACAGGTGCAGGTTTCTTCTTTGGCTCAACAACTTATGATGAATACTACTATGGTGATTTGCAAGAAACTATTGAAATCATTGACCGCTGTCTTGCAAGTAAGTTTAACAGTTTTGAGTATCAGGCTTCTTGGTAGTAAGGTATTACCTGAAGCCACGAAACTGCTACAGCCACGCAGGATAAATATGGGGGACAGTCCTAAGCACCATACTCAGACTATAAACTGCTTACCTGGTCTGTTAGCTCAATTGGTTAGAGCACTACCCTGTCACGGTAGAGGTTGTGGGTTCAAGTCCCATACAGATCGCAAAAAGGGGCATGCCCGTTTTTAAAGGTTTGTCAACCTTTAAGACATTACTAGGAAGTCACTGAAATCACCAGAAATGTCAGACCCCTATGCTATGATGTAATCATAACCTACTAGAAAGAAGAACCAATGCCAAACTGGGTATTCAATTCGCTTGTTGTATCAGGTGAGAAATCAGAATTAGATAAGATGGTTGCACAACTTAACCAACCATTTGAAATGCACTTCCCCGATTCAAAGTTTAATCAAGAAACAAAAGAATGGGATAAGTTTCCAGATGTTCAGGTCTATGATAATCCTGTATTTTCTTTTTGGAACATTGTAAAACCAACCGACCTTAAAGCATACTACGAAACAGATACTTTCAAAGGTAACTCAAACATTAAAGTAGATGAAAATGGCAAAATGGACAACGATAGTTTTATGGCAGAGTTTGTTCGCTCTATGCGTGACGATAACGACTGGTATCATTGGAACTGCCGTAACTGGGGAACTAAGTGGGATGTTTCTGTTCCTAATGGACAACAGTATTCAGATACACAAATGACAATTACTGATGATGGTGATGTTATGTATCATTTCCAAACCGCTTGGTCTCCTGTTGGTGAGGTTCTAATGAAACTATCAGAACAATACCCAACTCTTGAATTTGACTATGAGTATGAAGAAGAACAGGGTTGGGGTGGAACTTGCACATTCAAGGGTGGAGAAGACATAGCCTGTGATGAATGGGACATTCCAAACTCTCACGCTGATTACAAGGGACGAGACAAGGAATGCTCTTGTGAGTATGACGACATTGAGTATGCCTATGAAGATTGCCCTGTAGATACTACAAAATACAAATGGAATGCTGAAGAAGAAGAATGGCAAGAATTGTCAGACCTCTCTGATACACTAGTTTCAACAACCAACCTACAAGGAGAATAAAATGGAATTCACAACAAGTGAACCAACATTCGGAATACCAGCAACAATAACACCAATGTCAGAGCAAGTAGCAGTAACACCAGCGTATGACCCTAATGCAGAGATGCTTATCAAAAAGGGTTACTACTATGGCACACCAGCAAATGCAGAATACGCAACCGTAACAGCAGATGACATTTCAAGAACTTACTGGAGGCTAGATGCACTACAAGAAACTAACAACCGTAACTCAAGGGCACAAGACAAGTTAAAAGATTATCTTGTTGAGAACTATGATGAACTTGGCGACCACGCAGATGAGATTGCAAAAATCTTTAGCATTGACTTGTCTAAAGAAGTTGAAGTTGAATTCAACGTAACAATCAAGGCAACTATCTCAATGCCTGTAAATGAAGATGTGTCTGACTTAAGTGTCTATGACTTTGACATCACACTTGAATCAAATGAATCTAAGTATGAGGTTCAAGAATTTGATGCAGACATTGACTCAATAGATGAAAAGTACTAGGTTTCCTAGTAGGTAGGAAGTGCTGGGTATCACATTAAACTACCCACCACCGAAAAAAGGAGAAAGCAATGGCTAAGAAGCTATTTATCGCAGAAGAAAAGTGGAACACACGATTTGGTAAGAGCCAGCGTGTAGTTGTGCGAGATGCTAACGGACACTTTGTTGACAATGTGTCTAAGCGTCAAATGAAGACTGGTGAACGTGAACTACCTTATGTAGCCACACGCTAGTTAATTAGATAGAGACACCCCCTGTCTTCCCTACAGGGGGTTTTTCTATGCCCAAAATCGCATGCCCGTTTTTCTAGCTTTGTCAAGTCTTTACGATGTGATCTAAATAACACTGAAATCATGGGGTATCTAATAAAATTGTCAGACCTATAGTGTATAGTAGAACTATTAAACACTAACAAAGGAAATAAAAATGTCAATTGACCAAATTGAAATCGTAGACGGCAAGGCTTCTTATGCTTCTCTTCGTGTACCTGCCTACCACCGATTGGGAACTGTATTCCAAGAAGAAGTTACTACATCAAAAATGCTAGAGTTAGCAAACCTTGACAACTGGAATGTTCGTCTTGAAGATGTTGCACTACCTGAAGATTACACATCTGTTAAGTCTAACTTTATGGTTGTTCGCAACCACCCGTCAGACGGTCATGGAGATGTTCTATCTGTTGTGGGTGAGCGTTACAAAGTATTACAGAATGAAGAACTGTTTGCTTTTGGTGACAACCTACTTGACGGTGGTCGTTGGGAAGTTGCTGGTTCATTAAAGCAAGGTCGTGTTGTCTTTGGTGCATTAGCACTTGAGCGTGAGACAGTCCTTGACCCTGATGGCGTTAGCGATGTAATCAAGAACTACCTTGCTATCTCCACAAGCCATGACGGTTCTAGTGCTGTTCAGGCAACTGTTACCCCAATTCGTATGACTTGTATGAATACTCACACCGCAGTGTTCCGTAAGGGTGCTAAGCAGTCTTTCAAGTTACGCCACACACAGTCAATAGACGGACGTGTTGCACAGGCTCGTGAGGCACTTGGTCTTGCCAATACCTACATTGACGAGTTTGAGATTCTTGCTAAGGCTATGATTGAAAAGCAAGTAACCAAAGATACATTTGCAAAGATTGTTGCAACCGCTTACCCAATGCCAGAAAAAGATACTAAGGGTGCTATGACTAAGTGGGAAAACAAAATCGAACTGCTAGATGAAATCTATGGTGGTGACACTAATGGAATGATTGCTGGAAATGCGTGGGGTGCTTACAATGCACTTACAGAACGCTTAGACTGGTATCGTACAGCCCGAAGTGAAAACAACGAGGGTATTCTAATGGGTGCAAGTGGTTTTGACCCTGTTGTAAATGCAGAGAAAAACAAACTGCTATCCATTGTGCGTGAGATTGCTTTCGCATAAACCAAAATTCCTGAGCATGAATTAAAACTGCTCACCCCACTTGACAGCCAGGCAGCTTTGGGGCAGGCGGGATCTTTAATAAGATATATAGTCTCATTACGACATTAAGTCCAAAATCACGAAAATCACGAAAACCTACATAAAATGTCAGACCTATGTGGTAGGATACACAGTATCAACCTACAAAAGGACAAACATGATTGATACAGATAATCCATTACTACAAACATTAGCAGACGACTTTGTTGATTTGCACGGTTGTGGTGGTATCGAGTTAGAACAATGGGAAACTGCTTACAACTTTGTAAAGCATTTCTATCACACAGAAGAAATGGTACAGATTATTATTAGGAGTAAAAAGTAATGACATACCTTGTAGCAACAACAGAAGTTATTTACGATGAGCAAGACTTAATTAAGATGATGTTAGCAACAGGTGAGTATGGTATTCATGGTCACCCAATTAGCCATGAGGCTATGGTTGAGTTTGTTAAGGATCAAGAGTGGCAGATTGAACACCACCTTTTCCTGGACAATTATGATGTACCTGCACAGATTAGCATTAAAGATGAGGACGGCACAGATTTATTCTTTGCCAAGAACAAGTACGAGATTAAGTAATGAATCTATTGACAACTGACTGTAATTGTGATAGGTTAGATGATGATCTACTAGAGCAAGGCTGGACTTGCTATAACTGCTATGAACAAGGAAATGATTAAATGAAACTAAGAGGAATTTTTGAGGGAACTTTTGAGTCTGTATGGAGTATGGAAGTGCCTCAAGCAGAGTGGGACAAGTATCTAAAAGAACACCCAGGAATTGATGAGACTGATAGTGACGACATTCAGCAGATGTGGGACTATTTCAAGAGCATCGGTTGTTATGATGAGATTGACGACACGGTAGATACAGATGTAGTAATGACTGGTATAGAAACCTATGGAGTAGAAGTGGAGATTAACTAATGGATTTGTATTTCTATGATGTAGAGTTTGTATTTGAACACATGGTTATTTTAGTTAATGTTGGTTTTCCTACACCGCCAGATGAACTAGAAGATACAGATAGTTTTGTTATTGAATGGGCAACAGATGTATTGATTGACAACTATAAGATTGACCCGTCAGTTTTATACCTACAAGACATAATCGTACACGAAAGGGATTAGTATGAGTAAGCAATACCATTGGGTAGTTGTATACGATGAACATTGGGGTGCCTTTATGGTAGATGCCGAATCAGAGTTTGATCGTGACAAGATTATGTATGATAAAGAAACAGGACGTTGGGAGTGGCTGGACCCTGAATCAGAAGAAGAAGCTGAATATTACAGACTAGAAGAAATCCTGGCTTACAACCTAACAAGACTTGACTTAACCGCAGAAAGGGTATAGGATACGACTATGAAAACACTAGAAGGCGTTACAGTAGAATACACACAGACAATCCCTACAAGTAAGCAAATGTCAGAGTTTTATGTGTGGCAAGAGGGTGCAGAGTCTTATGCAACTGTTACATACTTAGACCGTGTGGTAGAGGTAGAACGTAATGGTGAGATGCACTTAACATTACCTTATTTTATTAATGGTGAACTATCTGATGAGGGTGCTACTCAAGTAAGATACTCTGACGAATTAGAGGCTGCAGGTATCAGCGATGACATTCAGTTGATGCAGTTTCTTAAAACTATTAGTAATAGTGGATTTGAAATCTATCGTATGAATCCTTGGTGGGAAGTGTTTGCACACAATGAAGATATGGGAGAAGTCTATGACACATTCTATGAAGCCATTGATGCCGCAATTGATCACATTCTAGATGATAGGAACTGGTAATGGACCAACACATTAATAAGTTTATTAAACATACCATAGTGAACCTGGAGGGGGCGTTGATGAAAGACAACGATGAACTAACCCTAGCAGTTTTAACTAACTTAGCAGACACGATAGATAGTTACCTAGAGCCCCTGGAAATGTCAGTCCTCTATGATACAATAAATGGTTCAGGAGATTAAATGGCAGAAAAACACGATGCAGAGAAAATGGCTAAAGTGTTTGCAAATACCAGATTAAACGAGGTGGAGTTAGCAAATCACACAGCCCATACTTTCAATGACCAGATGAACGAAAAGATGATACGGTGGTTCAAATTCCACCATTACACAAAGAACGGACACAAAGATGATTTCCCAGAAGCCCTTGACAAGTACGACCAAATCTGATAAAGTAGATACTATGAAAGAATTATACGATAGCCTTATGAATTATTACAGCCGTTGGGATTTAGACCAAGGTATCTGGATAGATGATACATACGTTGGACAACAGGCGTATGTTGTTTTAGACATAATTGAGAAGTATGAGTCTGGTCAGGAACTTGATGAGGTTGAAATTGAGATACTTCAAGAGACCTTAGACATTCTTGACGAGCATTACATTGACGTACTTGATGAGCCTATCATTGAGTGGAACTAAATAAGGATCTCAAAGCTTGACAAATGTCAGGCTTTGGGGCTTGCTATAAATCAAGTTAAATAGACATTACGAACATGTGATAAAAATCACAGGAAATTTGAGGAAAATAAATTGACTAAATCATATCAAGATGGTATTATAGACTGTCTTAAAGCCATAGAGAAGTATAAGCTAGTAGGTATATATGATATCCCTATTAAATATATAGAGGAAGCTATTTTAAAGCTCCTGCCTGCCAAACAAAAATTGGATAAAAATGACATTAATGCCCAAACCTAAAAAATCACTGGAAAGTTTATCAAATGTTTAACAGATTAGTTTGTCTTATAATTGGACATACAATGGGGGAGGTAGCTGATTGCCCATTTACCCTATATACATATCTATACTGTAAGAGATGTGATCATATGTACTATGCATACCCCACAGTTAAAGCCTGATTAAATTATGTGTAGAAAACATATAACAATGTTTAACTTTTATGCAGTTTTTATGCATTATCTTGTAGTTTATGCACAATTTATGCATGTTTTATATGATTATTTTAGCAGATATATTGGAGATATCCTACAAAAAACATTACGAACGAATCAAAAAAATCACTGGAAATTCCATTGTTTATTGGAGTTATCATAAGATAGATAGAACACTATGTACATGTCCTACAAGTATTACGATTAAGTAACGATATGCATAAATACTCAATAAAAATAGATTATATATACAATGAGTGTTTAAACTATCTAGCATCAGTGTGATAGTGTATAAAAGTTGCATATTATGCAACACTATGAATATATGCAAAGGGGGCGTAAAGCCTATATAATGTTCATATGATTGAATGTAAAACATGTCCATTAAAGTATCTATCATCAGGACAATTGGCTAATATCCTTGACAATCGTTAGTATTTCTGCTATCATTGTGAAGTGAAGAAATATCTCTTAGGCTTTGTCATATATGTTGTAATAGCCTATATAGTATTATGGGCATCTATAAGTACATCTTCTCCTACCCCCGAAAATTTAGATTGGATTATCAACACATGAGTTTAGTAGATAAGGTCAAAGAATTAATGATCAAAGAAGTAGAAGCTAATCCTGATCTTACTGATAAGGAATATGAACAACTCTTTGTAAAGCATTATCTATCTCTTATTGATACCCTTACTATACCTTCTACCAATAGTAAAGGAAAGTCTCGTGTTTAATCTATTCCCCCAGATTTTTAAATATATACATAAACCCTGGTGTGCATCATTGTTGGGACAACCAGATAATACACCAGAATGTGATTGCCTTCCTCTCAACCGCCGAAACGCCGAAATTAAGGATAATTAAATGGATGTAGCATATATGTTAGATATTGTTAAAGCAGGTATTGCATCTATCGAGAGCAACCTAGTGCGTGAGCTTACCACCCCAGAAAAGCGTGAGATCCTTATTGGGGCTGTGTCTAAGTGGAACAATGCCAACCCTGAAGAGTTAATTGTTATTCCTGCCATCTACCTGGAGGACTAGTGAACTGTAGCGATTGCAGTACCAAGAACATGAACATCTGGTTTGACTCTAAGTTTGATCAGAGAGTGCTATGTGATAAGTGTTTTTTAAAGGACGTACCAAACAGGAGTAAGAAGTGAAGACCAGACATATAGCTCTTGTTGCACACGATAACAAGAAACAGGACCTTTTAGAGTGGTGTAAGATTAATCATTCTACCCTTAGTAAGCATCACGTATATGCTACTGGTAATACTGGTATCCTTTTGCAAAACGAATTGCACCTGCCCATTACAAAGTTCTTAAGTTGACCTTTAGGTGGAGACCAACAGATTGGTGCTTCTATATCTGAAGGCATAATTGATATCCTTATCTTCTTCTGGGACCCCCTAGAGGCTCAACCACATGATCCAGATGTTAAGGCTTTGTTAAGATTGGCAACCTTATGGAACGCTGGTGTAGCAGTTAATAAGGCAACTGCTGATATGATGATATCTTCCCAGCTATTTGAGAAAAGAAAGGGCGAAAAGTAGTGACCTGTATTGTAGGTATCCGATCAGATACTGGTGTGTTTCTAGCCTCTGAAAGAGGACTATCTGATGATGATGTTATTGTCTCTATGACTGCACCTAAAATTAGACAGAATGGACATTACCTTATTGGCTACGCTGACTCTCCTGGGACTGGACAATTGCTTCATTGGATAACCCTTCCTACACCACCAAAGAACAACCTAGAAAAGTTTATGCGTACCACTTTTATTGGTTCTGTTAGAAAACAATTAATAGAATCTGGTGTAGACCTTAAAGATGGGGCTCATGCTTCATTTCTTATTGGTGTATCTAATCGGTTATTTTTTATGGATACCACAGATTGGCAGGTAACAGAGTGTGAATACATGGCTATTGGTTCTGGTTCATCTATAGCAATGGGATCCTTATACACCACATCAACATGGAAGTCTGCTGAAAAACGTGCCTGTACTGCCGTGAGTGCTGCTATTGAGTTATCTCCAAGCTGCCAAGGTCCTATAGATACTTTGGCTATATAATTGTTTATGACATGCTTAAAGATTGAGGAGTTTTAATGCCAAGTTCAAAAATATATTTAGTATCATTTAATATGACCCATTTCAGGATGGAAATGGAAATAGATTTTACCTATGATCCTGCTGTTAACAGCTGGAAAGAAATTGCACTAAAAGCCGATAAAATGATTAAAGAGATCTATGGGTTTAGCCCCATGTCGCTATCTAATGATTTCTCCTGTTATGATACTTCAGGCGAAACTGGCGTATAAATAGAAAAGGCGTACTGTTAAAAATGGTTAATATATTAGGTCTACACTTTGGACATGATGGTTCAGCGTGTGTTGTTAAAGATGGAAGATTAGTCTCTGCAATTAGCACAGAAAGACTAAATGGTATTAAGAAGTTTTATGGGGTAACTCCCGAAACCATAGATTATGTGCTTGACAAGGCTGGCATTGGATACGAGGATATTGATTTAATAACTTTAGCAGATTATATACAGCCAAATAGTCATGGTACGCTAAAGCTATTTGATAAGTCGGGAAAAGATCTAATTCTTTGCTCCCAGGTTGTTTTTGGTAATGAAATCCTTGAGATAGAAGGAGAGCTAAATGGTCTTAGAATACCTGTAGTAGTTTTGCCACACCACACCTGCCATGCTGCATCTACATTCTATACAAGCAACTTAGATGAGTCTGTTGTTTTAACTATGGACGGTACTGGAGGTGACCAACGCTCTACTAGTTGGATTGCTATTGGAAAAGGAAACAAACTAAACCATGTTGACTATCCAGCAATGCACGTTGGAGAGCTTTATGGAGACTTTACAGCACTACTTGGTCTTGGACCGTCAGTATACAAGGCTGGTAGCACAATGGGTCTTGCATCCTATGGAAAACCAGTAAAACATGCTATAGACAATACAGATAACTTTATGATAAGACTATCTGGCATGAACTATAGATTCCTTGAGGCACCAGACATGTTTGCTGAGATGTGGGAAGATACAGAAGAAAAAGTTAATTTTGTAGACTTTGAAAAAACATCAGATGCTGTTATGTATGGTGATCCTCAAAAAGAGGACTTATTACTGCCTTGGGAAACAGTATCTGGAATGAATGTTGCAGCAAGTATACAATACCTTTTTGAAAAACAAATATTGCACACTGTTGAAAATAAAATTAAAGTTTTTGAACAAACAAAAGATGTTAGAAATATATGTCTTGCTGGTGGATCGTTTTTAAACTGTAATGCAAACTCTGTTGTAAAGGACACTGGATATTTTGACAATGTTCATCTTTTCCCTGCCTCTGGTGATGATGGAATCTGTGTAGGCTCCGCACTTTATTATGCCCACCACATTCTTGACTACCCAAGACAAACATATAGTTTCTCAGACTTAGCATACATGGGAAGCGAAAGCTTTGAATTAAAGGAAGAGGAGTATGTTTATTTAGCAAATGAAATTGCCAATGGTAAAATTATTGCTTGGGTGTCTGGAGAGTCTGAGTATGGTCCAAGAGCACTGGGTCACAGAAGCATCCTTGCTGACCCAAGAAATTTTCATAACAGAGAAATATTAAACTTTGTTGTTAAAAACAGAGAGTGGTTTAGACCATTTGCTCCAGTTGTACTTGAGGAAGAAGCACATAATTGGTTTGAGCCTGGAGATCCAAGCAAGTATATGTTGTTTACCCAGAAGGTTTTACAGCCAGAAAAAATTCCTGCTGTTACACACGTTGATGGTACGGCAAGAATACAAACCATTAATGAAGAGGATAACGCTCCATATTACAAACTAATTAAAGAGTTCTTTAAGATCACAGGGGTACCTGCACTAATCAATACCAGCTTTAATGCAAATGGAAAACCTATTGTACATAAGAGACAGAGTGCCATAAATACCTTTTATTTAAATAGGGCTATTGATATTCTAGTTATTGATGGAAAGATTATTACTAAGCCCTAGTAGCTACTTCTTTAATTGAAATGCGGAGCCAGACCAAAGATTCTTTTTCATGTCTGACTTATTTTCCCTGCTGTTTTTAATACTGTTCCACTTTGCAGTTGACCATGAATATCCTGCATCTCCACCCCAAAGGTCCCAGGCAACTCTACCTGGACTTGGGAAACCTTCTTCACCAGAACTAAATCCAGTGGCTTTCTTATCTACAGCATGACGAGAGAAGAAAGAATACATGCGAGCAACAGTTGATTCAGATAGCTCTGTGCCATTTACAATTTGATTGGCTCTAGCAAGACCAACTCTTGTGCCACCACGCTTACCTTCTTTTTTCCAAGCAAGTGCTCTTGCAGCAGCAGATTTCATGCCAGATGTTGGCGTAAGATTAATGTCTGCCTTCTCAAGATCTTCTTCATCATCAGACTTATACATGTTATCCATGTCATCATTATTCATGTCTCCAGAAACATTTACATATCCGTCTGGGATTACCGCAAATCTACACTTACCCTCAGGCTCTACCTCAAATGCAATGATCTCACATACGTTACCGCCAGAATACAATGCACAATTAGAGCACTTAACTCCAATTTCCTTTTCATCGTTTTCTTCTGCAGATTCGTAACCTGCCCAAATACCAGTCTTGTCTTCATTAAATTTACCATATTGGTTTGCGATGGAAGCAAGAGCATCATGCAGGGCTTTCTCATCTGGGGTTAAAAGATCTTCTAAGTTCACAATTAAATTATAACATAAGAAAAACCAGGATGGTCGTGAGATTCACCCTGGTTTAACTTAGTTTTATTATATACTATACAGCCTTTTTATCTACTGGGGCAAATGCAGCATTGATTTCTTTAGCACTTAGCTTACCGTCATCTAGGAAGGCTCTAGCTAGCTTTTCTACCACTGTTGCAACTCCAAGTGTACCTGCCATAATAACAGCAGTCACTGTGTCAATTCCCACAAGGGAACCTGCACCAATGATTGAAAGTCCAGATGCTGCAAATACTGCAACGATTCTGAAAAAGATATTCCAGATGTTTGTTACGGCTGTTGAGCCAATTACATCTTCTTCTGTTTTATTCTTTACCATCTTTTTCTCCTTCCCTGAATTTCATTGAAAACAACCACACAATTATGCATAGCATAATCGCCCACCCAACTACTGTCTTAGCAGACCCATCTAGGACTGCCCATGCTACGAACATACCAAGAAGGGTGAATGTCTGGTTCAATGTTTCACGGAACTTATCCTTTAACCATTTCTTCATTATCTTATCCTCCCTGTTATTAAATTAGTTGATGCTATTACCTGTCCAACAATAATGGACGCAACAACCACGGTTTGTGATTCTTCACGTTGTTCTGGTGTCATGTCTGCACCAATATTAGCTGCAGCAGTAAGAGCCTTGCC
>OCVQ010002298.1_pt1 | contig 12865 bp, 9 predicted proteins | sample 1539061 | NCBI WGS metagenome assembly OCVQ01 (sample SAMEA3355526, study PRJEB22509) | marine metagenome | biome: marine; feature: river plume; material: water | place: USA | collected 2010-08-08 | depth 0.5 m | reverse complement strand
TCAACATCCTGTACGTCATCATGTTGGGCAGCATCGGCGGGATGATGGCGAAGGAAAGCCTGACCAGCGTGCGCGCATCCCGTGCAGGCAAACCGGTGCCAGCGGCGAAAAGGCGGCACCATCCCTTGGTCGCCAATTTGCCGATGCGTTGGCGTTTCTACCGGTCGGGTCTGTATATTTCGCCACTCGCACCGCTGATATTGGGTTTCATCACGGGCATTATGACCATGCTGTTGGGCGTAGGCGGCGGTTTCATCATGGTGCCCGCCATGCTCTATTTGCTTGGTATGGGCGCGCAGGTTGTCGTCGGCACATCTTTGTTCCAGATATTGTTCGTCACCATGGCATCCACCATGATGCACAGCCTGACCACCAAGGCGGTCGATATTGTGCTGGCGGTATTCTTGCTGATCGGCAGTGTCACCGGCGCGCAAATTGGCGCACGATTGGCGCAACGGATGCGCCCTGAATATCTGCGGCTGTTTTTGGCAATCATCGTCCTGCTCGTCGCCATCCGGATGGCGCTTGGCCTTGGCTGGCGTCCCGACGAAATCTACACGTTGCAAGCCCTGTGATGCGCTTGCTTGCCCTGTTCCTGTTTTTGCTGCCGGTGGCGGCGGGCGCGCAAAATGTGCCCAAGCTGGTGCCCGATGTGTCGCAGCGCGAAATCAATATTCAATCGGGTTTCACCGGCGCCGAAATGCTGCTGTTCGGCGCAATCATTTACCCGCGCGGCGTTGCACCGGAGGGTCAAGTGGACGTCGCCGTTGTCCTGCGCGGGCCAACGCGTCCAGTGACACTGCGTGAAAAGCAGAAGATTGCAGGCATTTGGATTAATGCCGACAGCACCGATTTCCGGTCCGTCCCCGCTTATTACGCAATCGCCTCATCCCGCCCGCTTAGCGAGATCGTCGATAGCAAGACCGCAGCTATTTACGAACTTGGCCTCGAAAGATTGCAATTGTCGCCCAGCGGTGAAGTCGATGCCGCAGAGCAAAAACGCTTCGTCGATGGCCTTGTCGATCTCAACCGCCGCAATGGCCTTTTCCGGCAAGAGGCAGGCACCGTCGAAATCACCGATCAGGTATTGTACCGCGCACGGCTCAACATTCCATCGAGCGTGCCCGTTGGCACATATACCGCCGAAACATTGCTGATCCGCAATGGCCGCGTCATTGTGGCGGACGATAATGTCCAAGTGCGGATACGCAAAACCGGGTTTGAGCAACTGGTGACCATCATGGCGCAGGATTATGCCTTATTCTATGGCGCCATGGCGGTGCTTGTATCCTTGCTGCTTGGCTGGTTCGCAGGATATGTTTTCCAGCGCTTATAGCCGGGGTTGGCGGGGGCCATAACGGCTTCCATGGTAAATATATCTTTACCTTCTGTACCTATCGCTGGCCGCTTCCTTAAATCAAAGGCAGCTCGGCAATGGATGAGACAGGGTATCGGCAGTTTACACAGGCAGAGCCAAGCGACGTGGGGCAAGCCGAAGCGACGGATACGCTGCACCCTATCGGCTTTGTTATGGACATTGCCGGATCCAGTTCTCAAATCACCCTCGATGCCGGCATATTGACCAAGCTGATGTCGCATGGCGATCCCAGCATTGCGATGGCCGGACAAGTGGGCAGCCAAATCAAGATTCGCATTGGCCATAATTGGCTGCTCGCCAGTATCCGCACCCAGCGCATGCATGACCGCGACCATGGGGTCATTATGGCGCAGGTCGACTTTCTGGGCGAAGGCGACGAAGAACGCCTGACCGGCAAGATTTCCAATTTCCGGCGCGGGGTTACGCGTTATCCGATCCCCGGAAGCGAAGTCTATGCGGTGTCGAGCGCGGACATGAATCAAGTCTATGCAACCGACGCCCGCGCACATGTTGAAATCGGCACCGTTGTCCCAACCAAGGATATTCGCGGCGCGCTATATGTCGACGCGCTGCTCGGTAAGCATTTCGCGCTCGTGGGTTCAACGGGCACCGGCAAATCAACCTGCGCCGCTCTCATCGTGCATAAAATGTGCGATATCGCGCCTGACGGCCATATCGTCATGATTGACCCCCATGGCGAATATAGTGCGGCGTTCAAACAGAATGGCGCGTTGTTCGACGTGAACAATCTGGCCATGCCCTATTGGATGATGAACTTTGCCGAACATTGCGAAGTGTTCGTCACCTCCACCGGCGACGACCGGCAAATTGACTCAGACATTCTCGCCCGTTGCCTGTTGCAGGCACGCGCCAAAAACCGGATTGCCGAAACGATTGGCAAGCTGACGGTCGATGCGCCGATCCCTTATTTATTGTCTGACCTGACCAACATCCTCCAGAATGAAATGGGTAAGCTCGACAAGGCAACGTCGTCCGCGCCGTTCATGCGGTTGAAAAGCAAAATTGACGAGCTGAAAGCCGACCCGCGTTACAATTTCATGTTTTCAGGGCTGCTGGTCGGCGACACCATGGCCGATTTTGTCGGCAAGATTTTCCGTCTGCCATCACATGGCAAACCGATTTCGATTATCGATGTGTCCGGCGTGCCTTCCGACATCACGTCGACCGTTGTCGCGGTGCTGTCACGTCTGGTGTTTGACTATGCCATCTGGTCACGCAACGAACCGCAGCGCCCCATCCTGCTCGTTTGCGAAGAGGCGCATCGCTACATTCCGTCGGATCGCGTTTTCAAAAACAGCGCGGTGCGCTCCATCCTTGAACGCATTGCCAAGGAAGGCCGAAAATATGGTGTGTCGCTTGGCCTGATTACGCAGCGTCCGTCCGATTTGGCCGAAGGCGTGCTGTCGCAATGCGGCACGATCATTTCGATGCGATTGAACAATGAACGCGATCAGGCATTTGTCCGCGCCGCCATGCCCGAAGGTGCGCGCGGTTTCCTTGATGCCGTCCCCGCCTTACGCAACCGCGAATGCATTATCTGCGGCGAAGGTGTCAGCATTCCCATCCGCGTGTCGCTCGACCATTTGGAAGCGGATAAACGCCCCGCCTCGGAAGATCCGCTGTTCAGCGAACTTTGGCGTGAAACCGGCGGCGAAGCCGAAATACTGGACCGCGTCGTGCGCCGCTGGCGTGCGCAGGGCCGGTGATTGCCGCTGCAAGGGTTGGAGGCATCTCCAAGCTTGCAATGTAGGATTGGCTTTGAGAATATCGCCACGCACACGCGAAAGCGCGGCAACGGTTCTTTCTCAATGATGAGACCAGCGGAAACAACACCAAGCCGCGTTCACCATTAAAGCGACAAAGCAGACAGTAAAAACGCTGTCCGACGTTGTCTTTGTCGCCTTAGGGTCAGGACAAAGAGCGCGCTTTTCTTCATGGGCATCCGTCCGTAAAATCTATAGCCCTGAACTGCGCATCATTCGTTGAGGTTGGGCCTAAGATACTGCCGCGCCCGATCCAAATCGAGTGCGCGCCTTGCGGCATAGTCCGCAACCTGATCTTCGCCAATGCGCGCAACGCCGAAATATTCCGCTTGGGGGTGCCCGAAATAAAAGCCGCTGACCGCTGCGGTCGGCAGCATGGCAAAGCTTTCGGTCAAGGTGATGCCGGTATTGTGGGTGGCATCCAACAGGTCGAACAATATCGGCTTCAGGCTGTGGTCCGGACATGCGGGGTAGCCCGGCGCTGGCCGGATGCCGCGATATTCCTCACGGTTCAGCGCCTCAATCGTGAATTGCTCGTCGGGCGCATAACCCCATAATGTTGTGCGGACATGCTCATGCATCCGTTCGGCAAAGGCTTCGGCCAGACGGTCGGCGAGCGCTTTCAACATGATGTCGGAATAATCATCGATATTGGCTTTGAACTGCGCCAAATGCGCGCCGATGCCATGGCCAGTGGTCACCGCAAAGCCGCCAATCCAGTCGCCATCGCGGCTGATGAAATCGGCCAGACACATGTTCGCTTTGCCTTCGCGCTTGGCGATTTGCTGCCGCAGGAACGGCAGGCGGACATGGGCTTCGGTCTTTTCGCAATAGACGACAACATCGTCGCCATCGCGCCAGCATGGCCATAGGCCCGCAACGCCCTTTGCGCGGAGCCATTTTTCACTGATGATTTTATCGAGCATCGCATTGGCATCGGCAAACAGGCTGGTTGCACTTTCGCCAACGACTTCATCCGTCAAAATATCGGGGTAATTGCCATGCAATTCCCAAGCGCGGAAAAATGGCGTCCAATCGATATAATTGCGCAGATCGGCAAGGTCCCAATCATCATAGACATGCACGCCAGCCTGCAATGGGGGGGCAGGCCTTAGCGCCTCGTCAATCTCGAACGCATTGGCGCGGGCTTCATCCAGCGAAGCCAATGGCTTTGCGGTCTTGCCCGCACGGGCATCGCGGATGTGGCTATATTCGGCGCGGGTGTCAGCGACGAACTTTTCGGCCATGGTATCGCTGACCAATGTGCCCGCAACACCGACAGCGCGCGAGGCATCGAGCACATGAATGACGGGGCCCGAATAGACAGGCTCGATCCGCAACGCCGTATGCGTTTTGGACGTGGTCGCGCCGCCGATCATCAACGGCATCGTCATGCCCGCTTTCTGCATTTCTTCAGCGACGGTGACCATCTCGTCCAGCGAAGGCGTGATCAGGCCCGACAGCCCGATCATGTCGGCATCATGTTCGACCGCCGCCTTCAATATGTCTTGCCACGGGACCATCACGCCCAGATCGACAATCTCAAAACCATTACACTGCAGCACAACGCCAACGATATTCTTGCCGATGTCATGCACGTCGCCCTTGACGGTCGCCATGATGATCTTGCCCTTGCCCTTCGCGCCGACTTCTTTCTCGGCCTCGATATAGGGGAACAGATGCGCGACCGCTTTTTTCATGACGCGCGCCGATTTCACGACCTGCGGCAGGAACATTTTGCCCGACCCGAACAGGTCGCCAACGACGTTCATCCCGTCCATCAACGGGCCTTCGATAACCTCGATAGGTCTGCCGCCCGCAGCCTTGATCGCCTGCCGCGCTTCTTCGGTGTCGTCGACGATATGCGCATCGATGCCTTTGACCAAGGCATGCTCAAGCCGCTTCTTAACGTCCCAACCGCGCCATTCGGCCTCGGCCTTTTCCTGCGCCACATCCGTACCGCGATATTTCTCGGCCAAGGCGATGAGGCGCTCGGTGGCATCGGGGTCGCGGTTGAGGATCACATCCTCGCACGCCACCCGCAGTTCAGGATCAATATCGTCATAGATATCCAACTGCCCGGCGTTAACGATCGCCATGTCCAAGCCGGCGGGGATCGCATGATATAAGAATATCGAGTGCATCGCGCGGCGCACAGGCTCGTTACCGCGGAAGGAGAAAGACAGGTTGGAAAGGCCGCCCGAATAATGGGCATGCGGGCACAATACGCGCAATTCCTTCAGCGCCTCGATAAAATCGACGCCATAATTGTTATGCTCTTCAATCCCCGTTGCCACCGCAAAAATATTGGGATCGAAAATGATGTCTTCGGGCGGGAAACCAATGCCGACCAGCAAGTCATAAGCACGCTTGCAGATTTCGACCTTGCGCTCTTTGGTGTCCGCCTGCCCAGTCTCGTCGAACGCCATGACCACAACGGCGGCGCCATAGGCCATGCACAGCCGCGCCTGATGCAGAAAGGCGTCTTCGCCTTCTTTCATCGAAATCGAATTCACGATGGGCTTGCCCGAAACGCATTTCAGCCCCGCCTCAATGACGCTCCATTTGGAACTGTCGATCATCAACGGTACGCGCGCAATATCTGGCTCGGCAGCGATCCGTTTGATGAATGTCGTCATCGCCTCATGCGCGTCGAGCAGACCTTCATCCATATTGATGTCGATAATCTGCGCGCCATTTTCGACCTGGTCGCGCGCGACTTCAACAGCGGCTTCATAATCACCAGACAGAATGAGCTTCTTGAACTTGGCGCTGCCGGTGACGTTCGTGCGTTCACCGATGTTGACGAAACGGGAGGAGGAGGATGTCATATTGATGTTCAGCTTTAAGGAGTTCAGGCGGCCATGATGAAGGGTTCGAGGCCAGCGAGCCGCGTGACCACCGGTGGCTGCGGGATGTTGCGCGGGGCGCGGCCCTCAACGGCCTTGGCAATCGCGGCGATATGCGCAGGCGTGGTGCCGCAACAACCGCCGACAATGTTGACCAGCCCGTCATCCAGCCATTGGCCAATCAGCTGCGCCGTCGTTTCGGGCAGTTCGTCATATTCGGCAAGGTCATTGGGCAGGCCAGCATTGGGATAGGCCATGATAAGCGTATCGGCTTGCTTTGCCAAAGCCGCCAAATGCGGACGCAACAGATCGGCCCCGAACGAGCAATTCAACCCGATGGTAAGTGGTTTGACATGCCGGATCGCGGCCCAAAACGCCTCAACGGTATGCCCCGACAGATTGCGACCGGCCATATCGGTGATTGTCATCGATATCATCAAGGGCACGTCCCTGCCCGATGCCAGCGCCGCTTCCTGCGCCGCCATGGCTGCACATTTGGCGTTCAGCGTGTCGAAAATCGTTTCGATCAGCAGGAAATCCACGCCGCCTTCGATAAGCGCGTCGCATTGTTCGCGATAGACGCCTTTGAGATAATCAAAGTCGATTTCGCGATAGCCGGGGTCGTTGACGTCTGGCGACAATGACAATGTCTTGTTCGTTGGCCCGATTGAGCCTGCAACAAAGCGCCGCTTGCCATCTTCGGCTTCTGCGGCGTCACAACAGGCGCGCGCAAGTTTTGCCGAATCGATGTTCAATTGCTGGACCAAATGTTCGCAGCCATAATCAGCCATGCTGATCTTCGTGGCGCTAAAAGTGTTGGTTTCAATCATGTCCGCGCCAGCGCTGAGATAGGCGCTGTGAATGGCGCCAACCACGTCAGGCCGCGTGATGGACAATAGGTCGTTATTGCCCTTTTGATCGTGCGTCAGTTCCAATGACCCGCGATAGTCCGCCTCGGATAATTTATACCCCTGAATGGCCGTCCCATAACCGCCGTCGAAGACCAATATCTGCTTGGCCGCTCTTGCAACAAATGCCTCACGCGGGGTCATGCCGCTTGCTCCTGCGCAGCGCCAGAGGGCCGTTTTCCAAGCAAATGGCAAATGGCATAAGATAGCTCGGCCCGGTTGAGCGTGTAGAAATGGAAGTCACGCACACCGCCTGCATATAATCTGCGGCACATTTCGGCCGCGACGGTGGCTGCGACCAGTTGCCGGGCAGGCGGATGGTCATCCAACCCTTCAAACAAATGCCCCATCCACGCAGGAATCGCGGTGCCAGTCATGGCGGACATGCGTGTGATTGCCGCAAAATTTGACACCGGCATGATACCCGGCACGATTTCGGCATCAATACCCGCGGCGGCCACAGCATCACGAAAACGGAAGAATGTTTCAGGTTCAAAGAAAAATTGTGTGATCGCCCGGCTCGCGCCGGAATCCAGCTTGCGCTTCAGAAAGTCGATATCGCTTGCAGCGGACAAAGCTTCCGGATGAGTTTCGGGATAGGCACTGACCGATATCTCGAACGGATGGAGCTTACGCAGCCCTTCGACCAACTCAGCTGCGCTGGCATAGCCGTCGGGATGCGGGACAAATTTACCGTCCGATCCTGGCGCGTCTCCGCGCAGTGCAACGATATGCCGGACACCTGCCTCCCAATAGGCATTGGCCACGTCGGCAATTTCGCCCTTTGATGCTTCGACGCAGGTTAAATGCGCCGCGGCTGGAATATTGGTTTCGCGCGCAATGCGGGCGACGGTGTTGTGTGTCCGTTCACGCGTTGTACCGCCGGCACCATAAGTGACCGATACAAAGCGCGGGGCGAGCGGGGCGAGCGTAACAACCGAATCCCACAGCTGTTCTTCCATCCTTTCGGTTTTGGGCGGGAAGAATTCAAAGCTGATTTCGCAATCACCGGCAAGGCCAGCAAAAAGGGGCGCGGCCAGCGCCCGGCTGGCTTCCTGCATCTGGTCGAACGGGAGAATCATGCAACAATCCTTATATTATCTTTTGGACGCGGGGTGGCGAACGACAGCTTTTGCCCCATCCACACTTTTACAATGAGCGCGCCAGACTCAAGTGCGGCCTGATGCACCATCTGCAGGCCATGTGCCGAGAACGCATTCCGCATAAATTCGTCCGTAAAGCCAAGCCGGGCATGGGCATGCACGGTGCGGAGTTCTTCATGGTCATGGGCCGCGAAATCGACGATCACGAGCCGCCCATCGTCCGCGACGGTGCGGATGGCTTCGGCGATGACGGCCTCGGGGTCTTGGGCGTAATGCAGCACTTGGTGGAAAATGACGGTGTCAAACTCACCATCGCCCACGGGGAGCATGTTGAAGTCACCCAATTTGATTTCGACCTTGTTCGCGATATCGGCGCTGAAATTCGCTATCTTTGCGCGGGCAAGCCGCAGCATTTCGGGGCTATTGTCCACAGCGACAAAGTGGCTTGCGCTCTCCGCGAACAATTCAACAATGCGGCCGGTCCCAGTGCCCACATCCAATACACGCCCGAGCGGCGCGCTATGCAAAATCTGCGCAATCTTCGCCTCAACTTCTGAATCAGCAACATGCAGCGATCTGAGGAAATCCCATTCTTCTGCATGTGCCGCAAAATAGGCTGCTGCCATATGTGTACGCGCGTTGCGGACCTCGTCCAGCCTGGCCAGATCCTTTTGAAATGCCTTCGCCTGCGTAACATCCGCTTCTTTCAGCAACGACGTCAGGCGTCCGTCCTCCAAAACAGCGCCCGGTCGCAGGAAAACCCAACTTCCCTCTTTGCGTCGCTCCAATAATCCAGCTTCGTCCAATATACGGATATGGCGGGAAACGCGGGGCTGGCTTTGGTCCAATATCTGCACCAGCTCGCCCACCGACAGTTCAAGCCGAAGCACGAGAAATACGATTCGAAGCCGGGTCGGGTCGGCCAGAGCGCGCATGATGGTGAGCAAATTGATCATCTTGGCACCATATAAAGAAATCTTTATATCAAGTCAATCCGCTCAAATCTCCCGCATTTTCTACCGTTCTGGTAGAGTTAAGTGCAATTTTGAGGCTTATCAGCTTGCCGGAATAAAAAAGCGCATTGCCACCGAATTGTGAACGGGCTAGAGGGCTGTCCGCAGACATTACTGCATTCGTTGTGGTGTGCCTGTCAGGTTTTCATAAGTTTTGCTAGGGGGTTTCCCATATGAAGAAAATTGCTGTATCTCTCGTTCTTGCCGCTTCGCTCGGTTTGGCTGCTTGCTCAGGTGCTGAAGAAGCAACCACAGAAGCAACTGAAGCAACCGCTGAAGCTCCTGCTGAAGCTGCTGTAGAAGGCGCTGAAGCTGCTCCTGCTGCTGACGCTGCTGCTCCTGCTGCTGACGCTGCTGCACCTGCTGCAGACGCTGCTGCTGCTGCACCTGCTGCAGACGCTGCGAAAGAAGCTGCGAAGTAATATTCGCGCTTTTTAGCGAAAGCTTTTGATAAGGGCTGTTCTGCTTGCAGGACGGCCCTTTTCTTTGTCCGTCATAGACAAATTGGATGCCGGGCGCGGCGCTCAACCCCAAACATCGCAATAAGGCGTCAGTTCTGGTGGTGTGAAGCCACGGTACGCGATACAAATTGCATGAACGTCATCCGTTGCGGAATAGACGCCGTCGTGCTGCCCATCATCACAGCGATAGCGTAACGCGTGCCATCTGGCGCTGTCATGATCCCGATATCATTATATCCCGTGGACACCGGCGGCAAAATCTGCCCCGTTCCGGTCTTGTGCAAAAAGCTCCAACCCGCAGGCACGCCCGCCTTCAACCGGTTAGGGCCGCTTGACGTCCGCGACATGATATCGAGCATGAGGCGCGTTGACGACGCCGACAGCAGCTCGCCTTTGGCAAGCTTGGCGAGAGCGCGGACAATGGCTTGCGGGCTTGCCCCGTCGATGGGATCATTCAGATAGCGGTCAAGCGCCGCCTTGCGGGTCGCCAACGGCACGGCATCACGCGCAGCATAAAAGCGCCGACCAATTGCATATTCCTGTTTCCAGTCAAGACCGGCAATGCCGCTTTGCAAAGCGCGTTCGCCCGGCCCAAAGCGGATCGCACCCAAATTCTTGCGTGCGATAAAACCGGTTACCGCTTGCGGGCCGCCTACGGTGCGCAGCAGCGAGTCATTGGCGGTATTGTCACTGGCGCGAATGGACGTCTCCAACAGATTAAGAATCGAAACCTCAATACTGCCATTGGCGATCACCTGATCACGGATTGGCTGATGAAAAACCGCCAGATCATCCCGTGTGATGCTTACTTTCTGGTCTAAGCGAAGCTTGCCTTGATCAACCATGTCCAACACGGTGAGCGCAACCCAGGTTTTGGATACGCTCTGTTGGGGAAATAATTCATCCATCCTGTGGCCAAAAACCCATTCGCCGCCATCCACGCGCATAATGGCAACACCCGTCCGACCCGGGAACAAACGCCATTGATCTTGGATCAGATTTTCAAGACCGGCAGGCGGCCGCCCAATTGCGGGACGTGCGGGCGCCACAACAACTGGCGCTGGGGCTATTGCTGCTGGCGGAGCAGGTCCCCGAGGCACTGGCGCGGACACGCAGCCTGATAAAATGGACAACAGCGCCAAAGAGGCAATGCCTGCTTGGCCAGCCTTATGCACGCGCTTCTTAGTCATCGAAATCATTTCAGCCATGACGCTGCAATAGAGGCCTCGCGGTCCATCTGTCACCGACAAAGGTCATTTTTGCGACCAATGATTCGATGGCGTCGACGAGAAGAGTTCGGATCAACAGGCAGGATCGTTCGGCAAGTCCGCCGTGCGGGGAATCTTGGGCAGACTGTTTCGATAGAATCAACCACGACCCCGGTACGGGGCAACGCCCTGATCCGGAAGCCACAAGCCCTTGGGCGGCTCCCCCGATTGCCAGAACACATCGATGGGGATTCCGCCGCGCGGATACCAATATCCGCCGATACGGAGCCAATGCGGCTTCATTTCGGTGAAAAGTCGTTGTCCAATACCAACGGTGCAATCTTCGTGAAAGGCGGCATGGTTGCGGAACGAACCCAAGAAAAGCTTCAGCGACTTTGATTCAACAATGCTTTTGTCTGGCGCATAATCGATGACCAGATGCGCAAAATCGGGTTGCGCAGTGACCGGACATAAAGACGTAAACTCAGGCACGGCAAAGCGGGCGAGATACAGCGTATCGGGGCGCGGATTGGGGACATAATCCAGCTCGGCCTCTTCAGGCGTTTGGGGAAGTGCGCTTTGCGCACCCAGATACATCGGCTTTAGTTCGTCAGTCATAGCTGCGCATTTAGCGGTTTCACCACGGGAAGCAAACGGGTCATGCCAATTGCGCGAGATATGCACGTCGCGTGCACGCAAAAACGCATTGGGCTTGGGCAAAACGCTCGTTTCCTGAAAACCTGTATCGTGCCCCGGACATGGCCTCGCTAACGCCCAAATTATGACGATTTTGATTCCGGTACTCGGCGACCAACTGAGCCATGCGCTCTCATCATTGGCGGGACAGGACAAAAGCGCGTGCATCATTTTGATGGCCGAACTCGATGAAGAGACGACCTATGTGCCGCACCACAAATCCAAAATGGCGTTCATATTATCGGCGATGCGCCACCATGCCGAAGATCTGCGTTCAGCCGGATGGACTGTCGACTATGTGAAGCTGACCGAGCCGGAAAACAGCGGCAGTTTTACCGGCGAACTCGCCCGCGCATTGGAACGGCATAGCGCATCCGCCATTTGTGTCACCGAAGCTGGCGAATGGCGGGTGAAGGCCATGCTAGACAGCTGGGCCGACCGCTTTGATGTTCCGGTGGAGATACGTGCCGACGACCGCTTTTTGTGTGACCATGCCGAATTCGAAAGCTGGGCCAAGGACCGCAAGCAGCTGCGCATGGAATATTTCTATCGCGACATGCGGCGTAAATCGAAATTGCTGATGGATGGCGATGCGCCCGTCGGCGGGCAGTGGAATTTTGACGCAGAAAACCGCAAGCCGGCCAAGCGCGATCTGGCGATGCCACAACCGCTGCATTTCGCGCCGGATGATATCACGCGGGATGTCATTCACATGGTCGAAGAAAAATTCGCCACCAATATGGGCCAGACCGCGAAATTCGGCTTTGCCGTCACGCGCGCCGACGCGCTGAAGCAGCAAGCCCATTTCCTGAAACATGCCCTACCGTCCTTTGGGGATTATCAGGACGCAATGCTCACCGGCGAGCCATTTTTGTGGCATTCGATTTTGTCGCCGTACATCAACACCGGATTGCTTGATCCGCTGGAATTGTGCCGTGCCGTCGAAGAGCAATATCAGGCGGGCAAAGTGCCGATCAACGCTGCCGAAGGTTTCATTCGTCAGGTCATTGGTTGGCGCGAATATGTGCGCGGCATTTATTGGCATGCTGGACCTGAATATGTGGAAAGCAATGCGCTTGCCGCCGAACGGCCGCTGCCGGAATTCTATTGGACCGGCAAAACCGACATGCATTGCCTGTCGCAAACAGTCGATCAGACAATCGCATATTCCTACGCCCATCATATCCAGCGACTAATGATTACCGGCAATTTCGCCCTGCTGGCGGGCATCAACCCGGTCGACGTGCATATATGGTATCTCGCCGTTTATGCCGACGCGTATGAATGGGTCGAATTGCCCAACAGCTTGGGCATGAGCCAGTTTGCAGACGGCGGCATGCTCGCGTCAAAACCCTATGCGGCCAGTGGCGCCTATATCAACCGCATGTCGGATTATTGCTCCAGCTGCCATTATGATGTGAAACAAAAAACCGGGCCCAAGGCATGTCCGTTCAATGCGCTCTAT
>OCVQ010002292.1_pt1 | contig 12891 bp, 10 predicted proteins | sample 1539061 | NCBI WGS metagenome assembly OCVQ01 (sample SAMEA3355526, study PRJEB22509) | marine metagenome | biome: marine; feature: river plume; material: water | place: USA | collected 2010-08-08 | depth 0.5 m | reverse complement strand
AAATAATAGACCAGTTTTCTAGATAAAAGATATCACACTTTACTCTGTTTATAATATCTGAGTCTGTTTCAACCTCTCCTCTATACCCGCTCACTTGCGCCAAGCCAGTGATGCCAGGTTTTACAAAGTGACGTACCATAAATTTGTCTATTTTTTCTGCGTACATGTGCGTATGACTTACCATATGAGGTCTTGGTCCCACCACAGACATATCTCCCTTAAGTACGTTTATGAATTGAGGCAATTCGTCCATGCTGGTTTTACGAATAATGCGCCCCACTTTTGTTACCCTAGTATCCCCTTTGGTTGCCTGATGTAAATCTGCGGTTAAACTTGGTGTCATAGACCTAAATTTATAACAGTAAAACTCTTTGTAGTCTAGACCGTTTCTTTTTTGCTTGAAAAAAACAGGTCCTTTTGACTCTAGTTTAATGAAAATACCGAGTATGGGGGTTAACCACGAGACAATAAAAACAATAACAAACAAAGACAGAAAGATATCAAAAGCTCGTTTTATGAATTTGTTAAAAGCCTCATCGGTTGGTATTTTTCTTAGCGATAATATGGGGAGGTATCCATAGTATGAAAAGTCAAGTTTCTTGCCAAAAATCTCTTTGTTGTCTGGCAGAAATTTTAAAACCTTTAAATTATTGTCTGCAAAATCTATGACTTTTGCCATACATCCATCACTAAGGGCATTAACAGAGGCGTATATCTCATCTACATTACTGTCAGATATTTCTTTGAAAATCCCCTCAAGGAGCTGTTCTTTATCGTGCTGTACATTGTATCTTTTTACAAGGGAGTATCCGTATTCAGTATTTTGAGTAAAGAAGTTTTCTAGTTCTTTTGTTTTTTCATTTGCGCCAAGAATAACCACTCTTCTGACATTTCCTCCAAGTAAACGCCTGTATTTTTTGAGCAAATAATAAATAGAAATCTTGATTAAAAAAACCACTCCCATTACTACCACTACATATTTTAAAATAGCACTAGTAGGCTCTTGCAACTCTCCATAGAAACCAAAAAATGCAAATACGAGCAGTAAAAAAACAAGGGCTTGTTTAATGGCCAGGGTTAAAATATTACTAAATCTAGTAAACCTGTAAATCTCGTAAAAACTAAGGGAGATGGAGCTGCTTATCCAGGCAATAGACATGTAAAAGACATAGTTTGTAAATGCAGAACTTTCTTCAAATAACAAAAAGGCAAGGCCATGAATAACAAGTAAATCTATACCATAGGATATGGGCCTTAAAAACCCCGAATATCTACCTCTTTTAAAAATCATATACCTTAAGACCTTATGTGTTGTGAAAAATCTTTATGCTCACTTTTAAAGAGTTCTTCTTTTGTCAAGCCTTTAAAATAGTCAAAGGTAATTTTCATACCCTGCTCCCTAGACATTTTAGGCTCCCACCCTAAAAGTTCTTTGGCGAGTGTAATGTCTGGTTCGCGCTGCAGAGGATCATCTTTGGGTAATTCTTTATACACTATTTTTTGCTTTGTCCCGGTTAATTTAATAATCTCTTTTGCAAAATCCAATATTGTAATTTCTTGAGGATTTCCGATGTTAACAGGATCGCTGTAATCACTTAAAAGCAGCCTATATAGCCCATCTACCTGATCATCTACATAACAAAAACTTCTGGTTTGCATACCATCTCCAAATACTGTTAAATCTTCTCCGCGGAGTGCTTGGCCTATAAAAGCTGGAATAACACGCCCGTCATTAAGGCGCATTCTAGGACCGTAGGTGTTAAATATTCTAGCAATACGAGTTTCCATACCATGAAAACGGTGGTAGGCCATCGTGATTGATTCTTGAAAACGTTTTGCCTCATCATACACACCGCGTGGGCCTATGGTGTTTACATTTCCGTAGTAGGTTTCCTTTTGAGGGTGCACCAAAGGATCTCCATACACCTCAGAGGTGGATGCAATCATAAAACGCGCATTTTTCTCTTTGGCCAGCCCTAGTAAATTATGGGTACCTAGTGATCCTACTTTAAGGGTCTGTATAGGGATTTTTAAATAATCAATGGGGCTTGCAGGAGATGCAAAATGCAGAATATAATCTATCTCTCCAGCCACATGTACAAATTTTGTAACATCATGGTGGTAGAAATCAAAATCTTCCAATTTAAACAGATGCTCAATATTACGTTTGTCTCCGGTAATAAGGTTGTCCATAGCAATGACCTTATACCCTTTTGCGATAAATTTATCACAAAGGTGGGATCCTAAAAAACCTGCTGCACCTGTAATTAAAACTGTTTTTTTCATATATATGTTATTCTACAACATGCAGAATGTACTGTTATTTTTTTGAGATTTTGAACGTCTCTTAAGTATTGCAAAAATACACTTTACTAGGTTTTTAGACCTCTTTTGGAACATCGATTTGTTTGTAGGAGCTGTTTGACAATACAATGATAAGTATTAGCCCCACATAATAGGCTCCTATTTGACGATGAAATATGTTTTCTACCAGACCATAGGCTATAAAGGTGCATAAAATAGCGGTTTGAAAAAAGTGCTCTCTATTTTTCATAAAACTCCAGATTAAAAACAGACACAACAAAAACAGTCCTACAAACCCAGTGCTGAGTAAAATATCCAAAAACTGATTATGACTGTTATAGCGCTGAGATATAAATACCTCCTTTTTCTGCGGGCTTTTTATTGCCGTTTGATAACACGCCACCAACTCATCTTTGGTGGCTTTAAAACCAATTCCTGTAAGCCCTATGGTCCTATTTTGTAACACATCCATACTGCATCCCCAAGTTATGAGTCTAGTTTGAGAGGTGTTTGAGGCTCCAAAGTTTTTATTTAAAAATGTTGAAAAAGAAACAGGCCCCGCACTTGTTTCTTGCTGAGACTTTAGAAAAAACAAGCCCGCCACTAAAACAGCTACAAATGCTGTAGCAATTGCAATACGCATGCTTTTTTTACCTCCATATGCTTGACGAATTAAAAGCAAACAAAACAGTACAATACCTGCAATTTTTGACACCACCAATACAATAAACAACACATTTATAGCAATAGCTCCCAAATAATAGGCGTTATGAGGATGGTATGTTTTACGCATTGAGCGGTAGCAAAACAAAACACTAAGCACACTTATAAGCCCAAGGTATAATCTATCTACAAGTAAGGCCTCAATCATCATGCGGCTATCTCCAAACTCAAAATTTGCATTGGTGTTAGCGCTATATACAATACTAACAATAGAGAATACAATGGCCGCAATGGAAGAGAAAATAACAGCTTTTTGAACTTTTCTATCATACTGGATTGGGAGGTATAAAACAACAAGCCCAATGGCGATGGCAATTTTTTTAAGGATGCTAATATCTGTGTCAAACCTACCAGATAAAATGCTGTTTATTATAATATACCCAAAGAAGAGCAGGAGTAAAAACAAAGGCACCTTTTTGATTTTTTGAAAATGCTCTCTTTTAATGATTGCAGGAAAAGAAATGGTAAGGATAATTAGTAATATATTAGGCAAAGCGCGTATGTAATCATCAAAGGGGATGATGACAAATAATAGCATAAACGCAAAAGGGTATATGGAAGCAAGTAAAATTCTCATAACTATTGCTGTTTTAACTTTTTTGTTTCTAGAGTAAAGATACTATTTTGATTCTAATTTAATTTAATGCTTCCTTCAAATATATTTGTTCTAAAAGGGGGATTGTATTTTCAATATTAAACCTAGCGTTAAATTTTTCTATTGATTTATTTTCGAATAATATTCTTTTGTCATTGTGTTGGATAAGTGCTATTATTTTTGTGGCAAAAGCTGCACTATTTTCATCTTTTATAAGGTATCCATTTTCTCCATCTTCAATTAAATCTCTGTTTCCGTCTGCATCTGTAACAACAAAAGATTTTTTTAGAGCCATTGCCTCAATCACAGCATAGGGCAAGCCCTCGTATCTTGCAGTGGATATATAGAGGGATGCCTTGTTGATGATATGAAAAATGTCTTCACGCTCTGTCCAGGGCAGTAGTGTTACATTTTCTTCAAGGCCATATAATTTAATGAGGTTTGTAACCTTTTCAAGATTAGGAGAATGAAATCCAACCCCCATGATAACAATATGAATGCCTGGAATTTTTTCTTGGACTTGGCGTATAACCTCTATGGTGAGTTCTACATTTTTTTGAAATGAGGGCCTGGCAACAGAACATATATATCTGTCTGGCCAAGTTTTTTCGATACGTAAAGGTGTTATTTTTGGTATAGGTTTAATGCCGTTTTCAAACACAAGAACCTTCTTTTTTTTGTGGCCTACATCTTTGATGGCTCTATTTTTTTCTGACAAAGAACACGCCAATACTTTGTTGTTAAATCTGGAGAGAACTTGTTCTATACCAAGATATATTTTTTGCTTTAAAACACTTTCACTACTTAAAAAAGAATACGCATGCGGAGTGTAAAAAACAGGCTTTTTTTTAATGGCTCCAGCTATTTTTCCAATAACACCTGCCTTTGAGCTATGACAATGAATAACATCTGGGTTCTCTTTATCAATAAATGCAATGCAATCTCTAATGGCATTATAATCTTTAGAAACGTTTATGTTTCTGTCTATTGTGGTGGTATAGGTTTTAACAAGATTACCATTTTTGTCTGTAAATGCAGTATCTGTATCTGTTTTTCCATGAATGATCACAAAATCAAAAAGCTCTGGGTTAAGTTGAGGCAGAATAATTCTAAGCCACACACCAACACCACCAACGGCATGCAGTATAAATAATATTTTAGTTTTTGTAACCATATCTAGAGGTCAAATTTTTTATTAATGTAGCTAATTTCTTTAGTTATTAAACCCTAAAACAATGCCTTCTATTTGTTTTTAGGAAGATACTCCTTAAAAAGCAAAAGGATAAATATAAAACCAAAATAATAACCTCCAAGCTGTCTTTGAAAGTAACTTTCAATCAATGAAAAGCAAACCAGAGAGACATATAAAGCGGTTTGGGTGTAGGAAAAACGAACCCTTTTGAAAAGTAGTCCCATAAGTATTACAAAAAGAGAAAAAGCAATAATTCCATAACTGAGCAAGAAGTCTAAAAATGTATTGTGAGGGTTAAAACCCTTGCTTACAAAATAGTCTCTTTTTTCTTTTCTATCTATAGTTGTTTTATAGCACTCTAACAACTTGTCTTTGGTGCCATAAAACCCGTTTCCAATTAAAATAGGCGTTTGGCTAGACAGGATATTAACCCCACAATCCCAAATAACAACTCTAGCCTCCCAGCTTTTTAGTAGCTCAAAATAACTTTTCCCACTTGCTTTGCTTTGTGTGTAAAAAAAGCGCTCACCAAGATTTTTATTTACAACAAAAGCACTCGCCGTTACTGTCATAAGGCCTATAAAAATCAAACCATACAATACCTTTTTTTTAGCATATAAAATTTTCAACAAAAAAAGTAGAAGTAACAACAACACTGCGATCCTACTAGAGGCTAATAGAATAAAAAATATGGAGACAGAAATATTAATAACCAGTGGCAATCTATATTTAACCACAGGGGCCTCAATTAGATTTACAGAAGCCACAATGCTTATAATGCACATAAAACCTAGATATAATCTATCTATTATCAATAGTTCATCTACAAGCGCACCATTTGAAAAACTGAATGAAGTTTCAGAAAAATAAAATAAAGCAATGCGTATGGTGCTAATTACAATTGCCGTAAAACAAGATAGAATAAGGGTCTTTTTTATACTGGTAACATTTGTAATTGGCGCATACAGTAATAGAATGATTATTGGGGTGGCTATTTTTTTAATAATATTTATTTCCTTGCCAATATCTTGAAAAAGAAGCATGTTGACCACTAGAAATAAGAACAAGGCAACATATGCAAATACCTCAGGGGTTTTTAATCTTTTAATGTGTTGTTTAAGTACAACAAAAGGGAATAGTACAACCAATCCAATTAAAATAATGTTAGGTAATGCAGATGATATTTTTTGAAATGGAATTACAAAGCACAATAGTAAAAACAAGTAATGATATATAGAGGCTAGCTTAATGTTCATTACGATAGTTTTCTTAAAATGCTAATTAATACTCTTCTTACAAATTTTAAGATAGAGTATAGGTTTAAAAATAAATACTCAAAAAATGATACAACCCCAAATCTATAACCAAGCCTTAGGTTTGATAACTCTCCATATTGCATCTTTACTAAATTTGCACTCAATCCAGATTCACCAAACATTGCCTTTCCTGAAATTGAATGCACCATGCTTTTATTATACAAATGAACATTAAAGTGCTGTGCAATTCTAATACAATATTCCCAGTCTTCAGAGTGGTTCATGTGTTCATTAAAATACCCCACCTTATCTATAATGCTTTTCTTAAAAATTAGAGAAGAGGTCATGAAAAAGTTTTTATACAATAATAGTTTTGGGGAAATTTTCATTAGCTCACTGATTTTAAAACCAAAAAACCGTTTAAACTCTTGTCCATCTCTATTGGTGCCTAAAAGATCGATAGAGGCATCGACACTTAAAATTTCTAACTGCTTTGCTATTTTTTCTGGATGCCAAGCATCATCGCTGTCTAAAAATGCAATTAGTGAGCCACTTGCTTTTTTTAAACCAAAATTTCTGCTGATAGACACACCAAAATTCTCTCTATTATAAACTAAGATTTTATGTGCTTTATTGTGCAAAACAAATGACTCAATAATAGCTTTAGTTGCGTCTGAGGAACCATCATTAATTATAATTATTTCAAAGCGACCTTGAGTTTGTGCCAAGACAGATTTTAAGGCAAGCTCAATAGTATCCTGTGAGTTGTAAACCGGTATTATGACACTTATTACTTGGCTCATTAATTTAAACTTTTACAGCTTTTTGTTTTGTAAATATACCAATTTGATTCATTATCATTTTACTGACTTGAAAACAAATAAATAATTGGAAAGAAGTAATTTTTATGGTTCTAAATTCTTTTCTTTACCATAAATTACGGACATGAAAATCACTTACGAAGGGTTTTACGGATTTAAGAATGCTGGAGATGATGCATTTGTCGAGGTTTCTTCTTGGGGCGCACAAAAATACTGGTCTTGTACCAACAACGTTTTCATTGGAGCACACCTACCTAAAACGGTTCATGCTATTAAGGCAAAACCATCTAAAGGTAAAGGCTTAGACAGGGTTTCTTTTTTCCAAGAGTTACAAAACTCCGATTATATGATTTCGGCTGGAGGCTCTACCTTCAGTAAACTTCCTTTTCATAGCAATAAGGCTCTTGGCCGAATTATTTCTAAATATAACAACAAACTCAAACTTGGTGCTATGGGGGTTTCGGTTGGGCCGTTCAAATCTATAAAAGAGGAGAAACAGGTTCAGAAATATTTAGAACAACTCGCTTTTATTTCCTTAAGAGACCAACGATCATATGATTATGTTTCCTCCCTAAATCTTACAGCAAACGTAGTAAACTCTTTTGATTTGGCGGCGCTTATGCCAATGATGTATAACTACACTCCTATAGATAAAAGCGCTAAAACTACCACCAAAACAATTGGTATTAGCATTTGTAATCATGAGCAGTATACGGGAGGGGATTTATTAAAACAAACCAAAAGAAATAGTTATTTCAAACAGCTTATTGATCTTTTGATAAAACAAACAAACTACACTTTAAAAGTATTTATAATTAACGGAAATCAATCTTTTGGAGACACCGACCCCACAAATGAGTTGCTATCAGCAGTAGATCCAAAAAGGTATAGCATACACCCATACACACCGAATATTAAGAGCACTTGGGACAAAATATCTAGGTGTGATTTTATGATTTCGACAAGATTACATGCTAGTATTTTTGCCTGTTATGCCAATGTTCCCTTTGTTTTAATAGAATATCATAGAAAATGCTCAGACTTCTTAGATGATGTTGGGCAACACCAAGCTCTGCGTGTTATGGATGGCGAAATATCTCCAAGTGAAACATTACAAGAGGTTGTACGTCATATAGAAACACCTTATATAGCTCCAAAAAGACTTACAGAAACTATTGACAGATCGCTGTTAAATTTCACACAAACCCTATAGAAATAATAGGTTGTTAGTGGGTTGTGTCTAACTGCCTGTTTTTGTATAAGATAAAAAGGGCAAGACATAGCCAAAATCCATAAAGCTTAAAGCTGTCTATTTGTAGCCAATTAAAAATATATCCAACAAAACTTATTAGCAGGACAATTGGTATAAATTTGGTTTGAGTGTCTTTTTTGAACCAAAACGTGGTGTTGTTTACGATAACAAATAAAAACAGCAAAAAAGAAATTAGACCCACCATTCCTGCCTCTGCGGCAATTCTTAGGTATAGATTAAATCCAGGAGGGAATGACTTGTCGAATTGATTTCTATACCTGGCGGTAAATTCATAATTATTTTTTAGGGCCCAATTAGGATAGTGATATCTTGAAATAAAGGCTTGTTGCCCCCATCCAGTTCCAAAGATTGGATACTCTTTTATTGTTTGAATCATTGCCGTTTGTATCCCAAGGCGTGATTTATTTGAAATAGAATTATTTGTTTGACTAAATTTTGTGTCTGTAAAGTCAAAAGAAGAAATACGCTCCTGTATGGCCTCTGTGACAGCCGCTCTATAAACAAAAGATACTGAAGCAACCCCAATAACTGTAAAAAGCAAGGCTATGTTAAAGTATTTTCTGAAATCTTTGTAGTAGATATACATTAAGATTACCCCAACAAAAGCCTGTAAAAGAATCACTACAAAAGCAGTTCTTGATTTAGACACTATTGCCAGAAAGACTAACAGAACAAAAGGTAAAAACCTGATGATTTTTTTTCCAGTAAGAATATAAGAAAACAAAAATCCAGCAGCAGTGATCAAATAAGTTCCTAGTGCCGGTGGCTCATAAGTTAAGGATGAAACACGGGTTAGTTTAAAGTCAAGCCGTGTATTGACAAAAGGGAACATATCAAAAAGATCAAAAACTGGGCGTAGTTGAGTCAAATTAAAGGTCACTATTAAAAACTCCACAAATCCACAGCAAAAAACCAACACAAAACTTATTAAAAATAGTTTCCTCAAGAGAAAGAAAAATGGGAGTGCTCCAAAATCTTTCCCTACGTTTAAAAACGTGTAAAGGAATGCTCCGGCAGAGATTAATAATGCAATCATTTGTCTAACAAAACGCATTGTTCCAGAGGTTTGCTTAAAATAATAATCTAATATATGATGGATATTTAATAGTGTAACAAAAAACAACACAGCTATGAAGAGTATTAAAAGTTGATACTCAATGGTACGATAGGGAATATATATCTTCCCGGATTTTAATTGGTATACTAGTAAAAAAATAAATGAAATAATAAAAAATAAGGGAGAAGAATCTGAGCTGTATTCCCCCAAGAAGCCCATCCATTTTGGGATGTCAGAATTAAAAGGAATTAGAAAAACTCCTAAAATAAAAAAAGCTTGATATGTTTTTTTAAGCAGTAGCATTAACTATTGATGGTGTTAACGGCGTTATTTTTCTTGTAATATCCAACAATGATAATTGAAAAAACAGCAATAGCTGAGGCAAAAGATATAGCCATTCCAATGTAGTCATATTTTTTAATTAATATACTTCCAACCACCAACATTGTAAGAGTAGCCATTAAGTGCCCAATAAAAAATGGACGTGTGATTTCCAAAGCCTTTAAAGCCATTGTTATGGGTCTTAGAAAAAGCATTAAAGATTGACAAATACAGTATATAATAATAATCATTAAAGCATCTCCATATTTTTCAACATATAACATTTCATAAAATACAAGTGAAAAAACAAGAATAATTAACAACACCCCAAGCGCTTTTATGTAGTTTTCTCGATATACTTTTACAACCATTTCACTTATGTTTTTTGTGGGGTGTAATCGAATAAAATTTGAAAACATAGGGGTGTAAAAATTCTCTACAGTTATTATAAATATACTTACGATGCCAAGTAGGTTTTGAACCGTTTTTATCTTCCCAATACCAAGGGCTGAAGTGTGTAGTTCATTTGCATAAATATAGAGTCCCTGGGCATATCCCCAATAAGCAATTCCGCCCAGTATAATCCATTTTGAGTATTTAAAGTGATGCTTAATTACAGCAAAAAAATGAATATTTTTATTCAAATTTGGAATAAAAAACGTGAGATTTAATATGTTCTTAACTAAGAAGATTAGCACTAAATAAAAAGTTGCTACTGCATATGCAAAAAGGTAGATGCCTAAAATTGTCGAAAACGTGAGTCTAGATTTGAAATAAAAAACACAGAAAAAAAAGACAATATTTAATAAAAGAGAAGCAACCCATGTATGATAAAGGGGTATCCTATTTGAGCTAAACATGTATTTTTTGAATATATCAAAAGTGATCATTAAAAAAGGAATGCCAACCACAAAAACAAAGGAGATATACAAACCTTGCTGTTTTAATAGGAAAAACAAAACCAATCCTATGGATAGGTTTAATAACAAATTTGAAGAAAGTAGCGCTCTTAGATATTCTTTTTCATGTTCTCGCCATTTTTTAGGATACAGCACAAGAATTGGGGATGACAAAAAAAAGGTGCAAAAAATAAACAGAAAAAAAACATTGCTTTGAAATACAACAAAGTCACTAAAAATAGCCACATCTGCTAGCTTTGAAAGCGCAAAAATAGAGCCAAAATTAAAAAGAGAAAACAATGCTTGATCAAATAATATGGTCGTTTTTTTTCCTTTAATTTTTTTTAGGACAGCGCGTATCTCCATCTTAAAATTAATTTACGTTATCTGTAGATTCTGTGTCTGAGATATTTCGTTGATTACTCAAGTTCTTTGCTTTTTGAAAATAATAACGCATCATTGAAAGCATCACAAACAAAACAATAAGAAGTATTGGATAGGTTACCATTTTAACATCCAAAATACTTTTTTTGACAGACAACATAGGCTTATTGATAAGCGATACTGTTTTGTCTTGATTAAGCAGGAGCAACTGAAGTTTTTCATTTTGCTCCATTAACAATGCTTTTTGATCAAAAAGCATGTGGATGTTGGTGACATTTATATCTACCATAGAAATCTCAGAAGCGGTACCTTTTGTTAGCTCACTGATTGTGCGGCCGTAGGTATCAAAAATAGAGTCCATATAAGATATACTCTCAAAATTTCTTGCGATTCTAAAGGCCAAACTTTCTTTTAAAAGAGTATTTTGTTTTATTAAAACAGGATTGTCATTTAAATACGCGACTAATGCGTCTATTGTTTTTTGAGAACTCCAATAATCACCAACTAAGGAGATTTTGTGATACCTATACTGAGGGACAAAGACCTCGGAGGTTAACAATTCGTCTTCATATTGAGCTTGGTCCATAACAGTTTCAAGATTTCTGTTATTAGATTCTGTGGCATCTATTATCTCTAAGATGTTTACCAAAGGTTCTATCTCTAGACTATGGATATAATATACACTGTTTTTGAAAAAGCCCTTTTTCTCAAGTAGTACAGAGTCTTTCTCTTGTATTTTAGATTGTAACTGATTTAAGGCATCATACACGATTGCCCCAGAATTACCATTTACCCTAACATAGAGCTGCGTTTCTCTTGCCGGATTGTCATTTGTATTAAAAAACCCCAAGGTTGCCCCTACGATAATTAAAACAAGAACCACAATCCAGGATTTAATAAAAAAGTTAAAAATAGTATACAAAGAAATTAACCCTGAATGATACATGCCCCTAATTTTATCTATAATCAAGTTAAGGTCTAATTCTTCACTATTGTTTTTGTTGTTATTACTTGACATATCGTAGGTGTTAAATTATTATAAGAGGCTGTTAGCGCTTCTTGTTTTTTGTATCAAATTTATTAAACTGTCTTCCCAGTTTTTATAATGAGTTCCTAAAGTAACTTTTAACTTGTTGCAATTAAGAACACTATAAGCAGGTCTTTTAGCAAAAGTAGCGTAATGCTCGGTTTTTGCAAGATTAACGGCATCTATTTCTCCAGTTGCCTTAAATATAGCTTTAGCAAAATCAAACCAAGTACCTTCTCCTTGATTGCTGAAATGGTATATACCATAACGTGCATTTCCTGTTTTTATGATAGTTACTAACACCTGTGCTAAATCATTTGCATTGGTGGGAGTCCCTGTTTGCTGTGTTGTAATGGTTAATGCTTTTTTTTGCTCAGCAAATTCAAGCATGGAATTTAAAAAATTATTTCCATATTGGCTATAAAGCCAAGAGGTGCGTATAATAAAGTGTTTGTTCCAAGTATCAACTATGTGTTGTTCCCCTTTTAATTTAGAGGCTCCATATACATTTAAAGGATTTGTGGGGTCCTGTTCTTGGTAAGGTGTTTTGGCCATGCCGTCAAACACATAATCTGTAGATATGTGTAGCAATACCACAGTGTACTTTTTGCAGGCTTTTGCAAGGTTATATGCTCCTTCTGCGTTTATTAAAAAAGCCTCTTTTTGTTCACTCTCTGCTTTCTCTACATTGGTATATGCCGCTGTATTAATACAATAATCAAAGTTGTGTTCACCAAAAAATCGTTGTATTACATCACCATTTGTAATGTCTAGGTCTTCTCTAGTTGCAAAATAGCATGAAACATCACCGGTGTTTTGGAGCTGCTGCTTCAAACACTGCCCCAATTGTCCATTTGATCCTGTGACTAGTATTTTTTTCATTTTGTAATTTCAAGAAATGTAGGTAATTGAAGATCTTTTTTTGAAATAATCATAACAGTACTACTTAGGTGCCAATCTATGGCTAAGGTTGCGTCATTGTATACAATACCTCGTTCACTTTCTTTGTTATAGTAGGCGTCACATTTGTATGCAAATA
>OCVQ010002290.1_pt1 | contig 12899 bp, 15 predicted proteins | sample 1539061 | NCBI WGS metagenome assembly OCVQ01 (sample SAMEA3355526, study PRJEB22509) | marine metagenome | biome: marine; feature: river plume; material: water | place: USA | collected 2010-08-08 | depth 0.5 m | reverse complement strand
AACGAGCCCATTCCATTACTGCTTGAGCACCACTTGGTGTGATTGGATCATATAAGTTTAGAGTCATATCATCCCATTTTACCTTACCTTTTACTTTACGGTAAACGTTAATATGATCTAATACGATTTCACCAGCATCAAATCCAGGAGCAGAAGCTTTCTTGATTAAATATGCGGGAATACCATCTATATACATTATAAAACGGTTAGGAACTTTAGGTTCATAAGCCGTAAACATTATTTCATTTGGATCTAATACTGCCATTTTATGTTATATTTTTATTTGTTGTCAATAAATATTAGCAACTACATCCCCTTATGCAGGGAATGTAGCGCCAGTTGGAAGAATATTGAAGTTTAAGATTACGAATTCAGCAGTCTTAGTTGGTTGGATATAGATCTGACCTACTAATTGATTACGATCTACTACATCTGGAGTATTATTGGTATTATCCATTACAACTTTGTAAGCATATAAACCTTGACGTTGTACTACTGAACTTAAGTATGGATTTACTTGAGATAAGAAACGATTACGTGTTACAGTTGTATTTTGTTCAAATACTAATGTACGAGCAACATTTCCAATATATCCTTTTAATGCAATCAATAAACGACGAACGTTTACGCGATCTAAAGCTGTTGGTTTACGTTGTAATGTTTTCTGACCCCAAACACATACTCCAGTTCCTGGAAATGTAGCTAATGGGTTAACGTTTCCTGTATATAATGTATCACGATCTGTTTGAGATAATCTGCGTTCAGCACGTATTACTGATGGAATACCTCCACGATTTAAACCTGCTGGGGCAAACCATTCAGCACCTACTTGGTCGTTGAAGGCTAATACACCACCTATTACTGTTGATGGAGGACACCATACTGTTTTACCTAAATTAGGACTAAACAATTGAATCCAAGGATAATATGTTGCAGCATAATTACTATTTGAAGCAGCAGCTGCTTGAGTTGCTGACGCTATAGCAGTACCGTAAACACTATTATCTACTATTGCAATAGAATCACCTCTACTTTCAACACAAGCGATCATATTATCACCTGCAGCTCCTGTTAGAGTTACACCTGGTGCTAATAATACATTAAATTGATATTCATCTTTATTTGTTAATAAAGTAAATGCTCTATTATAATCATCTGGGTGGAAACCTTGAATATTTGTTGTAGTAATTTCTTCATTCATTTTAGGAGTTTGAGATGAAGCTGAAACTCCACCACTAAATGATCCACCAAATGAACCACTACCTACGGACGGTAATGTTAAAGCATAAGAAGCGGATTTAAAATTACCATTATTATCAATTGAATCTGCGTGAGGTGTTTGAACAGAGGATACACGTACATATTGTGATACATTATTAAAACTACCTGTGTAAGTCACATATCCACTAGCTACATCATATACTGGTTTTAAATCACCAATAACACGAGATACATAATTTGGTAATTGAGGATCCAAACTCATATTTGCCCATGTTTCTAATATATTCTTTTGAGCATCATTATCATCTCCACGACGAACTACAAGTGTAAATGTACCTCCATTTGATCCTGTATTTACATTAGTTATTTCCCAACGAACGTTATATGCTGATCCACTTTCTAAAGCTCCACTAACCATGCTTGAGGTATTATTCATTTGATCACCCCAAGCTAATGTTTCAAGAGTAAATGAAGAAGTAGAAGCCCCTGCTACACTACCTCCACCACCAAGAGGAAACAAATTCATAAAAGTAGAAGCAGATCCTGTTTGGAAAGTAAATACATTGGCTGTTGTACCTGCTAATGTACCAGATAATATAAGTGTAGTTCCTCCTGAATTTGACGCTCTAATTACGTTATAACTTGAACTAGCTGTAGAACCGGATAAAGCTCCATTGATAGATCCAGTTAAGGCATCTAAAGTAAGTGCTAATGTAGAACCAGATGTAAAGTAATAGAGATTACCGTCAACATCATCTACTGGTTTTGGAGTACCAGCAGCAATAAATCTAAATATTGGGTATCCACTACCACTAATTCTAAATTCATTATTAACTGCTGTAGAAGCTACTACTATAGTACCACTACCTGTAGCAAATGTAGTACCTACAGCAGGTTGACTAGTTACGGTTGCTGTTGCATATGTACTAATATTACTACTACCACTAATAATTCTAGTTACAAGTAATGTTTGTCCACCATTGCTAAAGTATTCTCTAGCAGCCATTGATGTAAGATATTCATAGTAGTAACTACCACTTTTGAATACATCACCAAAAAGGGATAAATATTGATTATAAGTAGTAACGTAAGTTGGTACAAAAGGACGACCACTTACTGTAGGACCTACAATAGCAGCACCAACTACTTGTGGACCCTGAGTGTATAAACTCTGATCGGATTCGTTCTGGAATACACCAGGAGAAAGAATTACTTCTGACATTTTTTATGATTTATTTTAATTTTACTATTGGGTTTTACCTAATAATAAATATCTACAAAACCATACAAAACGCAGAAGTAATATAATTAAAGTGGAGTTATCTCGCCTGTTTCGATATTGATATTACCAACCCCGTATTTTTCTTGTAAAGTAGCAAGAAGTGTTTTTTCTTTTTCTGTTAAGGATTTAATATCACTTAAAGTATTAGCTTTTTCAGAATCCATAAATTCTTTATGAGCTTTCATATCAGCTAATTGAGCTTCAATACTACCTAATTCAAATACAAACTTATTGTATTGAGTTTGCATTTCTTTAATTTGTGCAATTTCTTCTTCTGTTAATTTTTTTACTTCTGACATATTATAGTTTTATTTTTTCCAGCGTTTATCTGGGCAGGCATCAGGGCCATCTATGGGTGAAAATATTTTTTTATTTAAAGGACAACCACATAATCCACAAATATGAATATCAAATTGTTTATAATATTCTCTATTAGGACAGCTATTACATATAGATATTCTATGATCTGCTGTTTGTTGCTGTTCAGGAGTAGGGTTAGCTGCTGCTATCCATGCTTTAGCTATTTCTACAAATTTAAGCATTTGTCTTTTTCTTCTTAGGAGTTGGCTTTGGAGTTAGTTTTGCTTTAGCAGTAGATTTTTTTGGTTTAGCTGCCATAGTCGGAACTGACGGTGGTGTTGTAGGAATAACATTTTCTGTAGGGGTTACAGGAGGTGTTTCTTCTACCATAGGAGTTACGTCAAATGGTGTTTCCTCTACTACAACAGGAGTTTGTGTAATTGGTGAAGATTTAGTTTTGTTTGTTACATAAACTGCTACACCAATAATAGCAGCAATGGCGATAATGAAAAATAACATAATTTAATTTATTTTATATTTGATATAAATATATACAAAAGAACAGAGACAACCAAATTTGTTTTAAAAAGAAGCTATAATTACTAAACCATCTCCTCCTCTACCTCCTAGTCCTCCAGCTGTTATTCCCTGACCGCCTCCACCTCCACCACAACCATAAGCTCCATTTCCTCCATTTCCACCTGCCCCAGCATCGTTATTACCACCACCAGCTCCTCCTGTTCCAAACATTGGTTTCCAAGACCAAAATCCATGACCACCATTACCACCTGTTGTATTATTTCCTGGGTTTATTGGTGGTACAACTAAACTTACTAAATCTAGTCCTGCTATTCCTGAAGGAGATGTTGCTGACGCTGCTGGTCTTCCTCCAGTTCCTCCTCCTGTTGTTATTACTGTATTTAAAGCAGATCCTGTTGTATTTGCTGCTATAAAGTTTGATCCAGAGGAAGCATTAAAAGTTCCTAAACTTAATAAATTAGCAGCATTTGCTGAAGTAGCTATACTTTCCGCAGAAGTACCATTAGCCGCAACAGCGCCTGAGGTGCATACTATATTCATAACAGTAGCTGAGGAAGGAACAATAGATACAAAACTTCTGTTACCTGCTGCCCCATTTGATGCTCCACCAGGACCAGGTTGTACATATAATGTATCAGGTAAAACATTTGCTGGGAATATTGCTCTTACTGTTGCTCCGCTACCTCCTCCATTTCCTTGTGCTAAAGTACTACCATTACCCCCAGCAGCTCCTCCTCCTAAACACATCATCCAAATAAATTTGCAATTTCTTGGTTTTGTCCAGGTTTGCCAAGTAGTTGTACCAGCAGCATAAAATATCTTTATGTTATCTTGTTGCCCAGGTATATTAAATATATCTAACATATTATTAAAAACTTGTTATTATTACAATTCCATCTCCTCCATTTCCTCCATTACCTCCTTGTGTAACGCCTCCTCCACCACCTCCTCCTCCGCATCCATAAGTTCCATTGCCTCCATTTCCACCAACTCCGGTACTTCCTCCTCCCCCAGTTCCACCTCTAAATGCTAATACTGGGGTGTTAAATATTATTCCGTTTATTCCGTTTATTCCCGTAGCTCCAGCTGATGTAGCCGCTCCCGCTATTGCTGGGTAAAAGCCAGCAGCATTATACGCTCCTGCTGCTACGTTACCTCCTCCTCCTGTACCTCCCATTGTTATTTGGGTTGGAGTTATATTAGATTGTTGTACGTTAGCACCTCCGTTACTTCCTGCTGTACCTGCTGATGCTGTAAACATACCTATATTTAAAAAAATAGAAGTTGTTAATGAAGCTACGGTTTCGCCTGCTCCAGCTGTACTAGATACAGCTCCTCTAGCACTTACGTTACCAGATGTTACTACTATGTTTGATATAGATGAGGTAGACGGAATTATACATACAAAAGATTTTTCCCCATTACTTGCTGAGTTGAATGTTGATGTTGTGCTTCCTAAACTGCCTGAACCCCCAACTCCAGTATAAACATATAATGTATCAGGTAATACAGAAGCTTGAAAATTTGCTCTTACTATTCCACCTGCTCCTCCACATCCACCACCTACTCCTCTAGCAGAACTACCTGTTGCTCCTCCTGCTCCTCCTCCTCCACTACCAATACATAATATATTTACAAATTTAGCACTTCTTGGTTTTTGCCATGTTTGCCAAGTACCATCATTTGTAAATACTTGTGTATTTACATTACCATTATTTTGAAAATATGATAAATCTAACATTTAAGATATTGTTGTTATTATTACTAAACCATCACCACCTCTTCCCCCAGCGCCTCCTGTTGTACCTCCACCACCACCACCTCCACCACCACATCCATACCAACCATTTCCTCCTCTTCCTCCAATAGATCCTGTAGTAGCATTATTACCACCTCCTCCAGCACCTCCAGTTCCACAGAAAGGCATTAATAATCCATATCCTGTCTCTCCTGGGGAGTTTGTTGTATTATTAGCTGTTATTGCTGATGATCCATTTACATCTGATAGTAATGTATGTGGGGCAGGATTAACCCTTCCTCCTCCACCACCTGCTGCTCCCCCTGCTGCTCCTCCTGTTAAAGATCCTGAAATTAATGCTGTTTGACTAGACCCACTAACGGCACTCGAAGCAGCTCCAGCAGCACCTACAGCAGTTGGGTGGGATGTAAAAACTCCCATACTCATGAATACTGCATTTGATGTTGTTAAACCTACTGATGAAGCTCCCGCTGATCCTCCTGCCACTGACGTTCCGTTTCCTCCTCCTGCTCCTCCATTTGCTATACTTACTAAACATTGAAAACTAAAATCTGATCTTGGTCCTACAGCTACATAACTTATTTGTCCTGTTGTACCAACTGATCCATTTAAGTTAGTTCCTCCCGCTCCTCCAGCGCCCCCTGCCCCTACTCTTACATATAATTGATCAGGCAATATTTGTGCAGGATATATAACATTTGTTATTTGTCCACTTGCTCCTCCTCCGCCACCAAATCTATTTCCAGTAGCAGCTCCTCTTGCACCACCACCTCCACCACCACCACCTACAGCAAATATTTGTACAAATTTAGCACCACGAGGTTTTGTCCACGTTTGCCAAATATTAGTATCATTTACATAAAATATTTTAGTATTATCTGTATTAGATGGTATATGAAAGAGATCTAACATAACTTTTTATAATATTATGGATTAGAGGGAGCACAAGGGGGTACTGGAGGGTTTGTATCAGCTATAAAATGCTCTGATGGTGGAGCACAATCATTACAGTTTAAATCTACTACCTTTATTAAGTTTGACATAGTGTCATCCATTACATAATACATTTGTATGTTAGGATTATTTGAATCTTGGATCATTACGTATTTCATATATCTTTATTTTTATAATGTTGTATAAGATCCACCAACAGCTGATACATACCATCCTCCATTTGCCTGTGCTGTCGCAACAGTAGCTAATATTCTATATGCGGGTGGTAGTGCTACATTTAAGGGTAATTCAAATGTAGTAGTTGCTGCGCTACTACCAGATGTTACTGCTGCTAAAGTAATTTCATCAAAAAGTATGTTATTACTTGAAGTTACTGTTGATTGCCCATTATTGATAAAAAGACGAGCTACAGTTGCTGTAGTAGAACCAGATGCTTTAAAACGTACTCTTTGTACAAAGCTACCTGATGCACTAGCAGAGAATACTGTTAAAACAGATCCTGTTGCTTCATATGTTGTATTTGCTGCTGTTAGAGCTGTTGTTCCCCATTGTATATCACCTACGCCTGAATAAATTGGTGCTGTATTTGCTGACATAATTTTGTTTTATATAAATATATTTTAAAATAAATTTGAGTATCCTGTTACTATTGCTACTACTTGACCTTGTGTTATACCACCCCCACCACCTCCTCCATTCATCGCATATGAAGCCGTTGTAGCGTATGATGCAGTACCTGCAAACTGAGAGGATGAAGATCCAGTCCAACTATTAAAAGAGGATGTTGTTACAAAAATACTTGTATCAACAGAACTTCCACCGCTACCTGTAGCTACTGTTATATTAAAAGGTGTACCATCTCCTTTAGTAAAGGTTATTACATTCGATGATGCAGAGGCTGTTACTAATAAACTGCCTGTATCTACACTACCTCCACTACCAAATCCACTAGCGGCTGCTGAGGCAGATATAAATGTTGGAGAGATATAGGAAGCTGTAGCTACAGTCATTGAACTCGTTTGGCTACTTAGTAAATAAGGAGCTAACATCGAACTTGTTTGTGCATTTGTTACAAACGAGGATGTTTGAGTATTTGTAATAAATGAACTCGTTTGACTACTCAATAAATAAGGAGTCAACATTGAGCTTGTTTGAGATGTTAGTAAATAAGGAGCTAACATCGAACTAGTAGTACTAGTTAGAACATAATTTGAAGCAGATACAAAGTTTGTAGCCCAACTTGCCGTACCTTGTAAAGATCCTGTTATTCCATTAGATATATTTAATGATCCTGTTACTTGTGTATTAGTTTCTAACCTAATTAAAGATCCGCTATTATAAATTTGAGATGAAGTTATATGATGATCTCCATTTCCTATTGCAGCATACCATTCGTTTATTCCTACTTCACTTCCTAAACCTGTAGTGTTTCTAGGTCCAACTAAAAATACAGCACCATCGTAATTAGATCCTGAGGGATTTGAGTAAATCCATTGATCATTTTGACTATCCCATAATAATGAACCTGTTAATCCTGTTGCTAATGAACCTGAATCATAAACAGCTAAACCACCAAAACGTATTGCTGGTGTTGATGTGTTTACTGTTATTATATTAGTAGATATATTAAGTTGAGATGAAGTAATATATTGTATACTTTGTGTACCTAATACAGTTAGATTTTGATCTATGACTAAACTACCACTTATAGTTTGAGTGGTATTAATACTTCCTGTTGTTAAGAATGAAGACGTTTGGCTACTTAGTAAATAAGGAGCTAACATCGAACTAGTAGCACTAGTTAAAACATAGTTAGAAGCAGATACAAAATTTACAGCCCAACTAGCAGTACCTTGTAATGATCCAATAAAAGATCCTGTAAATGATCCTGTATTATATGATGCTGTAAAGGCATTAAATGAAGATGTTGTTACAAAACTACCGGTATCTACCGTAGTACCTCCACCATTAGCTGCAAATAAAGCATATGATGCTGTAGTAGCATATGAGCTGCTAACAGATATTGATGAACTGTGAGCCCAACTAGCAGTTCCTTGTAGTGACCCTGTTAAACCTGCTGTTACACCAAGCGAACCGGTAAAGCTATGTATATTATTGATGTCGTCATACTTATACTTTCCACTAGAGTAGTGATATGTAAGTGTATTTGGATTATGTAAGGCTATTATTTGATCAGAATCTCCAGATACTCCAATTTCATCACTGCTTATAATATCTCTACTTCCTAATATGGTAGATCCTATGTTAATATTACTTATACCGTACCTAAAATTACTACTAGCCCCTAGTACACCATTATCATTATATTGTATTTCGGAATTAGATCCAGTTGCTCTTAATGTTGATACGTACGATGATGTTATTGCTTGTGATGCACTTACAGCCCAAGACGATGTTATGTTGTATGTTCCTATAGGTAAGAAAGAAGCCGTTATAGTATTAGTAGCCCAGCTTGCAGTACCTTGTAATGGACCTACAAAACTACCAGAGAAAAATGCACTTCCTGACGTTATTAAAGAACCAGTAGCTATTACAATATTATTTCCTGTTACAGAAAATGAATTCTTAAAATTTCCATTATCATCTATAAAGTTAAGTGTATTTTGTCCAACATTAATAGTATTAACAGTTAATGAACCTGTAATGTCCATTGAACCTGTTAATGTTAATGTATTAGTAGAAGGATCAAATGTGAGTTTACTTGACCCACTAAGAAAGCTACCACTTTTAAATTGTAAACTATTATTTGGACCTGAAGGGTTAGCTCCTGCTGGACCTTGTGGTCCAGGGCTGTTAATCTGTAATATATTAGTTACAGGCTGAGGTATAGTAATGGAATTACATTTAACATTATCCGTTATGATAAGTTTATTATCACTACCTATCTCAACTACATTATGGTTGAAATTTAATATGTGTACATTGTTACAAGACATTATTAACTAGTTACTTCTTTGTTTACAAACGCTGTACCTTGTAACAATCTTGTTACTACGCTACCTGATGTAATTTCTAAATCATATGATCCAGAGCTAAATTTTAAGGCGGATGATGATGCTGCTGATATTACTATTCCAATAGTACCACTTACACCGCCAAAGGTTATACCAGTACCATCTGCTTGTAATGAGCTACTTAATGTAAGATATGTTGTAGGATTATTATCAGCATAGTCCGATTTAATTTGCATTTTACCTCCATATCCTGTAAGATCTATTGCGGTATTGTTTGAATCTTTATATGCTAATGTTAGATTTAATGTTGCGCCTTGTTCAATAAGTAATGTGTATTTTCCTGCTGGCATAGTGAATGTTTACGTATAAATATTACTTTTTACTAAACATCACCATATATTTCTTTAACTTTATTTGCAACATCTGTATCTGTCCATTGACCTATTGCGTCATATTCCGCTCCTTCCCATAAGGTTACATACTTATTAAATCTAAAATTTCCAACACCTTTTAGTCGTACTATAACTTTTTTATCAACCGGATTATCTATCATTTCTAAAATTTTCATTTCAGAAATATTTTCAGATATTTCAGGAATAGTAGATTGTGGTCGTAATACTATATTTACTGGGGTGTTAAATGTTATTATCATATTATTGTAATTCTTCTATTGTTAAATAAATTAATGTAAGTACAGGTATTGTGCTACTATCAAAAGATAGTACTAATTCTATAGCCTCATCTACACTGGTTATTGCTGTGTAAGTGCCTTTATCATCCCATATAGGAACATAAGAATTTTCTACGTTTGCTCCTGTTGTTTTGTAATTACCAAAACTATATTGGTAAAATCCATTAACATCTAAATATAATTGAGAGGAATTATTTTCTATTGAGTTATATGTTATTTCAAAATCTACAGGACAATCTACTAAAGATGCAGGAAGTGTATGGTTGGTTCCATTATTAGATGATGCTATTTTTAATCCAGTATTACCAAATTTAACCCCAGCCCATATATTAAAAGGTTCCCCAGAAGTTCCTGTTATCCAAAATCTTCCTTTAATTCGAATACTTTTTCCTGTTTTAAAATATCTACTACCTCCAGGAAATATATGTTGTCCTTTATATAAAGGGTTATTAGAAGTAGAGGTATTAGCTATGGTAGTAAATAAATTCTCTATTTGTGGTGGGTCTACTTGTAAAGGAGATTCAGTACTTCCATAGTATTTGTATATTAAGCGAGTATTCCATCCTTTAACTTTATTAATAATAAATGAAGGGGCTATATGTCTTATAATATTAACAGCCATAATTACAATAATTTATATTCTGTACTTAAAAAAGCATAACTTGTAGGAGAATCATTGTATAAAAATCCTTGAATATTTCCATTATTATATACAAAATCAAAATACATGTCTTCTGTATTTTCTGTATACTCTGAGTATACTTCTATTGTTTGTTCATTAAATGGGACTTGAGTAGCAGCACTAGGAAGATATGCGCTACTAAAAACCTGAATATTTCCTGCTCTTCCATAGGCATTATAACTTCCCTCACTATTTTTTACATAGATATTATAACTAATATTTATTATACCATGACTAAGATAAGGCATTGATAAAAATTGCCTAGATGTGGATGGATCAATTTCTAAAGAAGCATAATCATATTCTATATAATTAGAAGCAATTCCAAGATAACTTCCACTAGGCGCACTATTATTATTTATACTTAACTTGTTTGCAACCGTAACAGTAGTTCCATTATCTGATATTTGACTATCTGCAAAAGTTCCATTGTCGTTTTTTGGAATAACTTGGTTAGTGGGATTTGTTGCACCACCTCCAGCTCCAATTTCCTGCCAACCGCTACTATTATTAATATTTGCTATATCTATAAGGGAATATACTTTATTGTTGTCTGTTTGATAAACTAATAAGCCTTCATAAGCATTAAATACAGGAATAGCAAATCTAGAAGATGAGGTTGCTGTTACAAATCGAGAATCGATTGGTTCTGTAGTTGATGGACTATATCCTTGTATTATATTAAGTGCCATATTATGTTCTTAATTCGTAAAGGATTGTTGTTGATGATAAATTATTAGATCTATATACGGAATATAGACCTACAGTTGTTAGAGTAAATACATTAATATCATTTGAAAAAGAATTATTCACATTCAGTATTCCTGTTAATGTATAATTAGCATCTATTACTATATAAATGTATTGTGCTGATGTTGTTACTGTAAACTGATATCCATTAGGGTTTACTGTTCCTTTAGCAATAGTTCCTATACTTCCTCCTAAAGTCGTGTCCCATAAAGCTAAGTTTCCTAATTGAGCTTGTGTGTAGCTTGTTGCTACAGATGCTCCATATCTTACACTTCTTATTTTAGAATACGTAATTGAATCATTTACACTTACTGTAGAAGCAGGACTGTTTAATATTCCTGATGTGTAGCTTGCAGTTGTTGCTATTATTATGTTATTAGAGCCTGTAATTGAGCCTGTAACAATAAGTGTATTTGAACCTACTGCTCCATTTGCATTTCCAAAAAGAGGAATTCTTGTTGAACTAAAGGATCCTGTTGATGTAAAGGATGTTATAGTCCATCTATTTGCAGATCCGGTTGTTGATGATATAGCAACACTACCAGTAGCACCTTGTTCCATTTGATTTGATCCTGCTCCTAACTGAACAGTTGCTGTTTCGGTTTGAGTTGGGTTCCCAGGATTTATTTTACTTAATGTGCCTGCTAAAGATTGTGAGATAACTCGTATACTATTATCTAGAGGACTACTAGCAGTTACATATAAAATATATGATTGACTACCTGATAAATTTGTAGTATATTCTAGTGTAGTTCCACTTCCTGTATTTGCTAATAAAACACTACCTGTAAATATACTTGCTGATACAAGAGTATACCCATTATTAGCCCAAACTGCGGATGCAGTATAAGAATCTAATTCCTGATTAAATCTATCAGTATCAAACGTACTATTAAATGAAAAACTTGTTATAGATTGTGATACAGGTGTTCCAAATATAAATTTAAGTGTATTATTGATAAATGTAACAGCTACATCATTAGAATAATCTGCTACTTCAATACCAGTTAATGAAAATGGACCAGATTGTGTTATATATGATACTCCAGCACCACCTCCTCCATTCATTGCATAAGAAGCCGTAGTAGCATAACTAGCAGTACCTTCTAATGAACCACTAAAAGATCCACTAAAGGACCCAGTAAAGGATCCAGATAAACTTAAAGGTTGACGTAATTGTTCGGGACGAAATGTACTCATACTACGTATAAATATTAGGCAAATTTACCTATGCCTACTATTTCATCCGTTGCTGATAAGGAGAATCCTAATTCTGTTGTGTTAACTACGAGAGTTGATGTATTATTACCATTATCTGTAAAACTTGATATAGCTGCTGGTTCAATTAATTGACCATTTACAAAGAATGTAAAATTAGTAACAGAAGTAGCAGGCAATGGTATAGGAGCTGTTAAGAAACCATTAGGGAAGGTTGCTGTACTTGTTGTAACAGTTGTTGCTAATACTGTTTTATTTATATTAAGATATGTAGCAGCCGCTTCAGAAATACCATTATATGTTACATTTACATTATAAGAATCTGCTGTTCCTACAGCACCACCCATAGCTGTTTTAGGAGCACTAGTACCTGCTATGTTTAGTGTTTCAACGCTTGTTGCTGTTTCCATAGTAAATACTACTTGTGATTTAGTATAAAATTTACTACGAGCTGTTGATAATGTTTTATTAACAACATCTGGTATAATATATCCTTGTACTTTAATATTGAAGGAAGATTTAGCTGC
>OCVQ010002289.1_pt1 | contig 12909 bp, 14 predicted proteins | sample 1539061 | NCBI WGS metagenome assembly OCVQ01 (sample SAMEA3355526, study PRJEB22509) | marine metagenome | biome: marine; feature: river plume; material: water | place: USA | collected 2010-08-08 | depth 0.5 m | reverse complement strand
TAGACAATCCACGAATAGAACTCGAAGATGTTGCAGCTGCAACTACTTTACTATCATTTCCAAACTCGATATTACCTTTGTTTAGAATCTTGACGCCTGGTTGTAAGAAGAATGGAACACTCTCTAACATGGTAACAATACGGGATATCATTTCCCTTGCAATTACACCTTTGTTAGCAAGAACTGCTACAGTAACCTCGGGATTGAATAGTAGATACCATAATAGATATGCACATGATGTGATTGACTTACCACTCTGACGTGATGCAAGAACTACATTGAAACGATTATCATCATAGTGTTCTATTAGATTTTGTTGATATCCACGAAGTTTAAATTTGACAAGACCTTCATCTAATGATATAATGGAACAATATGATTCTATAAAATGAACAGGGTTATTAGAACATTTTATGTACTCTTGTAATTCCTCATCCGTATACTTAGTTTCTACACCAGCACGTTTTACAAGATTATTACCAAGATAACCATCATTAATTTTTGCAACCATACTCTATTCTTTTTGTTTCTCTTTCTTTAGGAACTTTTGTAGTTCTGAAGTAGACCCCACATATAGGTGATTGTGTTGTGTACCTATTTTCCTTTCGTCATCTTTTTCTAAATCTTTAATCTTTTTCTGCACATCAAGTAGTTTCTCTGCAGTCTCACCGACAGTCTTTATAAGCTGTCCTGCGACCTCGTATGCCCTCGGGTGTTCGGTTTCTTTAGATAGTTCTAGTATTCCTTCAATTGCATCCTGACCCCTCTCTACGAGGTTGTAGAGGTTCTCACGTGCATACTTATAGTCACTCTCAATACTCTCTGAACGAGGAGTGACCTTTACTACATTGGAACTTACTGTTTTGATTTCTGTATCGATATCTAATAAGTCGTTTAACTTATCGTCTATATTGTCTTTCATAGTTAACTCGCATCGGTGACCTTGTCTTCAGTAAATGTAGAACCAGCTCCGTCATCATAAAAACTTACAGTTTCTGCAATTACAAATGTATCGTTTGCATCTACAGAACCTACAAATTTAAGTGTAGTGTTTGCATCAATAGTAACTGCACTAGACACTACTATTGATTGTTTATCTTCTGCAATACTTGAGACAGTCGGATTAGTTGATAGGTTTGTTCCGAATACCTCATCGTTTGCACTTATAGAACTATTTATTGCAGTAGGAAAGGTCACTGTTGTGGAACCTGAAACTGCATTTGAAACTGCTGAGAACGCAGGTTCATAGTGTTTGACCTCTTTGACTAGACCAGCTGCATCTATTTCTGTACTTGTAAATGCATCATTACCATCACCAATGTAATCTCTTTCAATAACATTTCTGATAACTTCACCAGTATAAACAGGGCCGAACATGTATAACTTCATTGTGAACTCTAGTGTATATTCTATTACACGTCTTTCTTCAAATCCACCCTCATAAGTGTCATTCATTGCAACTGAATTCAATACTATCGGTACATCTCTGTAATCAGTCATAGTATCAATCATTTTCATAGTGACTGTATACTCGGGTTGGAAATATGGTAATATCTGTTCTACGATTTGTAATGCATCATTCATGTTCTTTGCAAGAACACTTAGTGTAAAGTTCAAGTCATAAGGTGCTGGTTGATATTGATACCCTCTCTTTCCGATATCATTTGCTTCAACTGTTGTTCTTGTATTTCTAATTAGTTTATTTTGTTGTCTTTGTGGGTCGTAATTAAAACCATTTAATTCAAATGCAAGTCTTGGTAGACTGATTGCACTTCTCATACCATCGTTTAGGTCAGCATCTTCTGCTAGTCTTTCTAGGAATTTCTGCTTTGGGCCGTATGATATTGGAACCTTTTGTTCGGTTAGAACAGTTCCGTCTGCTTTTACTTTCTTAACTGTAATGTTATTAAAACATGTTCCAAAGATAGAGACTGCTCTCTTAATCGTTTCATTATAAAAATATGTTCCAAACATTATGAGACCTCACCGAAAGGATTGGTTTCTGAGAAGTCTAAGTATCCATCTGCTTTATCTTCAAAGTCTTTGTTTTGTGCATTACCATCGTTTGCAAATGTCAAGACATCTACAATTGTTTCGATGACATATGATGCAGTTGATGACACACCGACTAAGGTATCACCGATTGCAAGTGTTCTAGTGTTATCTTTAATAGTAAGTGTTCGTGTTGATTCTACCCAACCAATGACCTCTCCAGCAGATGCAGAGTTGTAATTGATTACTTCACCAACTGTATAACTTCCACTTCCACCACTTGCCATAGTCATCTCGATTGTGTATGCTTGTTCGTTTTCTATGAAGTCTGCAGCCATTCCAGTATCGAAATCTTCTCCACTGTATTCAAAGAGTTCACACTGCATTTTGAACACGAATAGTTTTCCAACTTGATAGAATGGATTCTCATGTTCTACGAATTTGATTTCAAACATTGAACCACTAAGAGGGAAGTAGATTAAGTCTCCTTCATTAGGTCTTAGTGATGTTGCAAGGTTAGAGTCTAGTGATATAAATCTTTCCCATGTTCTTAAAGAAAGAACAAAGGTTGCTTGGTCTCTTACTTGGACACCAAACTTAGACATGAGGTCTCCCTCTCCTTCAAATGCTTCCGTATTTTCTAAGTACATCTCTACAGAATATGCATCACCGAAAGATGATTGCACATCTTCTCCAAGAATTGTATCTTCCTCTACAATTTCTCTCGGTAGGTAGAATGTTTCATGTCCATACATTCTTAACGATTCAACAACTAAGTCCTCATAGAGGTGTTGTTCAGTGTTTACTGCATGGTTAAAAAATACATTTGTAGGCATAATTTATGTCCGTATTAACCAATCATATCCATGACAGGCATTTCAAAGTTCAATCTTGATTCTTCTTCTAGTCTTTGAATCTCTTCTTGTGCTTCTTGTTTTATTTGTTGTGCATCAAGTGTAACTCCGCCAGGCAACTGAATACCTTGGAATTTAGAAAGGTTCTCACCCCATTGATATTTAACTTTTGCAGTTGCATATTTCTTCAACCACATATCGTTATAGATATCAGTCATATCTGTTGGGTCTAACTTTCTGTAACATTCGATGATAATGAACTCACCTGCTGTTAGTTTATCTACATTGTAATCTATGTATAGTCTATTACTATGCATATTGAAACGTATTGGTATCTGACCCACCAACATGTTGTTCATCATTGTAAGATGAGATTGCACTTGTGAGTAGTATAAAATACTTGTAGATGTTAAATCCCAAAGGTCATTTAGTCTAAGTTGATATTGTAAATCAAACATATTAGATTTGACACCACTTGAGAATGGGAATAGGTTTATAACTGAAAGGACATGTTCGGGAAGTGTGATATAGTTCTGACCTTCTCCATAAGTTTGGTTTGCAATATTCTGAGTTCCAGTTGTTGCGGCATTATGGGTTTCGTTTGTTTTCCATGCAGTAAGTTCTTCTTCAGTAAGTTGATGTTTTAGATAAGTTTTTACACTACCATCATAGTGGTATTCACGAAAATATTGAAGTGCTTCATCGACTCTATCGTCCATTTGGTCATCATCAACATTGATTTCCAAGACTGGAGCTCCAAGAGCCCTCTTAATGTATTGCTTAAATGTGTCTTTTGAATTCGGTTGTGCCATAATAGTATTCCTTTTGTAATACTATTTATACGTTTTTAGTCTTGGAAGTATGTCTTTGTTTGAAGTCTGTCTAGTTTCTCATCAATACGTGTTATAGTATCCATGATTCTTTCGAAGTCTTTTTCTATTTGGTCTCTAGTAACATAGTCTCTAGCTATCTCTTCTCTAGTTCTATTGACAAGAATGTTTAGTCTATTCTGTTCTGTTAAGATTGAACGAACAAGGAATCCAATCGGCAAAACTATTACAGTTATGATGACGTTCCAAAGAATTGTTGGGTTTACTATGATATCCATATATCTATTTAGGATATCTACTTCAGTATGGGGTCTCCATTAGGGTCTATTTCAAATTTAAATTCGTCCCCATTGTAAGTATCTTCATTTATTGGAAATCTACCTTCATTAGTCTGATATCTCATTTCAATATTAAATGCAACTGAATAACGTTCTTTGTTTGTCATGTTAGGTTCTACCATATGCATAGTACCACTAGGGAACAACACTAACTTTCCTGAAGTAGGTTGAATACTATAAGATGTAGGTGTTCTAGTTGAATGTGGAAAGTCTGATACGACCTTACAGTCTTTATCTATAATATCTAAAGAACCTTCGTCCCCGTCTGCATGGATATAGAATGCACCACTATACCAACACCCATTATGTAAATGTGGTTTGTTCCATGCACTAAAATCGTTTATGTTCGCCCACATATTACCCATTTGCATGACTGCATTTGATGAGTCCAAACCATGAAATGGAATAACCTCTCTCTGAAAGACTCGTGATATCTTTTTATGTAGTTGTGCAAATATTGGATTTGTTTCACAACCATCGTTAGATTGCCACCCAGTATATGCATTAGATATTCTTCGTCCTTCGGGGTCTCTTTGTCTCATTCCATCCATAGTATCTTTTAATAGATTTAGGTACTCTTTAGTGAGTCCATCATTAGGATGTAAATCATCATTAAGTAAATCTACTTCAAATATAAAGGTAGGAAATAGTAATCTAACTGCCATTATTGTCTCCTATTGGAAGTTCTAATTGAATTTCAGGTGTGTCTTCACTGACCACATGCATAGGACATTCAGGTGGTGGATTATCTTGTTTAAAGTTTTTACCTTTCTCTTGCCAGTATCCTTGTTTTCTATATGCACCCATCTTACCAGTTATCTTTCTTTCCTCTTCCGATAGACCCTTATGTCTACCCATCTCGTCCATAGTAGGAAACTCGTTATCATGATGAGAGGTAACTATAGACCTATTCTCTGTAAAGGTTTGTGAGTCCTGTACAATGTAAGATGCATTCCAAGTCTCCCTTTTGAATGGTATTACTTGACAAAGAGGAGTACCCTTTGTTATAGTAAATGAGTGAGTTACTTTAGGGTAGAATATGATTTGTGCATTATCAATATTTTTATTAAAGTTATCAGTATCTATTATACCTTGCCATGTTGCAAAGTACTGATTTTGAAATAAGAATGGGTCTAAGTAAAAACATGAATACCCCTTTGGAGTTATTATGTTCCATGGATTCTTCATTTTGAATGCATCCTTAACAGGGCCTGAATCTCCTAAGTATTCAAATGCATTTGCAGTCTGCACATTAGGATGAGATGGAGAACCATACCCATTATGAGCTCTTGTCTTAAAAGTACTATCAGAACCAGTCTCTAAATCTACATGTATGTCTCTATTTGCAGTTAACAACCAACCACTCTTTAACCAATCATCCATAGCAGGACAAGAACGTATAGTTTGCACTTTATGTCCTCGTACATCAACATTAACTTTAGTTTTTTTCCACCACTCAGGTGTAAGTTTCTTAGCAAGAACAGGCCTAAAGTCCTCTAGTGTTTTTGTATTAAATGTTGTAAATTCTATCGTTGGCATGAAACCACTCACTTGTATCTTTTATTAATCTTATTTCGTCTCCTCTAAGAACAATGGATTTTCTATCCATATATCTTGCTTTAGGAGAAGGTGCATCTGCACCATGTGGAATTCTTCCGTCAAACATTAACAGTCTGTTGGGTTTAAACTCTACTTCACCAATTTGATGATTTTTAATATGTTCATCTCTACCATCAATTCCTTGTTGCATTTCATCGTAAAATCTCAATGAACCACCCCATTCCTTATTCCAAAATTTATTGGTATAGTAAAGAAATGAAAGATTCCACTCATCTTCAGGTGAACAATCTGCATGTGTTGTTCCTTGAAGACCTTGTGTTTGTGAATTCAGTCCCATGTATTGAAATCTGACCCACTGAAATCCAAAGTCGGTTTGTATCTTTCTATTAAACCATTGTGCAAGATAACTATCCCTTGGATTCATATCATTATCAACTACTTTCTTACTTCCACCTTCTACTCCACGAAAATATGTTGCACCCCAAAAACTATGATGTGCTAACCCAGTAGGACTATCTCCTCTAACTTGATTTGTCTTAGACCATATACTTGAACGAGATATATGTGAATCTATTGCACGATGCATTTCTGAAGATAAGAAATCATCAAAGACATAAACATCCTTTAAAGGTATTTCTGATAACTTGAATGGTTCAGTTACATAATGTATCTTCACTGAAAACCTTTTTACTGTTGTCTAGAATCGGGAGCTTGTTGTGCTTCGGGTAAAACTTGAAGGTATTCATCTATAGATTTTAATAAATCTTCTCTTGTAGATTGAATTTCATCTGCAATCTGTACATAGATACACCATACTGCATCTGCATATTCTAGTACACGTTTTGCATTACTTCTGTAAGGATGTGCTGACCCCTCTCTTCCTACATATGTACACTCTATATGATTTTGAAAACCATACTTTTCAGAACAATCATCAACATATTGATGACAAATTTCATTTATTTGTCGTAGATATTGATTGTTCAGGTTCCATCCAATAGGTGGTTCAGAGTTTGCAATGTAAGTTTCAATTGCATCCTTCTCTTCGTTTGTTAATGGTATCTTATCTTGTGAATTGAAGTCACCCTTATTATCATCCCACTTTAAAACTTTAACTTCTATGTCATCATAGACAATCATGTCATACTCAAATCCTAAATCAGGAGCATCAACATTATCAAATTCATACTTTAACCCATTAGGTTTTTCAACTATTAACTTACTCTCTTCTGTATATACTAAACTATTCATTATTAATTACCTCGTTCTTATGTTTGTTTAACCACTTATTATAGTGTTCCAAATTATTTATACCACTAAAATCCATCCCTTCTACCCACGGCCCACCTCTTGTATAGTGAATTGCAGTAAAATCCCACTTCTCTTTGGGGTCATCATAACCCTCTACAAAGACATATTTTTGAGGTATCTCACTAATCTTATCTGTCCACTCAAACTGATGTAACTGTTTTCCAGTCCAAGTGTTAACAACTTCGGGTGTTAGTTTCTTGCAATCTTCATGTCCATTATTAAACACCATTAGACTTGACCACAACTTACATGGATAATCTATGTTGACTTCTCCATCAAATTTAGTTGTATCATGTTCGTAATGTGGATACTTTACACATGCAACTGCATCATCAGGATTTAGATAATAGAACATTGGTAGTATACTTTTCTCAAAGATGAAATCATCATCTAAGAATATACTAAACCCTTCATAGTTTTCTAGGTAAGGAATTAGAAATCTACTATATGTAAACTCAGTAGATTGATTTGCATACTCTCTATTATACTCGGGAATTTTAGATTTGTCAAGAAACTTAATCTCAGGTTCCCATCTGACTTGGTCATGAAACCAACCATTACCTAGACCCCTTTTAATACTGGTGAGTATAGAATGTTTATTAATTTCAGGTAATGTAGTGTGTCTACTATCATATCCAATGTAAATATTTATGGGTTTACCTTTGGAAAGTTCATGTACCTTCTTATTGAACTCATGTACCTTTGGTCTGAAACTTAAATTAGATAGGTCGTGTTGGAACTCTAAATGACCTTCATTGAACATAAAGGATACGTTGTATACATCTGCATCCTGTTCTTCTAATCTATTTTTCCAAAACTCAAGTGCATCATTTAATGTCATTGGTTCAATACCAGTAATGACATCATGTTTGTCCCATATCATTACTTCCATAGATGGGTCTTCCATCTCTTCAAAACATCCTGAACGAACAGAGCCTGGATGAATTGCAAATCCAAACTTGTCTCCACTTTCCTTTGTTATACCTTGAATAGGATGTATTAGTCCATTCTTTTGGATGTCTTGTATAATCCAATGTGCTTTTGCACTATGGTAATACATTGAGGAAAGACTTTCATATGCATGTGGATGGTCTTTATCCTTTCCACCTTCAATAACTTCCCAATTTGCAATGTCTCTAATATCAATATAGCCTTCTAAATTCTTCATATCCATACCAGCATGACCTCTTGTCACCTTTTCGGGTCTTACCTCTGCAGTATAACCATGTGGTAAGAAGTAGTGGTAGGTAGAAGATTGGTTCTGTAAACCATTGAAACCCGTAAATTTGTCTTTCTTTCTTTGTTCTAAAAAATCACCCCAAGTGAAATATTTTAATGGTGGACATATTTCATTAAAAAGATACTCTAACATACTTAAAGTCTCTTCTTCTTTTTCAGTCTTTTCTCTTTTTAAATCGAAATTACCAATATGGAAAGATTTTTCCCTATAGTTTTGATTTGGTTTTACTACCTGTTTTAGGTCTTCTAATGATTCAATATGTTCCATGCATATATTTAGGACGAAAAAAAAGGGACATAGTCCCTCTTCTTTCTTTTACTTTAGTACTATCCACTAATAGGTGTTGCAGGCCACTGTTGTGATACCACTCCATCCCATCTTGCTTCAGGTGTTTGACCTTGTCTAGCATACGTAAACGGACTTCTATGACTATACGTAAATGGTGTTTGACCTTGTCTAGCATACGTAAAAGGACTTCTATGTTGATACGTAAACGGAGTCTGACCCTGTCTTGCATAAGTAGAAGGACTTCTATACTGGTAAGTAAATGGTGTTTGACCAGTTCTTTGATACGTAAACGGAGTCTGAGCGTTTCTAATATTAGGTTCTTGTGCATTTACAGGGTTTTGGTATGTAAATGGTGCTTGATTATTTCTAATATTAGGTTCTTGTGCATTAGCAATATACGGATAAGGTTGCTGTGCTGACCTAATATTAGGTTCTTGTGCAGCTGCAATATACGGATAAGGTTGTTGAGCATCCCTTATATTAGGTTGTTGATTGTTAGCAATATACGGATAAGGTTGTTGTGCATTCTTAATCGTAGGTTGTTGATTGTTAGCAATATACGGATAAGGTTGTTGCGCTCCCCTTATGTTTGGTTGCTGTGCAGATGCAATATACGGATAAGGTTGCTGTGCTGCCCTTATGTTTGGTTCTTGTGCAGATACAGGGTTTCTGTAAGTGTACGGAGACCTATGTTGATACGTAAAAGGACTTCTATGTTGATACGTAAAAGGACTTCCATGTTGGTACGTAAAAGGACTTCTATGTTGGTACGTATAAGGACTTCTATGATTGTACGTAAATGGGTTCTGAAACGTAAAAGGCTGTCTTGCATTATTCGGTTGTCTTGCTTGTGCAATGAACGGGTTCTGAAACGTAAAAGGTGCCTGAAACGTAAATGGGTTCTGAAACGTAAAAGGTGCTTGAAAAGTGAACGGCGTCTGTACATTAATAGAAGTCCTTCCGCTTGCGTGATATGGTATAACTCTAAATCCAATTGGCATAATTTACTCCTTAAGGTTCCTCTCCGCCAGGGTAGCTACTTGGACTCTGGAAAGTGAAGAAATACGTTTGTTGGAAGTACGCGATATATGCGCCTGGTTGTTGAGCAATACTCGGACTTCTTGCACTGTTTGGTTGTCTTGCATTATTCGGTTGTCTTGCATTGTTTGGTTGTCTTGCATTGTTTGGTTGTCTTGCATTGAATGTAAACGGGTTTTGGAACGTAAATGGATTCTGTGCGTTATTTGGTTGTCTTGCATCCCTAATGTTAGGTTGCTGTATACTTCTAATGTTAGGTTGTTGTCCATTCTTAATCGTAGGTTGTTGTGCTGCCCTAATATTAGGTTCTTGTGCTGACCTAATATTAGGTTCTTGTGCAGATACAGGGTTCCTGTAAGTGAACGGAGACCTATAGTTATACGTAAATGGTGTTTGACCCTGTCTTGCATATGTAAAAGGACTTCTATACTGGTATGTGAAAGGTGTTTGACCTTGTCTTGCATACGTACTAGGTGACCTAAAGTTATACGTAAATGGTGTTTGACCCTGTCTTGCATACGTACTAGGTGACCTATGGTTATACGTAAATGGTGTTTGACCTTGTCTAGCATACGTAAATGGACTTCTATATTGATATGTGAAAGGTGTTTGACCAGTTCTTTGATACGTAAATGGACTTCTATGTTGATACGTACTAGGTTGTCTTGCATTACTTGGGTTTCTGTAAGTAAATGGACTTCTATGTTGATATGTAGAAGGTTGTCTTGCGTTCGCTATATAAGGATAAGGTTGTTGTGCATCCCTTATGTTTGGTTGCTGATTATTTGCAATGTAAGGGTATGGTTGTTGTGCATCCCTTATGTTTGGTTCTTGTCCAGCTGCAATATATGGATAAGGTTGTTGTGCTGACCTTATGTTTGGTTCTTGTGCATTTGCAATATACGGATAAGGTATTTGAGTTAATTCTTGACCTGATGCATCATTCCACCCTGTAGGTGTTTTAACATAAATTTGGTCGACTGCTTTCCATGTGGAAGAACCTGTCTTTACCCATGCACCTTGGGTTGAATTCCAACCTGTTGGTGTTTTTACTTTTTGTGAACCTGATGCCATTTACTTTATTCCATTAATTATTGTTATTTATTGAGATACTAAACCCCTATATTAGGAGTAAAGTACCCATAAATCACCAACCGCACCATCACCACTCGAAGGAGCTGATGTTGATTGGTAAACATTTCTTGCAGTTCCACCACTATTAGATGCATTTGTTATTGTCAATGCACCCGTGGATACCGCTGCTGGTGTCACTGTTAATGCACCAGTTGAAGCACCTGTTGCAGTAGTTGTTCCGAATGCAAAACTTGATGCACTGTCGTCCCAACCCATAAACACGTTACTTTCATCACCTCTTTCAATGACTATACCTGCGTCTCCAGCTGGAGAACCAGTAGTTCCATTTCCTAACTCAATTAATGAGTCGGTCATTGTTGTATTAGTAGAACTTACTGTTGAAGTAGCACCATTAACTGTTAGGTTACCACTTACTACTAAGTCTGCAAACGTTACGTTACTTGAAGTTGCAACTGCCTGACCAATACTGAATGCACCACCTGAATATGTTACACCAGTTCCAGCACTTAAATGAGCTCTTGTCTCAGATGCACTAGGGCCTGTATATGTAATTGTTCCACCACTGTATGCAAGTGAACCATCTCCACCAGCATCCGTTACAGTAATTTTACCTTGGATAGCACTGTCTGATAATCCAGCAAGTGTAAGTGTTCCAGCAGCGTCATCATATGTAGAAGTGATGTTTGTTCCACCAACTACTAATCCGTTTACGATGTCTTCTATTTCTTCTTGTGTTTTACCTGAAGAGTTAATTGTGTATGTTCCAGCACTGTCATCATATGTTGTTGTTATATTAGTACCAGCAACCAATAATGCATTAACTCTATCGTCAACTCTTTCGTCTGTATAGTAAAGGTTTGTATTCTCACCGATATTTGCCGATGTTAATGTGATAGAAGAACCTAAGTCAACTTCTTGTGAGTTAACTGTTACGCTATCATTTGCAAGTTTACTGTTTGCGATAGAACCTGCTAACATGGCATTAGTAATACCACTTGCTTTGACTCTTAATGTGTCTGAATCTGTTTCGATTGAACTGTCATCTACTGTTACGGAAAGAACACCACTTGAGTGTGCAAGTCCGTCACCTGCTACTGTCGCATCTAGGTCTAAAGTAACGTCACCTGAAGTTCCACCACCTGTTAAACCAGCACCAGCAACTACACTAGTCACATCACCAACTTGTCCGTTAAGTGTAAGTGTTCCAGCACTGTCATCATATGTAGATGTAAGTCCTGTTCCAGCAACAATTAAAGAATTAACTCTGTCGTCAACTCTTTCGTTTGTGAAGTATAGGTTTGTGTTTTCTGTAATTCCAGCAGTCGTTAAAGTAATGTCTGCAGAACCATCAAATGCAGTACCTGAAATAGTTCTTGGAGTAGTTAAAGTAGCTGCACTACCTGTTGTATTTTGGTTAAGTGTTCCAACTACAAAGTCTAAAGTGTTATCACTATCGTCATATGAGACTGTAATTCCTGTTTCTGTATTTGAACCAACCATTCCACCAACTGTATCTGCAACTCTTTCTGCAGTAAAGTAGAGGTTTGAACTTCCTTCTGTAATCTCGTCTGTATTATCTTTTGTTAAGATACTTGCATCAACGTATGCTTTGATAGACTGCTGTGATGCAGCGTGAACTGCACTGTCTGATAACATGTCATCTTCATCTTTAAGGTCGATTGCAATGTCATCTGCGTTTACAGTAATACCTGTTCCAGCACCAACGTTTAATGTTGCATCACCTGAAGTTGCAGTACCTGTTAAACCAGCACCTGCGTTAACACCAGTGATATCACCAACATTACCTGTAATTGTAAGTGTTCCAGCACTATCGTCATATGATAATCCAATACCAGCACCTGCTGTTAATAGTGAATTGACTCTATCGTCAACTGCTTCGTTTACTGCTCCACCTGCGATTGCACCAGCAGAAGTAATAACCTCTGTTCCAGCAACGGATAGACCATTTTTTATGTTAAAGTTTTTAGCAGTCATTAGATGGTGCCTCCGTCAATAGTTGCATTTGACAATCTAGTGTCAAATGATGAATTGAATAGTGAAGATGTGAAATATTGGTTTGATGAACCTTCTGCTAAATTATCAGTTGTCAACAAAGATATTGCAGTAGCAGCTAATTTACCTGCTGATGAAATGACCTCTGTAGAACCAACTGTTAAACCATACTCAATTACGAATGTATTTTGTGTTGCCATTGCTGTGTCCTATGTGTAAATGTTAATTTACTGAATTTTATACTTGTATTTATAGAACCACACTCCTCACGAGTGGGGTTTTTTAGACATCTACTAAAATCTTTTTAAATTTATATACAGTGCTATTAGTAGAAGCTGAAGTAACTCTAA
>OCVQ010002287.1_pt1 | contig 12915 bp, 10 predicted proteins | sample 1539061 | NCBI WGS metagenome assembly OCVQ01 (sample SAMEA3355526, study PRJEB22509) | marine metagenome | biome: marine; feature: river plume; material: water | place: USA | collected 2010-08-08 | depth 0.5 m | reverse complement strand
CAAATTCATTAACATCTGGCATACCTTTTACAGTTGAAGGTGTTAATTTAACATAGTTACCTACCGGTATACTTGTTGTTGCAACATTAACGTTATTAGTAGCATTTGCGCCTCTTGGCTTTTCTACGATAACATTTTTAGTTGTATTGTTTTGAACTCTAAATCCTTTAACATAAGCTACTGATGGGTCAACACCAATTGCTAATCTATCATTACCGAATGTTGTAGCAGCGCTTGTATTACCTGCATCTCCATCAGCTATTATTTCGGCTGTTGTTCTATAACCATCATTAGTACCATCATTAAGATACTCTCTCTTTTGTATTTGAAAAGGTTCTACAACATAGTCGCCTGATTCTTCGAATGTTCTTCTTGCTAATCTTTCTGTTAACTCAGTATCTCCAGTTTTATCTGTTTTATCTACTGATGTTTTTCCGTCTTCTATAACAACAAGAGTAATATAACTATCTTCAGTTCTTGAAGAAAAGTTTAAAGACTCTTTAATAAGTGTTGTAGCAATTTTATATCTTGTTGCGCCTGGAGCCGCAGTATTTGGAACGCCTTGAGCGTTATCAAGTAAAGTAGTATCTGTAGTTGATTCAACAACAGACTCAGTAACCTTTAAACCAATAATATAGTTAGGAGTATTTGTATATTTGTCTAATATTAATGAACCAGCCGGAACATATGCAAATGTACCTGCTATAAAGTATACACCTTCTTCTATATTAATAGATGAACCTTGACCTGTAGGATTTGATATTGAAGACCCAGAGCCTCCACCAACTTTACCATATCTTACTGTACTTGCATTGGAACTTAACTCTTCACCAGCTGAAAAAGTTGATGTGGTATTATTAGTACCTGAGTTTGTATATTTTAAATATAAAGTAGCTGGATCTGAACCACTTGCTGCAATAACTTCAATAACTGTAGCAGTTACTCCAGTTGTAGCACCGGTAATAGTAGTACCTACAAATTCTGATAGATAGTTATCTGCGTTTAAAGCTCCAGCAGTACTATGAGTAAATGATGATTCTATTTTTATAAAATCGTACTGTACATTTACTGTAACTTTACCATTTACAACTCTTGAACCATCTTTAAACGCGAATTGACCATATCGATCAATTTGAGCTTGTAATGCTGTTTGTAATTGAGTAAGCTCTCTTGCTTGAACTGAATAGCCAGGTCTAAAAAGTATACGATGATAATTCTTTGTTTCATCAAAGTCATCGTAATACGGGGCTATACTATAATTTTTTACTACTGTTGTTGTCATAAATCTCTCTTCCTAATATTATTTATATTAGAATTCTATAATTACTTTTATATCTTCAATCTGTGTTGTGGTTCTGCTAATAGGGTCTCTGTTTTCTAAGAAAAGAATTTCACCTGAAGATCTATCAACCTCTGGATTACCTACTGCGTTTGATGATGCAAGAGCTCCTGTTTTTGAACTGGTTTGTCCAACAACGTCTTCTCCATTTGTAAACACTTTATATCCTGTTTTATCATTTTGATGATATCTAAGATAACCATTAGATGCGTCTATTTCTACTACATATGCTTGAGCACCTGATGTTTGTCCTACTACTAATTCATCAACTGTATAAGCTGCAGCATCTGCTGTGGTAGCGAGATCTAAATAAGAAGTTGCTTTTAAAGTATCAGCTGTTGCAATATTACCTGCAAGTGGAGTAGCGTTATAAACTCTTGGCTGATTAAATAACATAATTTGTCTAAAATCATTACCTACTGTTAAATCACCACCATCATTACCATCTAACTTAGAGTTTAATGACATAAAGAATGCACCAAGTTCTCTTACTGGGTCAACACCATGTCCGGCTTTAGGAGTTATAACTCCTCTTGCTGCAGCGTCTGAACCACCGCCTCCAGAAAAAGTAATATCAAGTACACTATAATTAGTACCTTTATTATTAACTGTTACAGATGCAAGAGTAGTACCAGATAAAACTGCTGTTCCTGTTGCACCAGTACCATCACCACTTATTGTTACTGTTGGTGTTGATGAATATCCAGTTCCACCAGCTGTTACTTCGATTCTTTCAACTCCACCTGCAGTTGATATATCTCTTGAAGCTTTTTGGTTTAAGTATTGAGCATAATCTGCTTCACTTAATACAGCTTCTGCATCGCTATCTTGCGCGTATGCAAATGTAAGTATATCTGCTGCTGTTAAAGTTTGAGCTGTTGATAAAGTAAGAACTGAACCATTGATTGCTGAAACAGTTGGAGTTCCTGATATATTAGAACCTGTTACTGTCATACCAGTATTAATTTTGAAGTTAGTTTCTGTAAGTGTTACAAGAGTTGTTGAACTTGTACTTACTGAAACTGTTCCACTTGCACTTAAAGAAACTGTTTTAACTGGCATATAACTATTTGTTAAGAATTTTTCAGCGTCAGCTACTGAGATAGTATACATATATTTCCATGTATAACCATCTGATTCTGCTGTTGGAGCAGTTAATGTTTGAGTTGGCTGAATGCTTGAAGCTCCACCGCCTGCTTTAATACATTTATAAACCTTAAATTCTGATGTTACGATATAGAACGCTTTATCAAAAATACCAGCATCATCTGAATCCCATGCATAGTATGAATTTCCTGATGTCCAAGTATGTCTTGGAACTACATGAGCAATATCAGTTGCTACAATCTTTTTCATACCGATTAGGTTTGCTCTTGCTTCTCCTAAATTATCTAAGTTATCACCCGGAGTAAATGGTGTTGTATCAGTTGTATCTGAAGTCGTTAACGACCATACGTCTGATTTACCTATTGATACGTAAACACTTGAACCGTCTACTTGGTCTTTAAAGTGTTGAGCGTTTAAAGTTCTAAAATTTGATGTTACTATTGCTGGCATGCTGCTTCTCTCGTTGTTATTCTATGTGTACAAATGTACTTGTATTATAGTTATTTATATCAGTTGAGTCAATAGTTTGTAACGTTTTGGTACCTAAAAACTCAATTGATTGATTAGTATTATAAAGCCTAGATGTATTATAGAAATTATCTGTGCCTTTCCTTTGTATGTAATTATTATTTATAATGGTTCTAAAATTAGGATTTACAACCTTTACTGTATGCTCTGGTAAGAATTTATCTGCATTACTTGTTGAAGTCATTATTGAACCAGATGTTTGAAGTGGATTTATTTTAACTTCAGTTATTAATGTATCAACATGATTATGATTACAATTAATTTCAGTTATATGTTTAAGATTAGGTACTCTTGCTTCACTATTTAAAGTACTGCCTAATCTTACAATTGGGTCATTAATATATCCACTACCAGCTTGTGTTATTGTAACACCACTTATTTCTCCATCAGAATTTAAACTAAATGTTGCTTGAGCTAATACGTTTGTACTTAATAAAATACCATCTGCATCTTTTGCTTGTGGCTCTGGAAATATTATTGTTGGCGCCGAAGAATAGTTTTTATTAGCAGTGTTTATAAATTCAACATCTGCAATTGAACCTGCATTTGTATTTCCTGCAACGGTACCAAAGAGTGCAGCCCAATTAGAACCTTCAGATGTTATAACAATATTATCAATATCTAATCTTCCATTTGAATCAATACCAATACTTACTACTGGAGCAACACCGGTTTCGCCTTCAGCGTCTATACCACTAAATGTAATAGCAGGTGTTGATGAATAACCGAATCCTGGCTCTACTATTTCAATACTTTGTAAAGCTCCGTCAAGTTTTGTTGCTGTTGCTGTAGCAGTTTCACCGGTGAATGAATGATCTGTACCTGAACCTACACCTGAAATATTAATTACTGATTCAGATCCACTTAAAGCTTTTAATTTAACTTTACTTCCAGCAGATGTATGTATTCTATATTGAGTGCCACTTGCTAATCCAGAAATTGCTCCACCTGAACCTGAGCTATATGTAACTATTGAATTAACTGGTAAAGCAGCTTGTTGTGAACTTGTAAGTTTAATTGTATCATCAGAAATATTAACAATACCTTGCGCTAATACCTCGCTATCGCTTCCATCAAATGTAATTGCTGTTGGAGCTGCAACGGAGAGAGCTGGTATATTATAATCTTTACCACCATTACCTATTGTAATTCCTGATACTGCTCCATTTGTAAGAGCTGCAGTTAATGTTGCTGTTGTAAACCCTGATGGAGTACCTGAATCAGATGATGTAATCGTAGGAACTGAAGTATAACCACTTCCTCCACTTGTTACTGTTACACTGTTAATAACACCGGTTTTTAAAGCGACTGAAACAGTAGCTGATTTATGTATCTTAGCTGTTGTTGTAGGTAAGAAAGATGAAGCAAACATTTCAACAAGTACTGGTATATCTTCAGGTCCTATAATACCTGGTTGAGCACCTGGCATACGACTTAAAGTTAAAGCATCTGTTAAAACAGCTCCTGTTAATTGTAAGAATATTAATATCTCAGCAAAGTATATAAATCCACTTGGATGTACTAATCTATCAAATGCAAGCTCCCAATCAGATAAATTTTTACCTGTTTTAATAAGGTATGAGAACTTTTGATATCTTAAACTATCTTGTACTTTAATACTATCAGATAAGAATCCTTTATTATCTAAGTATTGTCCACCTTTTGATAATGCTGGATTAATATCCCAGTTACCACTTGAAGGTATTAATGTTTTATCATATGGAAATTCAACTTCTGCAGTATCATTAAATAATATTTTAAAAAATATTTCTACAGAATCAGCTGATCCTCTTAACTTATAAAAATCTATTATTTGTTTATAAAGATTTCTTTTATTTACTGTTACTCCTCTTGGAATAGTAGCAGCAATTTCTTTTTGCATTAATTCTAAATAGCTTTCTCCATTTAAATCAATGTCCATTGCTTGTTCAATTGTATTCATTACATAAGATGGTCCAGGACCTACCCAGTATTTAACAATTGTATTTAATTTAGCAGTATAATTATTATAAGATTCTAATCCATTGACAGTAAATGTCTTACCTATCTCAGATGTTGAAGTTGCAAGTGTACCTGGTAGTTCATTACCGTTTGTTATTGCTACATTGATATCAGTTAACGTTATATTTGTTGTTGTACCATCAGGAGCTGTTAAAACGAGAGTTGAATCTGCGCCTGACTCATCAGTAAAGAATCTATTATTTTCATTCTTAGGATCTGGTATTCTAAACTGAGCTTGATTATTTAAAATAATATCACTAAAGTCTTCATTTTCTTGATATATAAACTCATCCATGTTTTGAAAAGCGTAATAAGCTTCTAAGAATTGTTTAAGTTTAGTTTTGTCTGATAATATCTCAGTAGGTATCAATTGATCGATACGTATATCTTCTTTTGTTTGAGATAAACTTCCCTGTTCGACTTCGATCGCGCCAGGTGTTAATGTAGACTTATATGACATTATTTAAATCTTGATGTTGTGTTATAATTTATACTACCAGCTGAACCAGCAACTGCAATAGTATCTACTTCTGGTGTTATTGTAACGCTATTATTATCTATAGAAATTAATTCAGCTCTCTTTGGAGCAAGATCTAATGAGTTAGGTAATACTGTTATTTTAATTGCTGATGTCGTATCAGGTCTAAAGTTATTTAAAGTAACAGTTCCTTTTTCGACATTAATGATACCTGCATCATTTACAACAGTTACATTAGATAATCCAACAACTTTATATACAATAACTTTTCTTTGTGTTGAACCACTTATAGGAACATCACCAAAGAAATGGTCTACATTATTAATTTTAAATGAAGATGATTTTAAAATAAATGCTGTTGATTGCCCTGATTGAAAGAATGGAGCAACAAAAGAAAGATTAAAATTATTATCTGAATTATTACTCGGTGTAATATTTTGAAACATTCTTGGTCTTACTATAGTATTTAATATTGATGGGTCTGAATTATCAATTGCTTTTGTTAATTGAGAATGTCTAAATACACCATCAAATTTATTTAAATTATTAAAGTTATAATCTGTTATTGTATCTCTTACAACTGATTGTAATTCAACAGAACTTCTATCAGTTAAGTTAGGATTATATTTAAATGCTGCATCTATTTCTAAATAAGTAAAGTTAGTATTTACAATTTCTGGTACAATAGAAACTACATTCTTACCTTTTAATATTGCGCCAGTAATATCTGTTTTTTCAGCGGTTGTAAGTGTTTCTGCTAATAAAGGTTTAATTGCGATATATACTTTACCGTAATCAGGTGGATCGTTGTCTTCACCACCCCATGTTGATATAGAATCGATATTACTAAACTCTTTTTTAATAATCGCTGCGTAATCATCGGCTGTAACAGCTCTGTTTTGAGATATAAATGTTAATGGTGCGTTAAAACGTATAGATTCCATTGTTTCTTCTTCAGCTCCACCTGATGCAGCTGACGCTAATGTGACAGTAATACTACTATATCCATTGATATCATCTAACATATCAAAATTATTAGCACCGTTTGATTCTATACCTTCTGTAATAACATAATCAAGAGTTATAATGTTATTATTTGCTGGTTTAAATCCGGTAATACCATCACCGAAGTATACTTCAAAGAATCCACTTGGATTTTCTTGTAGATAATAAACCTTTGATGTTGAATCAACACCTCTTAATGATTCAAAAGGAGTGTATATATCGAATGAGCTTGACTCTTCGTTTGACTGTACTCTTACTCTTAATGTACTTGAATCTGCGTTATAATCAGTAAGTTGAAACTTTTGATTTTCTATATCATTATCAACTCTATATTTTAATTCTCTTACAGAACCTTCTGCAATAACAACATCACTAAATGTATATGTTGTACCTACTAATGTTGCTTGTTGAGTTTCTAATACCACGTATTGAAATTCTTCTCCGCTTACAACAGTATTTAATTTAGTACCACGTGTTAATTCTAAAACAGTTGGTATTGTTCCTATTTCTCCAGATATATCGACAACAATATTAACTTTACCTCTTGGAGATAAAACTGATCTTGGTGTATAACCTAAAAGCTTTGCTCTTGTGACTACATTACCTCTTATCTGAGCTGAATCTAAGAATGATTCATTTAATGAGTAGTGAGCGTTTAATGCGTTATAATGAGTATTATAAGCTAATACATCTAATAAAACATTAAGGCCTGACCCATCAAAATCATAGTCACTAAACTCTGATTGTTGTTTTAAAAAGTTTTTTAAATTTTGCTTAATGTCTGCAAAATCTAATTCTGTTACATTTAAATTTGTTGCCATATTATCTTAACCTTCTTAACTCGATATTTACTGATGTTGCTTGATCGAATTCTTTTATTTTAAAATTTACTATAATACCATATGAATTCGCTTGAGTGTTATCAATTATATCAATTGATGTTACTCTGATTCTTGGCTCGTGATTATCTAATACATTTTTTATGTTATCTCTTAACATAATTTCTGTAAATAAACCTGCAGGTTCAAATAATAAACCTCTTAGGTTAGCGCCTAAATCATCTTGAAATGGTCTCTCATAAAAATTAGAAACTAATAAATTTTTAACTGCATTTTTAATTGCAGCATCGTCTTTTAACGATATTATATCTTTACGTATAGGATGTATCTTTAAAGAAAGATCTAGATCACTCCATGACTTTTTCTTTGCGACAACGCTCGCTTGTTCTAGCTTACCAGTTGTTCGTTTACTGCCTGTATATAATCCTGCCATATATGTATTTATACTCTTTAATCGGCTTCTTCAACCGTAAATGCGTTAGGAAGTTGATTATCTATATCAATAACAACTGCTACTTCTTGTATACCTGCTGGTAATTCAATTGTTTTTGGTACTCCTATTATCTCTAAGAACTTACAAAAATCTAATGTTAAGAATGCAATAATATCATCTAGTCCTGGTATAGCTTCTATAGCAGCTGTTATTTTAGAGAGTACTTCTTTAAGTAGATACGCAAAATAATCTTGAGCAAAATTAATTAATTTTTTTATTAATCTATCTCTTTGAAATTCTGATATCTCTACCTTTTCAGTTATTTCACCACCTAATATTTGTTCTATATTAAATGGCCCTATTTGTATATTTTTTAAATCTTCTATTTGTTGTTCTATATCTTTTTTCTCATCAGCAATAATAGCTTGTATCGCTAATTTAGCAGCTGCTCTTGGGTCAGTTGGTAAAGTAAAGCCTAATCCTAAATCTTGTAATCCCTGTATAAAATTGCCAGTTTGAAAGTCTTTTACTTTTTCTTTAAAGAAATCTTTTACCGTTTTCTTTTTAAAATCTAAACTATCAAACTTATCTTTATATAATTTATATTCTGGTGGTAATAGGTTATATAAATTATCGATATCTAAATCAATGCTATCAAATATTGTATTTAAATAAGTTCTATCAGTAGCAAATTTAATAACATCAACTTCTATACCAAGTATTTCAACTGTTATTTCAATAGCTACAAGGTCAGCAACAATTTTTAATAATTGTGATTGTACATATGTACTAAACTCATCAACTAAACCTTGTACTCGTATCTCCCATTCTATTTCTGGTATTTCTAATTTTTTAAACTTAGGGTCATATGGATCGAATATAGGTTTTAAAGTTTCTAGTATATCTTTTATTTCTTCTATCTCGTACGTATACGCATGAGAAGCTAAACCTTTAAAATAATTTACTAAATTAGCTGGTGTAGGTAATAAAACAGCTGGACATTCTAATTGTGGTATAGTAAGTGTTGGTGTAGTCATTATATAACACGAGTTTTCTTAAGTGATTTAAGTTCTATAGTTCCATCTTCTAAAAATTTAATATAAGAGCCAGTCTTATGAGTAATTCTTATTTCTTCTGACCCTGATGTATTATCAATTTCAATTAAATGACCAGCTTTTGATTTATATACCTTATTATCGTTTGATGATTGTGATGGTATATCTTTTACTCTATCTGTTTGAGTAGCGATTGAACCCATAACAATAGGGTCTTGAGCTGATGGTCCATCTCTAAAGAATCCTATAACCCATGAGCCGACTTCTAAATGATGATTACCACCATTACCTTTTATAGATGCTGATGTTGTTGGCATCATAACTGTAGCCCAAGGCAAATCTTCTACATTTACCGCATCCTCATCATAAAAACCAAAACATCTTACTTTAACTCTATTTAACTGTTCTTTATCATCAATATCTTCTACCACGCCAGTATACCATACAAAGGCTCCGTTTTTATATTGATCTGCCATTCTTCCTATCATATTATAATCCTTTTTCTAGTGGCGATATAAATGAATCTTTCTTTAATACTACATTCATCATATAACCGCCTTTACCAAAGTGATGAACGATTTGAGTAACTAAATGTTTACCAGAAAGTATCGTATCTATAAATTCACTATTTTCTTCTTGTTCAATTGTAATATCAGCATTTTTTATAATATCTAAATTTACAATCTTACCACATGAAAGACTAAAGTCACCTGGTATTACAATCTCTTGTTTAATTGTATCTAAATTATGATGATGAGCTTGTGATTTACCTAATGCATTAGCGTCAGTTACTTTATGATAGTTTCCTTTAAATATTGTATAAAACCCTGAACCTAATGGAGTATCGCGAAATTCATCGTGAGAATGTATATTATATGAAACATAATGCTGTTTAGTATCTTTAAAATCTGTCATCTCAACTTCACCTATTTTAATATTACCACTTATAGGCGAGTGATCGTTTAACATCATCATTTTAGTTTTTTTGTAATTAAAAGATTCTTGAGTTACCTTTTTAGTACTAATATCTATTTTATTAAGAACAGAGCCAAATGCTCCATTATATGCAGCTTTAAGTTTAGACATATTTAAATGAGAGTTCATTTTAGTTATTTTAGATTTCTCTTCATTAAAAACATTATATAAAGATTCTGCACCACCTTTAAAGCTTTCATTAAACATAGGGTAGTTATTATAAGTAGCATATACGTTATCTTTGTTTTCTAATATTTTATTATAAGATGTAAATATAAGACCATCAGCTGGCGTTTCATAAAAATAAAATGGAGTACCAGCATCATAAGAGTTTCGTAAGAGCCAAGATATTGCTTGTAACGGTTGTATTCTTGGATATATACCTTTTATAATACCGTTTGATTTTGTTTTTATATCAATAGTTGATTGTAGTTCTTTAGATACTATACTTTTTATTAAATTAGATGCTGTATTACTAAAGCTTCTTTTTAAAAGTCTATAGTTATTTAAATAAACATGCTTTGATACGCACTGTAATGTATAAGCTTTTGTAGATGGTTGTGGTGTTGAGTAATTTTTTAATTCAGCTACTCTTAATTTAAGATCGAACTTTTTAGTTTTGTATTTATCTTTTGAAATTGGCTCAGCTCTTGATAGGATTATTTCAACATATTCATTACCTGCAATTCTTAATTCTTCAATTAAATTTAAAGCATCATAAACAAATATATCGACTGTCATACCTGACTGATATAAACTTTCAGTAATTTTTATATCTTGAACAAGTTCAGTAATATCAATAGGTAAACCCGTATTAGATGTTATTGTACATACTTCAAGTCCATAACCTTTAGGCGTTGCTGTGACTGCTCCAGATGTTAAATTACTATTACTCATTAATTATTTCTTCAAACTTAGTAACAAACTCATTTATATATGCAGGGTCTACATATCTTATTTGAGAACGACTATCATTTTTCATAATCTCTTGTTCTCTATTAGTAACATATAATAACTGATGATTAGGTATTCCGCCCTCAATATGAATATCGTTTGTTACTGGTTTCTTATTTACATCTCCATTTTTATAAAAATAATGTGGAGCGTCAATATATTTAAACACTCTATATGTAGCAACTGAATCTTCAGATGTTGAACCTGTTATTTGTTCAGTTGTATTTGTTGAACCGGTTTGATCTCCTATAAAGGCACCTGTTGTGCTTTGTACTACTAATTGACTTAAGTCAGTTATTTTTTTAGTTAATGTACCACTTGCTCCACTTGTACCACCTGTTAATGTTTCGCCGAGTTTAAATCTGCCTGCTAAACTATTCCTATGGTCAGTAATAAGACCATCGCTATCACGCGCAATACTTGGGCTTGTTTCTATTGCATATCCTGAATATTGTTTTTCAATGTAATCATATAAGTCTTCTTGGCTCATTGGCCATGAACGATAACCATCATGTAAAAAATCATTAATAACAAAGAATGTCCAATAGTACTGTGATGTACCATACAATCTACCTGATATAATATCTGGTCTTTCTCCGTTTTTAATATCATAAAACTTATATGCAGAATAATTATCAATAAACGTAGGTAATGGTCTTACACTTCTAAATAAGTCAACCATATTTTGTTTAATACCTGTACGATTAAAGTCGTATTCTATCTTTGGAAATTTATTAAAAAAACTCATTTATTTTTTTTCTCCTGATGGAACTGCATCGTTATGGAATCCATCTCTTTCTATTAGTGTATCATCATTTTCATATAAATCTTGTCTTATTAAAGATCTTTCTTCTTGGAATGAGAGCGAAAGCGATACTTCCAGAGGAGCCGCTGTTGATGTATGAACATTATTTGTTGATTCATTAAACGTAGATTCTAAAGATGTAAGATAACATGGTTTAATTTTTGGCATATAATCATTTTCACGGCCTTCAGCCCAGAATTTTATATCAACTAATGGTGGATATGTTAATGCAACTGCTCCAGCTCTCTTAGGATATAAGAATTTTCTAAATGTTCTTTCTATTTTTCTTGCCATTTTTGATTCAGATGCTGATTCAGCTACAAGTTTAAATGTAAAACTAAAATTTCTTATATTTACATTTTCAAATGCTTGTCTTGTATATGGATTAGTAGCAACACCAGCTTTAAGCGCTCCTTTACTTCTTACATTTAAACCAGTACTACGTCCGCTTAATTTTTCTTTAGAAATCAATGCAAGAGCTAATGCGTCTTGATTTGTTGATGTATTATTACCTTGAGCAAGCTGTTTAGCAAAATCTAAAGTTCCTGAAAGCGTACCCATATCAAAATTGCCGTAATTAGCTCCATCAGATACTGCTACTCCAGGAGGAAATGGTAAGAATATATTAACCAAACCTTTAGCTTTAGTTTGTTTAATTATAAATTGCATAAAAGGATATCCTTGATTAGCACCATCTCTGATAGAATCTGGAAAATAATGATATTGGTTTCCTGATATATCAACTCTTTCACCAGTTGCAGCATTTACTAAATCATCAGTAAGTGCACTTGCAGCGGTTATTAAATTTTTATCAGGTACCTTTGGATCTCCTGATTTAATCGGATCCGGATCGTTTTGCGGTGGAGTGTAGGTTCCTCTGAACATTGTTTTTTCCTGTATAAATATAATTAAACTATAGAGTTATTTATATGAGTTATCAAGGCAAATACAAAATAAAGCGACCAGAAAAGTACGCTGGCAATGCAAGTAAGGTAGTATATCGATCCTTATGGGAAAGACAAGCGTTTAAATGGTGCGAAAACAATCCGAAAGTCAAGATGTGGAATTCTGAAGAGGTAGTTGTACCTTATAAATGTAAGACAGATAACAAGTTACATCGTTATTTTGTTGACTTATTAATACAAATGGAAGATAAAAAAACTTATCTTATTGAGATTAAACCTAAGAATCAAACAACTCCACCTAAAACACGTACTCGTAAGACTAAAAAATATATAAACGAAGTTACTACATACGCAAAGAATATATCTAAATGGGAAGCAGCTCAAGAGTTTGCTGAACATAAAGGATGGAAGTTTCAAGTATGGACAGAAGAAACTTTAAAAAATTTAGGGATAAAGATACTGTAGTTCTTTATAAATAGTTTATATGGCAA
>OCVQ010002284.1_pt1 | contig 12921 bp, 9 predicted proteins | sample 1539061 | NCBI WGS metagenome assembly OCVQ01 (sample SAMEA3355526, study PRJEB22509) | marine metagenome | biome: marine; feature: river plume; material: water | place: USA | collected 2010-08-08 | depth 0.5 m | reverse complement strand
ATTTATAATAAAACAAAACAAAAATAAAACAAAAATAAAATGGCAATTTTAAACCCAAACGAAATCTTTTACACTGCATTTGAACCTAAACAATCAAATCGTTTTATCCTTTATATGGATGGCATTCCTTCATTTTTAGTAAAAGGAGTAGGAGGGATAAATGTAGCTCAAACAGCAGTAGCTCTTAACCACATTAACGTTCAACGTTATGTAAAAGGAAAAACTATTTGGGGCACAGTTGCAATGACTTTATATGAATCTATAACTCCTTCGGGAGCACAAGCTGTAATGGAATGGGTACGTTTAGGCCACGAATCTGTAACTGGTAGAGATGGTTATTCTGATTTTTATAAAAAAGATTTAACATTTAACATACTTGGCCCCGTTGGAGATGTAGTATCAGAATGGATAATTAAAGGAGCCGTAATCACAAGTGCTAATTTTGGAGATTATAATTGGGATGATGACGGAACAATAGTAAATATTGCTTTAGAAGTTCAACCAGATTATTGCATTTTAAATTTTTAAAATTAATATTAAAAATAATTATATAAGCTTCAACGTTTTCGTTGGAGCTTTTATTTTTTTATTATATATTATCACATTAACACGTTAATTAAACTATATCTACCCATATTTATAACATATACCATAACATGAAATTAGATAATTTACGTGCGCTAGTAAAAGAGACATTAAACCATCGTTTAACTGAGGAATATCAAGATAAGTTTAAAATGATAGGTATGCTTATTACCAACATTGATTTAAGACCACAAAAAGAGATATATTCAGATATTCGTTCTATCCCAGGTATTACAGTTATATCATCTAAAGAACCTTTAGAATTTAATCAACAAGACCAATCTAGATTTCAAGCTTTAATGACTGTTAAAGTAGATGGACATCCTTGGATTGCAAAAGGTGGATTTGATAGATCAAGAATGCTAGAAATACGCAAAGAAATATTAAAAGTAGAAGGAGTTTTATCATTTAATGTAAATCCTGATAATATTACTACTCTTTAATATATGTATATAAGACAAATAAAGTTATATTAAATAAAAATTATGGACGAAAAATTTAAATTACCAACAGAAACCATTGACTTACCCTCTAAAGGTTTACTTTACCCTGAAAATTCTGAATTAGCAAAAGGTACTATTGAATTAAAATATATGACCGCTAAGGAAGAAGATATTTTAACTAATCAATCATATATTAAAAATGGTACGGTTTTAGATAAAATAATGAAATCTTTAATTGTTTCAAAAATTAACTATGATGACCTATTAATTGGTGATAAAAACGCAATCCTAGTAGCATCTCGCATTTTAGGATATGGGTCAGAGTATACATTTGATTATTTAGGAGAGTCACATACTGTTGATTTATCTACTATAGAAAATAAACCACTTAAAGAAGAGTTATTTCAAAATAAAGTAAATGAGTTTGAATTTACTTTACCCCATTCAAAAAATGCAATTACTTTTAGGTTTTTAACCCATAAAGATGAACAAGATATTAACCGTGAATTAGAAGGTCTTAAAAAAATTAATAAAGACACATCTCCAGAACTTTCAACACGTTTAAAATATATGATTACCTCTATTGAAGGTAATAGAGAAAGGAAGGATATACGAGATTTTGTAGAAAATTATTTCTTAGCCAAAGACTCACGAGCGCTAAGAGAATATATTAAAGAAATTCAACCAGATGTTGATTTAACTTTTTTTCCCAACGAAAGTTCAGATAGAATCAATATCCCAATTGGGGTTAGCTTTTTTTGGCCTGACGCTTGATACAGCATCCCAAAATCGATCTAATTTATTTACACAAATACATCAAATAGTTTTTCATGGTAATGGAGGATATGATTGGCATACTGTTTACAATATGCCAATTTGGCTTCGTCGTTTTACTTTCCAACAAATTCAAACTCACTATGCAGAAGAAAAATCATCAATAGAAAATAAAAGCAAACCCGGCAATAAAACAGTAATTGATCCAGATGGTAAAGTTAAACTTCCTGAGTTATTACAAAATAAAACATCTTCTTCCCCTCAATCACCACCTACTTTTACCCCTACTAAACGACCAATAACTTATAAATAAAAAATATTAATTTTTAATATTTATAACAAAATATAAAATTATGGCTCTTAAAGACGCAGCAGCAGAAGCTAGAAAAAATTTTGAAGAATTACAAAAATTAGCTCAAAAATTACGCAAAGATTTAAGTGAGTTTAATTTAGGAGATACTGTTAAGGATGCAGAAACTGTTAAAGAACTGTTAAAAGGATGGGATAAAGAATTTCAAGATTCCATAGCATCCCTTGATTCTATAGGTGCATCTTTTCAACAAACCGTTTCTGAAATTAGTAAAGGAAACGTTGGTTTAAATCAAACAAAAAAATCATTTAATAAACTTACCAGCTTAGCATCAGATTTAACTAATCATACTAGAGGATATAATAAACTTTCTGTAAAACAATTAGAATCAATAACCTCTCAAGCTCAACAAGAAAGAAAACGGTTAAAAACTACTCTACACACACTTAAGGCAGAAAAAGATTATTTAACACAACAAGGAGCATCCCAATCTAAACTTGATCAAATTAATGCAGCTATATCAGAAGCTGAAGCTATTGTAGAAAACAAAAATGAAAAATCAAATGCTGCATATAGAGATTTACTTACTAATGCTCAAGCTTTAGCAGAAAAACAAGGAAAAGTAAATGATGCTATGGGCTTAGGAGGTGTCGCTCTAGAGGGAATGGTTAGTGCAATGGATAGTTTAGGGATGGCAGGGTTAACTGAAAAACTAGGATTAGATGAAGCTAAGAAAAAGATGGAGGAAATGGCTGAAGATCACATCAATAATTTAGAAAAAGAAAAAAGTTTAACAGAACAAATAGCACAACAAAGAGGAAATTTTTCAGACGCCCAAATTAAAGCTGGAGATGGCGGAGAAGGTTTAAAAAATATGCTTTCTCAAAAAGATGCTCTTTCATCATCAAACGCATCTATGTCAGGTATGAATGGAAAAATGAAGATATTAGGTGAAGGAGCTAAAACAGTAGGTAACAATTTTTCTCAAGCTTCAGGTCGCATGGCGGTAGCAGCATTTATAATTCAACAATTAATAGAGGCTTTAAAAGCGGCTGATGCTGCAACGGGTGAATTAGCTAAAGGCATGAATATGACTTATGATGAGGCCCTAAATACCCGTAGAGAATTAGGAAATATAGCTGCTAATTCTGGAGATGCTGCTCTATTGACTAAAAATCTTCAAGAAAACATGATGGCTGTAAGTAAAGCAATAGGTTCTAATGTTATGCTTAATGAAAAAGATTTAATAACCATGACTAAATTAACTTCCCAAGCAGGATTTACAGCTGATGAATTAATGGGAGTTCAAAAATTATCATTAGTAAATGGTAAATCTTTAGAAGATAATACTAAAGAAATTTTAGGAGGTGCTAAAGCATATGCTTCTCGAAATAAAATGGTTGTAAATGAAAAAGATGTATTAAGAGAAGTTAATAAAGCATCAGCATCTTTAAAATTATCATTAGGAGGCAGTGCTGAGGCAGTAGCGATAGCTGTAGTAAAAGCAAAACAATTTGGTTTAACTTTAGAACAAGCTGAAAAAATATCTAGTAATTTACTTCAATTTGAATCCTCTATTGAAAGTGAATTGAATGCTGAATTATTAACTGGAAAAGAATTAAATTTTGAAAGAGCAAGATCATTAGCTTTAGAAGGAAAAACAGCTGAAGCCGCTGCGGAAGTAGCTAAACAAGTAGGTACATCTAAAGATTTTGCAAAAATGAATGTAATCCAACAAGAGGCATTAGCAAAAGCTGCGGGGATGGAAAGGGATGAATTAGCTCAATCTTTAATGGATAAAGAGGCAATGGCTAAAATGAATGGTGTAGAGGGTGCTAATGCAAAAGAAAAATTTGATAATTTAGTTAAAGAAGTAGGAATGGAAAAAGCTAAAGCTCAATTAGGAGACGAAGCATTAGCTAATCAATTTCAACAACAATCTGTACAAGAAAGATTTAATGAAGCTATAGAAAAACTTAAAGAAATATTTATTCAAATAGCAGAACCTGTTTTAGCAATTGTTTCTCCATTAATGGATTTAGTTACTAGTGTACTTCCTGTTATTAATATGCTTTTACAACCTATAATGAAAGCATTTCAAATAATTGGTTCTACTGTACAAGGAGTAGTAAAGTTATTAAAAGGTGATTTTAAGGGAGGTTTAACATCTTTTAAAGAAGTGGGTAAAGCTTTTTCAAAATCATCACTAAATGCAGTAACAGCTAATGATTTAATATCTCCACCACAAATCCCTTCATCTGTAGTTTCTATACCTTATAAAATTTCATACATGGATGATGGGACTTCACTTCCATCTCCAAAATCTGGGTATGGTTCTCGTACTTTATTTGGTCCTGAAGGAGCTATTCAATTAAATAATAAAGATACTGTAGTAGCAGGTACTGATTTATTTAATAAAGGAGATGATGTTATATCTCCTTCACCTAATGAATTATCTAAACCTCAAGAAATAAAATCACCTACAAATAATATAACAAATAATTATACTCAAAATCAAAAACAAGAAAAAGAAAAACTTACAGTAGCTAATAGTACATCTCTAAAAAAAGAAACTCCATTAGATCCAAATGCATCTACAAATTCACGTTTAGATTCTTTAATAAAAGCAACAACAAAAGTAAATTCTGTATCTACATTAAGAATCCAATAGGATATAATATTTATAATAAAAAATAATTATTATGGGACTATTAACTAAATTAACAGAAGAAGGAGGATCATTATTAACTGAATTTAATGGAAAAACTCCACCAAAAGACAATTCAGCTGTAAAATCCTCAAATCTTCACAATACTTTTTCTATTACTGGAGAAGGTGGATTTCCTGGTTTAAAACCTTCATTTTTAGATTTAAATGGAATAACACCTCCGAAATACACAGATAACCTCCCTCAATAAAAATAAAATCTTAAAAACCTAAAATTATGGGTCTTATAAATCTTATAACCAACCCAGAAGATTTTAAATTTTATTCTGGGGGAATAGGATCAACATCTACTACATATAGATTTGGTCAAAAATCTATTCCTTTTCAAAAAGATAGAATATATGGTGGTAAAAGTAATCAACCATACATTATTTCTTCCCTTAAAGAACCAGGACAATTTTCTAATTTTTATGGAGATAGTGATTTTTTATGGTCTGGAGGAGTTTTAGGAACTTTAAAAGCATCAGAAGATTCATCACGTTTATTAAAATATTTTAGTGATACTTCAAATATAAGTGGCAATTTTTTTATCAAAAAACAGGAATTACTTTCTAAAATAAATCCAAAAACAGAAATTTCTTTAAAGGATGAACCTAATGGAGGAATATACTTATCAGATTCAACTATTTTTCAATCTCAAAAAGGATTTCAAGGTTTTCATTTTTTAAAACAAGGTAATCCTTCTTTAATAGATCAAGAAGTTAATCGATATCAAAAACATTTTTCAAATCAAACTGCTGAAACTTATATTGATTCTAATAGATTAATTCAATTAACTAATTCAACAAAAACAAGAAAAACCAATAATGAAGATTTTAATAATATCTCTCAATATAAAATATTTCCAAATTTTTCTACTTTAATATCTTATGGAGGTGGTCCTGGATCAAACAATGGGGAAGGATTTACTAACATTAAATTTGCTACAGATATTAATGGAATTGCTATAAATTCTATTTTAGGCCCACAATTTCCACAAATAGGCAAACCACTTGATCAAATAGACCAAGATAAATTTCAACTCCCAATAGGGGCTAGTAAAAAATATTTTGAATTTGATCCCAATATCCCAATAACCTCCTCAAATACTGGACAAACTGAATTTTTAGCCATTTCAGGTGATGCTAATTCATGGGAGTATAATTTTACACCAAGTGTATATGAATTTGGTAGTATAAAACCAAATAGTATAACTACAGATAAAAAATATCTTACAATAACCGATCCTTTGATCCAATTTACAAGAACAAGTGATCAAGTTATATTATTTAACCCAAAATCAGTTTCTACAACATTTAATGAATTATTACCTGATAATACTATAAATGTTCCTACATATGATACTACTAAAAATCAATATGTTTTTAAACAAGATAGTGAAATTCAAGGAGATTATAACTCAACTCCTACTATTACATCTTTTCAAACAAATGGTTATCAAAATAAAAACACAAGAACAACTCTTAAAGATTTTAGAAATAATTCACGAAATGCTAGAGGATTTCAAGATACTGGAAATGGGTATGATAAAATTACTGACAGTTCTGATTATTTAAAAAACACTCTTGATAAAATATATTATGATTCATCCTCAGAGAGAACATCAAATGCTTTTAATAGCGCAAAAGATTTAATTGACTTTGAAATTTTTATTGTAAATGGAACTAATCAAAAAGAAACTAAACTTAAATTTAAAGCATATATTAATGATTTTTCTGATGAATACTCAGCAAATTGGGCAACCCAAACATATATGGGTCGAGGGGAAGAATTTTACAGGTATGAAAAATTTACTAGAAATATTGGTTTATCTTTTACGGCAATAGCAGATAATAAAGAAAATCTACAAACAATGTATGCCCAATTAAACACATTAGCTTCTTCTTTAGCCCCATCATACACCACCGAAGGATACATGTCAGGAAATTTACATAGACTTACAGTAGGAAATTACGTAAAAAAACAATATGGAATACTAACAGGTTTATCTTTTAAAGTCCCAGAGGATTCACCTTGGGAGATAGAATCTGACAAACAACTTTCCCACTATATAGAGGTATCAGGATTTAAATTTAATGTTATTCATGATTTTAGACCTAATTATAATGCTTCACTCCAATATTTATATCAAACATAGTCTAAAAATTAAATAAAATGTCTAGATATTCCCAAATCCCTATTATAACTACACCCCCAAATTTAAAAAGAAGATATATAAATGTTAAATATCCGGAAATCCCCCGTGATAATTTAGATATATATTTGTATACTACTAAAGGTGATAGATATGATTTAATGGCACAAACTTATTACAATGACTCTTCATTATGGTGGATAATATCCTTAGCAAATGCTTTTACTCATACTCCAGATTCTCTATTCCCAATACCAGGAAACCAAATTAGAGTTCCATCACCAACATTAATTTCTAAAATAATAGGACAATATGAAAATCTTAATCAAATGAATTAATAAAATTTTTAAATTAAATGCCAAATATAATAGGGGAACCATTTTTAAGTTATATTGATGATCAAATTAACGAAAGACAAACGGCCCATGGTTCTAAATCTCGCACATCTGATCAACTTGCCTATTTAAATTCTAAAACAGCTTGGGTAAAATTAGCATCTAGTGTTAAAATTGATGGTACTTTTAAATCAACTGATTCTGAAATTAAATCTGGAGGATGGGATACATTAGCAAAAGAATATGTTTTATTTAGTGGTTTTTCTTCTTTAAATGGTAGTACATTATCACCAAGAGAAAAAGTATTTGATAAATATAGCTCTAAATCTTTTGGTTTAGTTCCAATGCCCGGAATTGTTGATGCTTCTGTAAAATGTGAAAATAGAGGCTCAATTAAAAAAGCAACTGTAAATATTAAATGTTATAGTCCCGAACAATTTAGAATATTAGAGGTTTTATATTTAAGATTAGGATATACTGTATTTCTTGAATTTGGGTGGAGTTCTTATTTAGATGGAGGAACGTTAAAAAATTCTTCCTCAACTTTAATTGAAACTGAATTTTTTAAACTTCAAAAAGGATCTAAATATATTGATTTTTTAAAAAAAATAGAGGAAGAAAGAAAAAAGAAAAAAGGAAATTACGATGGTTTACTTTGTAAAGTATCTAATTTTAATTGGACTTTTTCCCAAGATGGATCATATGACATTGAATTAAGCCTTATTACTATGGGCGATGTTATAGAATCTTTAAAAACAAATGTTAAACCCTCAAAAGGTATTGTTGATCTTATATCTGAAAAGTATGCTTTATATGGAAATGAAGTTGCTCCAACTGATGCGGAAGCAATGGATACTAATGTCCCCCCGGCACCCGCACAAGATCTTATTTCTGCTTATTTATTTCTTCAAAGAGTATATGTAGCAGATAAAACAACCAATCCTGATTATTATAACGGAAAAAATGATACGGGAATAACAGTTAGTGGAGTAGCTATAAATGTTTCTAATATTTTTATAAAACAAGGAACTGGATTAAAATTAAAAAATCCCGCTAGCGAAAAAGATTTTCTTTATTTTTCTTATAATGATTTAGAGAATGATGAAGATGTGTTAAATAATGAAGGATTTTATATAAGATTTGGACATCTTATAAACTTTATTAGAGATAATATAATTTTAAAAGCAAAAAAATCAAATGAATCTATTATTGAAATAGATAAAGATTTTGAAACTGCAAAAATGTATGTATTTCCTTATCAAGTATCTTTAGATCCAAGGGTTTGTATAGTAGGAACAAAGGAACAAATAAGTGCAAAAGCATTTTATACTAATTTACCTGTTTGGAATGATATAAAAGGTTTTGGGGCAAATATAGCAAATATTTATCTTAATGGCGCTATGGTAAGTAGAGTATTAAGTGAAAAAAAAGATGAAGAAGGAAATATTTCTTTATATGAAATGTTAAATACTATTTGTTCGGAATTAAATAGAGCTTTAGGTAGTGTTAATAATTTAGAAACAATAATAGATGAAGAAACAATGTCTATAAAAATTATAGACTCAAGTTTACCTTTAATTAAACCACTACCATCAACAAAACTTGAATTATATGGTTATAATGGAAATAAATCTAATTTTGTTTATGATTTTAATATTAAAACAGAAATAACAAATGATTTTGCTACAATGGTTACCATTGGTGCAACAGCAGGAGGTTATGCAAAAGGAACAGAAAATACAATGTTTTCTAAATGGAATAAAGGATTAGTAGATATATTTAAAGAAGATTACATCCCACCAACCCAAACAGGAGATAAAGATGAAGATCCACCAAATAATGTATATGCTTCTGAATTTTGGATGAAACGATATGCTCCTTTTGGTTTAACATATCCTCAAGATATTGAAGATGATATTATAACTCCGGATGCTTGTGCTCTTTCCCCCGAAATTATAGATAAAAATATTGAATTAGTTTCTGAATTTTACAAATATTGCCAATATAAAATACAACAAGACAATCAAAAATATGCATCCCCAACAAATGGTTTTATTCCTATTAGTTTAGGCATTACCTTAGAAGGTATTTCGGGAATTAAAATTTACAATGCTGTTAATGTTGATACTAGATTTTTACCTTCAAATTATCCAAATAATTTAAATTTTATAATTAAAGGAGTTAATCATAAAATTAGTGATGGAAAATGGGAAACTAATTTAGAAACTGTTGTTATTGCAAAAAGTGAAAAAGAAGGCATTTTAAAATATAGTGATATTAGAGCATATGTTTTAAAAGAAATTAAAGCAGGTGTTGCTGAATCTAAAGCGAATGCTGCAGAAACAACAGCATTCATTCAACAAGACCAAAGCAACCGTGCACCTCTTACTCTAGAATCAGTTCAAGCATTAATTTCAGCAGCTGCCGCATCATTCCAACCAACTATTAACCCAGGTGGATCACCAAATGAAAATTATAATGGCCCAATAATCCCAAATAAAGAAACACCAGCAGGATATAGAAAACAAACATATGGAGGAATTAGAGGAGATTTATTTTCATGGGTTAAAGGTTATAGTTTTCCAAACCCAACTGACCCAAGTAACTATAATGGAACAAATTACCCAAACAAACCTGAATTTAATGAAGAAAGAAGACAAAAACTTTTAACATTCCAAAAATCAGGATATATTTTAGGCATCACCAATAGTGGAGAATCATCAGCAATAAACCGTAAAGAAGATTGGGTCCAAAAATTATCCACCCCTACTCCACAGGTTGATCCTAATAAGAAACAATACGGCGCAGTAAAATATAAAACTATGGATTATACTTTTGAAGAACAACAAAAAATGTATAAAGATATTTTAGCAGGAATAGGAGGAAAATCAACAAAATATAATTTATTATGGATGAAACTTTGGAGAGACGCAGAGGGAGCATCAGCAACCCATAATCCTTGGAATTCTATTGATGGAACTGGAGCTCTCTCAAAATATAATGCAAGTCCCGGAGTTAAAAACTATTCATCATATACTGTTGGAGTTAACGCTACTATTAAAACTTTAACTAATGGAAATTATCCTACTATTATAAAAGCTTTAAGAATAGGATTAAATTCTTGGGCAGAATTAGTAGAATTAGCAAAATTAGTCCAAAGATGGGATATGGACGGCCAAATCCCAACAAAATGGAAATTATAATAAATTTTTTAAACCATTAATTAAAATGCCAAATATAATAGGAGAACCATTTTTAGATTATGTTAATAATCAAATTAATGATAGGCAAACAGCCCATGGTTCTAAATCACGTACTTCTGATCAACTTGCTTATTTAAATTCAAAAACAGCTTGGGTAAAATTAGCATCTAGTGTTAAAATTAATGATAAGTTTCAAAATAAAGAAGGATTTAAATTAAATGGAGAATTAGCAAAAGAATATGTTTTATTTAGTGGTTTTTCTTCTTTAAATGGTAGTACATTATCACCAAGAGAAAAAGTATTTGATAAATATAGCTCTAAATCTTTTGGTTTAGTTCCAATGCCCGGAATTGTTGATGCTTCTGTAAAATGTGAAAATAGAGGCTCAATTAAAAAAGCAACTGTAAATATTAAATGTTATAGTCCCGAACAATTTAGAATATTAGAGGTTTTATATTTAAGATTAGGATATACTGTATTTCTTGAATTTGGGTGGAGTTCTTATTTAGATGGAGGAACGTTAAAAAATTCTTCCTCAACTTTAATTGAAACTGAATTTTTTAAACTTCAAAAAGGATCTAAATATATTGATTTTTTAAAAAAAATAGAGGAAGAAAGAAAAAAGAAAAAAGGAAATTACGATGGTTTACTTTGTAAAGTATCTAATTTTAATTGGACTTTTTCCCAAGATGGATCATATGACATTGAATTAAGCCTTATTACTATGGGCGATGTTATAGAATCTTTAAAAACAAATGTTAAACCCTCAAAAGGTATTGTTGATCTTATATCTGAAAAGTATGCTTTATATGGAAATGAAGTTGCTCCAACTGATGCGGAAGCAATGGATACTAATGTCCCCCCGGCACCCGCACAAGATCTTATTTCTGCTTATTTATTTCTTCAAAGAGTATATGTAGCAGATAAAACAACCAATCCTGATTATTATAACGGAAAAAATGATACGGGAATAACAGTTAGTGGAGTAGCTATAAATGTTTCTAATATTTTTATAAAACAAGGAACTGGATTAAAATTAAAAAATCCCGCTAGCGAAAAAGATTTTCTTTATTTTTCTTATAATGATTTAGAGAATGATGAAGATGTGTTAAATAATGAAGGATTTTATATAAGATTTGGACATCTTATAAACTTTATTAGAGATAATATAATTTTAAAAGCAAAAAAATCAAATGAATCTATTATTGAAATAGATAAAGATTTTGAAACTGCAAAAATGTATGTATTTCCTTATCAAGTATCTTTAGATCCAAGGGTTTGTATAGTAGGAACAAAGGAACAAATAAGTGCAAAAGCATTTTATACTAATTTACCTGTTTGGAATGATATAAAAGGTTTTGGGGCAAATATAGCAAATATTTATCTTAATGGCGCTATGGTAAGTAGAGTATTAAGTGAAAAAAAAGATGAAGAAGGAAATATTTCTTTATATGAAATGTTAAATACTATTTGTTCGGAATTAAATAGAGCTTTAGGTAGTGTTAATAATTTAGAAACAATAATAGATGAAGAAACAATGTCTATAAAAATTATAGACTCAAGTTTACCTTTAATTAAACCACTACCATCAACAAAACTTGAATTATATGGTTATAATGGAAATAAATCTAATTTTGTTTATGATTTTAATATTAAAACAGAAATAACAAATGATTTTGCTACAATGGTTACCATTGGTGCAACAGCAGGAGGTTATGCAAAAGGAACAGAAAATACAATGTTTTCTAAATGGAATAAAGGATTAGTAGATATATTTAAAGAAGATTACATCCCACCAACCCAAACAGGAGATAAAGATGAAGATCCACCAAATAATGTATATGCTTCTGAATTTTGGATGAAACGATATGCTCCTTTTGGTTTAACATATCCTCAAGATATTGAAGATGATATTATAACTCCGGATGCTTGTGCTCTTTCCCCCGAAATTATAGATAAAAATATTGAATTAGTTTCTGAATTTTACAAATATTGCCAATATAAAATACAACAAGACAATCAAAAATATGCATCCCCAACAAATGGTTTTATTCCTATTAGTTTAGGCATTACCTTAGAAGGTATTTCGGGAATTAAAATTTACAATGCTGTTAATGTTGATACTAGATTTTTACCTTCAAATTATCCAAATAATTTAAATTTTATAATTAAAGGAGTTAATCATAAAATTAGTGATGGAAAATGGGAAACTAATTTAGAAACTGTTGTTATTGCAAAAAGTGAAAAAGAAGGCATTTTAAAATATAGTGATATTAGAGCATATGTTTTAAAAGAAATTAAAGCAGGTGTTGCTGAATCTAAAGCGAATGCTGCAGAAACAACAGCATTCATTCAACAAGACCAAAGCAACCGTGCACCTCTTACTCTAGAATCAGTTCAAGCATTAATT
>OCVQ010002282.1_pt1 | contig 12926 bp, 9 predicted proteins | sample 1539061 | NCBI WGS metagenome assembly OCVQ01 (sample SAMEA3355526, study PRJEB22509) | marine metagenome | biome: marine; feature: river plume; material: water | place: USA | collected 2010-08-08 | depth 0.5 m | reverse complement strand
GGTGGGCTCGCCAAAGGCCACGTTCAAGACCACATTGGCCGTTTTTCGGCCAACTCCCGGCAATGACTCAAGTGCTTCCCGTGAGCGGGGCACCACACCTTGGTATTGGTCGATCAAAATTTGACAGGTTTTGAGCAGATTGCTGGCCTTGTTTCGGTACAGCCCAATGGTCTTGAGGTATTTTTCAAGCCCTTCTTGCCCTAAAGCCAAAATGGCCGCTGGGGTGTTGGCCACTGGAAAGAGTTTGCGGGTGGCTTTGTTCACACTCACATCGGTGGCTTGAGCCGAAAGTAGCACAGCCGTTACCAGTTCAAACACCGAGGTGTACGCCAACTCGGTGGTGGGCAGGGGGTTGGCTTCTTTCAGGGTGTGAAAAAAGAGTTCGATGTTGTGTGCGTTCATGAGAGAAAATGTGAGAATTGACCAACCGTGTTTGAGAGAAGATACACCATGTCCTTGCAATTTGCAGATCGTTTGAACAATGTCGAAACTTCAGCCATTCGGGAGTTGTTCAAACTTCTGGGCAAGCCCGGCATTATCAGTTTTGCCGGTGGCTTCCCCGACAGCGCCATGTTTGACGTGGAAGGCATTCGCGAGGCCTCCTCTTTGGCCTTGTCCCAAGAGCCAGGTGCCGCACTTCAGTATGGCGCCACAGAAGGTTACGGCCCATTGCGCGAGCAATTGGCGCACTTTATGGCTCAAAAGGGCGTCACAGAATTAAGTTCAGAGCAACTCATTGTGACCACGGGCAGTCAACAAGCACTGGACCTCATTGGCAAAACCATGATCAGCCCCGGTGACAAAGTCATTGTGGAAGGCCCCACTTTTTTGGCCACCATTCAGTGCTTTAGGTTGTATGGTGCAGAGCTCATTTCTGCGCCAGTCGATGGCCATGGGGTTGACACCGATGTTCTTGAAAAACTCATAGCCGAACACCGCCCCAAATTTGTGTATGTCATCCCCACCTTTGGCAACCCTACAGGTGCTTTGCTTAACTTAGAGCGCCGTAAAAAGTTGCTCGAGTTGGCCGTCAAATATAAAACCCTCATGGTGGAAGACGATCCCTACGGCGATTTGTATTTCAATGACGCACCACCTCCCAGTTTGCTGGCCTTGAGTGCGCAAGTGCCTGGCAGTCGCGATTGGTTGGTGCACTGCGGCTCTTTGTCAAAAGTCTTAAGCCCAGGTCTGCGTGTGGGTTGGATGATTGCACCGTCAGAACTTTTAAGTCGTGCTGTTATGTGCAAGCAATTCAGCGATGCGCACACCAGCACCTTTGCGCAAGCCACTGCCGCGCAATATCTCAAGGCAGGGCGCATGCCAGCTACCTTAGACAAAGTGCGCCAGGTTTATGCATTGCGCGCCCAGACCATGTGCAACGCACTGCGCCAAAATTTAGGCGACGCCATTTCATTTGTTCAACCCCAAGGCGGTTTGTTTGTGTGGGCCAGCCTCACGGGTGCTGGCGGCAAAGTGAATGACGGCAATGCGTTTGCCAAAATGGCCATCGACAAAGGCGTGGCCTTTGTGCCAGGTACGCCTTTCTTTTGCCAAAATCCCGATCACAGCACTTTGCGCTTTAGCTTTGCCACGGTGGGCGAAGACAAAATTTTGGAAGGCGTTGATCGCTTGAAGCAAGCCATGGACGCATCTGTGTCAGCTTCGGCTTGAACTCAATGAAGCTTCATGGCGTTGACATTCAAGTTGAAGGCAACGGCCCCGAAACCCTGGTCATGTTGCATGGCTGGCCCGATACCTTAGCCCTTTGGAATGACACCGTACAAGCGCTGAGTGACACTCACCAATGCGTGCGTTTTACATTGCCCGCATTTGATGCGCAAGCACCCATGCAAGCCAAATCGTTGGTTGAGATGGTAAGTTTCATCGATGAAGTGGTGCATGCTGTTAGCCCTCACAAACCCGTCACTCTGGTCTTGCACGATTGGGGTTGTATTTTTGGTTATGAATATGCAGCGCTGCACCCAGATCGAGTGAAGCGCATGGTTGCTGTTGATGTGGGCGATCACAACTCACATGCACTTCTTTCCTCTTGGACTGCCAAAGCCAAATGGGGCGTGTTCAGCTATCAAATTTGGTTGGCCGTGGCTTGGCAAATAGCGCGCTGGTTTGCATCGCCAGGCAAGTCTGTGGCCAACCGCATGACGCGTTACATGGCAAAAGCTTTAAGGTGCCCCAGTCCGCTGGCCGACATGCACAGTGGCATGAATTCTCCGTATGCCATGAAGTGGATGGGCTCTTTAGGCGGCTTTGACAAATCGGCCAATGTGCTCAAGTTATTGCCTTTGGCTCGTCCCATGCTGTATGTCTATGGCCGCCGAAAACCGTTCATGTTTCATTCGCCTGAATGGCTTGAAAAAATTGCAGCCCACCCTGGTTCGCGCGTAGAGGAATTTGACACGGGTCATTGGGTGATGAGTGCCAAGCCCGAACTATTTACAGCTTTGCTTAAAGAATGGTTGGCAACAACATGACATCGCCGCGCAATGAATCGCAACTGACGCCAGCGTCCAATACGCGCAGAGATATTTTGAAATGGGCGGCCTTGGCTTCGGCACCTGTGTCTTTTAGTTTGTCGATGGCGCAATCACCTTTAAGGCACAACCCATTTACATTGGGTGTTGCCAGTGGATCACCCAATCACCATTCGGTGGTGTTGTGGACCCGACTCATGCCAGATGCAGCCAGCGGTAACTCGCAATTTGCCGCAAGCGATGTGTCTGTCAAATGGGAAGTAGCGGACGATGAGGGCTTCAAAGTCAATCGCCGCACTGGCCAAGTGGTGGCACTGTCCGCGTTGGCGCATTCAGTGCATTTAGAGCTTGATCAACTGCAAAGTGATCGGTGGTACCACTACCGCTTTCAAATCGGTGATGCGCAAAGCACTGTGGGCAGAACCAGAACGCTGCCACACCCTGAAGCCATGGTGCAAAAACTCCGCGTGGCCTACGCCTCATGCCAGCGCTGGGAGCATGGCTACTTCAGCGCCTACGACCACATGTGCCAAGAAAACTTAGACATGGTCTTGTTCTTGGGTGATTACATTTATGAATATGCAGGGGCCGCCAATGCAGTGCGCTTGCCTTCGGGTGGCTGGGTGAACAGCTTGTCTGATTACCGCGACCGATATGCACTTCACAGAAGTGAAAAAAGCTTGCAGGCCATGCACGCGCAATGCCCTTGGCTGATCACGTGGGACGACCATGAAGTGTCCAATGACTATGCGGGTTTGGTCAGAGGCCAAAGCGGCAACATTGGTTTTGATTTTGTGGCGCAGCGTGCTAGAGCCTACCAGGCGTTTTATGAACACATGCCTTTGCGGGTCAGTGCATTGACAAAGTCCATTGAAGGTTTGGCCAGCGGCGCAGAACTTCGCATCTACGGGCAAGTGTCCTTTGGCAAATTGGCCAATATCTATTTGCTAGACGACAGGCAATACCGTGACCGTCAAGTGTGCAACAGGAACGATGCGTATGGCTCAGGCTGGCTTGACACGGCGCAATGCGAAGAATGGCTCGATCCCAAGCGAACATTGTTGGGTGCAGAACAATCGCAGTGGCTAGACCAATCTTTTGCCAAGGCCAAAAGCGATGCGCGCACTTGGAATGTCATTGCACAGCAAACTATTTTTGGCAGGCGTGATTACAAGTTGGGTGCAGGCTACTCATTGTGGAATGATGGGTGGGATGGCTACTCGGCCGCACGCCAAAGCATGACACAGTCCATGCAAAACCATGCACTCCAAAACCCCGTGCTCGTTGGCGGTGACGTTCACGAAAACTGGGTAGGCCATGTCATGGCCGATGCCTACAAAGACGAAAGCGCCAAAATTGGTGTCGAGTTTTGTGGTGCTGGCATTACGGCGCGCTCGGCTGGTAATTCAAAGTTGGCCGCACGCTTGGCTGAAAACCCGCACTTTGTATTTGCCGACAGCGAGCGCAAAGGTTATGGCGTGGTGGAGTTCACGGCCAAGCAAATTCAAACTGAGCTAAGGGTGGTTGACGATGTGCGTCAACAGCAAACCAAAATTGAAACTTTGGCCAAGTTTTCCGTTGAGGCGGGGGTGCCGCAGGTCAATCGCTTGGCCTAAGCGCTTGGCTTTACCTTTTGCCTTGAAAAACTTCCAGCAAGCGATCTAGCCCGCCGTCTTCAATGGCCACCATGGCCTGCTCGCGCACCTTGGGCTTGGCATGATAGGCCACAGACAATCCTGCCACACCCATCATGGGCAAGTCATTGGCACCATCACCCATGGCGATGGCTTGTGAGGGTGCTATGCCCATTTGAGTGCAGGTTTGAAGCAGCATCTTGCGTTTTTCTTCACCATCGCAAATGTCGCCCCAGTCTTGGTCCACCATGCGGCCTGTCAGTTCACCATTCATCACTTCCAACACATTGGATCGCGTCCAGTTGATGTTGAGCCTGTCCTTCACATGGTCTGTGAAAAATGTAAATCCGCCTGAGACCAGCAGCACTTTCATGTCGGCAGCTTGGCAGGCTTTGACCAAATTTTCTGCACCAGGATTAAGTTGCAGGCGATGGTTCAATACCTCTTCCATGTGCGCCACCGTCACACCTTTTAAAAGTGCCACACGTCTGCGCAAGCTGTCTTTGTAATCAGCAATTTCACCGCGCATCGCCGCTTCTGTAATGGCGGCTACTTCGGCTTTGCGGCCTGCTGCGTCTGCAATTTCGTCGATACATTCAATGTTGATGAGTGTGGAGTCCATGTCGAAGGCAATGAGTTTGAAATCGCTTAATTTCAAAGGCGGCGTAAAGCCCTTCACGGTCATGCCTTGAAAGCTAGGGGCGCTTTGCTCGTTGCTCATGCTTGTTTATCCTTCAACGGTCTCAATTTTAGGCTGACCCAAAGAACGCAAGATGTCGCGCACCATTTGCGCACGGGCTTTGGGGTCTGGCAGTTCGCGCTCGATGCGCAGTTTGTCATTGCCAGCCAATTGAATGTGCTTGTTCTTTTGAATCAGCTCAATGATGCGCATGGGCTCAATGGGTGGGTTGGGCTTGAAGCTAATTTGAATCATGCCGGGCGCAGCATCTACCTTCACCACACCATAAGGCAAGCTTAGTACCCTTAAGCGGTGCACATCCATGAGCGTTTGGGCCTGCGGTGGTAGCTTGCCAAATCGATCCACAATTTCTTCTAACAAGCCGTCAATCTGATCGGAAGTTTTGGCAGTGGCCAATTTCTTGTAGAAAGACAAACGCAAATGCACATCGCCGCAGTAGTCGTTGGGCAGCAGGGCAGGGGCATGCAAATTGATGTCGGTGGCAGCAGAAAGGGGGCTGAGCAAATCGGGTTCTTTGCCCAATTTCAAACAGCGCACGGCTTCGTTCAACATTTCGTTGTACAGCTGGAAGCCCACTTCCAGCATGTTGCCGCTTTGGTTTTCGCCCAGCACTTCACCGGCGCCGCGAATTTCCAAATCGTGCATGGCCAAATAAAAGCCGCTGCCCAATTCTTCCATTTGCTGAATGGCGTCCAAGCGCTGCGCAGCATTTTTAGTAAGCGCGTCAATTTCTGGCACCATCAAATAGGCATAAGCTTGGTGATGGCTTCGGCCCACACGACCGCGCAATTGGTGCAACTGGGCCAAGCCAAATTTGTCGGCGCGCGAAATCACAATGGTGTTGGCAGTAGGCACATCGATGCCGGTTTCAATGATGGTGGAGCACAGCAAAATGTTGTAGCGCTGCGCCACAAAATCGCGCATCACTTTTTCCAAATCACGCTCGGGCATTTGACCGTGCGCCACTGCAATGCGCGCTTCGGGCAATAGTTCTTCCAGTTTTTGGCGGCGGTTCTCAATGGTGTCCACTTCGTTATGCAAGAAGTAAACTTGGCCACCGCGCTTCAGTTCACGCAGCACCGCTTCGCGAATCACGCCTATGCCTTCGTTGCGCACAAAGGTTTTAATGGCCAAGCGGCGCTGGGGTGCGGTGGCAATCACGCTTAAGTCACGTATGCCTTCTAGCGCCATGCCCAATGTCCGTGGAATGGGTGTGGCCGTGAGCGTAAGCACATCCACTTCTGCGCGCATGGCTTTCATAGCTTCTTTGTGGCGCACACCAAAGCGGTGTTCTTCGTCAATCACCAACAAGCCCAAGTTTTTAAATTTAGTTGATTCACTGAGTAATTTGTGTGTGCCCACCACAATGTCCACAGTGCCATCGGCCAAACCTTTGAGGGCCTCATTCACTTCTTTGGTAGAGCGAAAACGAGAGACTTCAGCCACCTTCACCGGCCACTTGGAAAACCGATCTTTCAAAGTTTGAAAGTGTTGCTCAGCAAGCAGCGTGGTAGGTGCCAAGATGGCCACTTGTTTGCCACCAGTGACCGCAACGAATGCGGCACGCAATGCCACTTCTGTTTTTCCAAAGCCCACGTCGCCGCACACCAATCTGTCCATGGGGCGCGGACTGATCATGTCTTGAATGACGGCATGAATGGCTGCATTTTGATCAGCTGTTTCGCTAAAGCCAAAATCGTTGGCAAACACTTCGTAGTCTTGTGGGCTGTATCTAAAGGCATGGCCTTGGCGGGCAGCACGCCTGGCATAAATGTTCAACAGCTCTGCCGCTGAATCGCGCACTTGCTCGGCCGCTTTGCGTTTGGCTTTTTCCCACTGACCACTGCCCAAACGGTGCAGCGGCGCTTCATCGGCGCTCACACCGGTGTAACGGCCAATCAGTTGCAGTTGGCTGACGGGGACATACAGCGTGGCCTTGTCGGCATACTCCAAATGCAAAAACTCTTGCAACGCAGGTGTGCCATCGGCGTTTTTCTCCCCCAAATCCATGTTCACCAAACCGCGGTAGCGGCCAATGCCATGTGCGTTGTGCACCACGGGGTCGCCTACGTTGAGCTCTGACAAATCTTTGATCAGCGCTTCAACATCGCTCACTTGCTCTTGTTTCTTGCGCCTGCGTGTGGTGACGCCTGCTGCAAACAATTCAGTCTCTGTGACCAAATCGATGCCAGCTTCAAACCAATGGAAGCCAGAATTTAAAGCAGCTGTAGCAATGCCAATTTTTTCATCGCTGCTTTGAAACTCTTGCAGGTTGTCAAACGCCGGTGGGTTGACACCACCAGCACGCAAAAAGTCCAGCAGGCTTTCTCGGCGGCCCGCACTCTCGGCCAATACCAACACACGATGTGGCGTGCTCCGAATGTGCGCTTGCAGTTTGGCCAAAGGCTCTTCTGCGCCCCGCACCACCGTGAGGTCAGGCAGAGGTTGAGCCAAGGTGTTGTCGGCGTTGCTGTCTTGGCTGTCACCCACATTGTCTTTGGCACCAGGGCGCAAAGCCAATTGCGCATGCTGGTTGGTGCCGGTATAAAACTGCTCGGCCGATAAGAACAAAGCTTCGGGCGGCAAAGCAGGTCGCTCAGGGTCGCCTTGCACCAAGCGATAACGGTCTTTGGTGTCTTGCCAAAAACGTTGAAACGCGGGCTCTAAATCGCCATGCAAGACCAGCGTGGCTGGCTTGTCACTGCCAGCGCCCAAATAGTCAAACACCGTGGCGGTTTCTTCAAAGAACAGCGGCAAATAATATTCAATGCCTGCTGTGGCCACGCCGTTGCCGATGTCTTTGTAAATGCGACTTTTGGTGGGGTCGCCATCTAGCAGTTCACGCCACCGACTGCGAAACTTGGCACGCGCCGCTTCGTCCATGGGAAATTCGCGGCCCGGCAACAAGCGCACTTCGGGCACGGGATACAAACTGCGCTGCGTGTCGGGGTCAAAGGTGCGAATGGAGTCAATTTCGTTGTCAAACAAATCAACGCGAAAGGGTACTTGCGAGCCCATAGGAAAGAGATCAATCAGGCCGCCGCGCACCGCATATTCGCCAGGGCTGACCACTTGGCTGACATGGCTGTAACCTGCCAAAGTCAGTTGGGCTTTGAGTTTGGCTTCGTCCAGTTTTTGCTTGGTCTTGAATTGAAACGTGTAGCCTGCCAAAAATGAGGGCGGGGCCAAACGGTACAAAGCGGTGGTGGCCGGAATGAACACCAAGTCGGCGCCTTCTGCTTTGTCGCGCTGGCTAATGCGCCACAGGGTGGCCAAGCGTTCGCTGATCAGGTCTTGGTGGGGCGAAAACGTGTCGTAAGGCAGCGTTTCCCAGTCGGGAAAAATGGCGCATCGAAGGCCCGGTGCAAAGAAAGCCACCTCGTCCATCAGGCGCTGGGTGTCGGCAGCGTCAGAGGTGACCACAGCAGTGAGGCGGCCTTGGGCTTTTTCGCGTTCGGCCAGTTGGGCCAATAGCACAGCGTCTGCCGATCCCATGGGACGGGGCAGGGTGAAGCGTTTTCCTAAGCTAAGCGCGGGTAATTGCATGAACTCCAATAGTATAGTTGGCGTATTGGCAATCCTATATAGACGCACTTTGAACCCCTCTGACCCTACTGATCTTTCTGACCTTTTTGCAGCAGTCAGCCTTCAAGACGCAGAAATCACTGCACCTGTGGCCAGGTGTTTTGCACTGGTGCCTTGCGCGGGTTCTGGTTCGCGTGCTGGCACCGTCATGCCAAAACAGTACGAGTTGATTGCTGGCCAAAGCATGGTGATGCACACCTTGAATGCGCTTCTGTCTGTTAGCAGGCTTGAAAAAATTGTGGTGGTTGTGTCGCCCACCGATTCGCATGTGTGGCCCGTTGAAACCATTCGCCCAATCAAATGCGGGGGCGCCACCCGTGCCGAGTCGGTGTTCAACGGCTTAACGCAATTGCTGGCTGAGGGTGAAAAAAATCCTGAAGGCGTTCAACCGAGTGACTGGATTTTGGTCCACGATGCAGCGCGTTGCCTCATTACCGATTTAGAAATCAACCGCTTGATTGATGCGTGCTTGGACGACGAAGTAGGGGGCTTGTTGGCCCTGCCTTTGCCAGATACATTGAAGGTTGCGGTCAATGGTCGCATCAGTGAAACATTGCCAAGGCAAGATAAGTGGTTGGCGCAAACACCCCAAATGTTCAGAGCTGGGGCTTTGCATGCGGCACTGCTTTCCAAAGTTTCTGAAAACTTTGACGGCATTACCGATGAAGCCAGCGCCATGGAGATGGCAGGGTTTGCGCCCAAGTTGGTGGTGGGCAGTCCGCACAATTTCAAAGTGACTTATCCGCCAGATTTTGCATTGGCAGAAGATTTGCTAAGGAGCAGAGCATGAACATTCGAGTAGGCGAAGGTTGGGACACACATGCCTTGGTGGCAGGCCGTCCTTTGATGTTGGGCGGCGTGCAAATTCCGCACGACAAAGGCTTGTTAGGTCACTCCGACGCCGATGTGTTGTTGCATGCCATCACCGATGCATTGCTCGGTGCTGCAGGCCTGGGCGACATTGGCCAGCACTTTCCAGACACCGATGCCACTTACAAAGGCGCTGACTCCGTCATGCTTTTGAAAAAAGCTTATGAGCATGTCAAACATTTAGGCTGGCACTTGGGCAATGTCGATTGCACCATCATTGCGCAAGCGCCCAAGTTGTCACCGCATCGCTCAGACATTCGGTCTTCCATTGCCAAAGCTTTGGGCGTGCCAGAATCGTTTGTGAATGTGAAAGCCAAAACGGCTGAAAAAATGGGCCCCGTGGGTGAGGGCCTGAGCATGGAAGCCAGGGCTGTGGTGTTAATTCACAAGCCCTAACGCTGAGTCAATGGCCACCTTTTGAGGTGGCTATTTTTACTGAGCGGCCCAGCCGCCGTCCATGTTCCAAGCCACGCCGCGAATGTTGTTGCCAGCGGCAGAGCAGAAGAACACAGCCAAGTCACCCAACTCTTCAGGCGTGGTGAATTGCATGGAAGGCTCTTTCTCGCCCAACAACAATTCAGTGGCCGCTTGGTTGGTGAGGCCCAACGTTTCTGCTTTGGCGTCCACTTGTTTTTGCACCAAAGGTGTGAGCACCCAGCCTGGGCAAATGGCGTTGCACGTGATGCCAGACTTGGCGTTTTCCAATGCAGTGACTTTGGTCAAGCCCACAATGCCGTGCTTGGCCGCCACATAGGCTGACTTTTCGGCAGAGCCCACCAAACCATGAACCGATGCCACATTGATGATGCGGCCCCAGTTGGCCTTTTGCATGGCAGGCAGCACAGCCCGAGAAGCATGAAAAGCGCTAGACAGATTGATGGCGATGATGGCATCCCAACGCTCAATCGGGAAATTTTCGATGCGGGCCACATGCTGAATACCAGCGTTGTTGACCAAAATATCGACGCTGCCAAATTTCTCTTGGGCAAACTTCACCATGGCTTCAATTTCTGGGGGCTTGCTCATGTCGGCACCGTGATAGGCCACTTTGGCGCCTAGTGCCGCAATTTCAGCCTCGGGTCCGGCATGGTCGCCAAAGCCATTCAAAACAATGTTGGCGCCTTGCTTGGCCAAGGCCTTGGCGATGCCTAAGCCAATGCCGCTGGTAGAGCCGGTCACGAGTGCAGTTTTGCCTTTCAGCATGGTGGTTCTCCGAATGAATTACGATGTGTAAAGGTGAATTATGGCGCGTCAATGCCACAGTGAACTGACGGCCCCACTCTAAATTTAGAATTGAACCCACTTATGTTCGAGCCCATCCTTGATTTTGTTGCATGCCCCGACCCTCAGGGCACCCACCGCATGGCCTACTGGTCTTGGGGCGAAAAATCGGCTGCGCATGTGGTGTTTTGTGTCCACGGCTTAACCCGCCAAGGCCGCGATTTTGATTTGTTGGCCCAAGCCTTGGTGGCATCTGCCAAAGATGCTGGTTTGCCCGCTATCAGAGTCATTTGTCCCGATGTCGTGGGCCGCGGCAAAAGCGATTGGCTGCAAGACCCCTTGGGTTATCAATTTCCCCAATATGCTGCTGACATGGCTGTGCTGCTGCAAAGCTTGAACACACAGCGGGCGATTGAGCGCCTAGATTGGGTGGGCACCAGCATGGGCGGTGTGATTGGCATGTTGATGGCAGCCCAAAAATTACCAGTGCCTGTGCAACATTTGGTTTTGAACGACATCGGACCGCCCGTATCGTGGAAGTCCATTTTGAACATGAAGACCTATGTGGGCGAGGTGGGCAAGTTTCAAACGGTGCAAGACGCGGCCAATGCCATGTGGCAAATTTCCAAATCTTTTGGGCCGCATACTTCTGAAGAGTGGTTGGCTTTGTCTCAAAACATGGTGCGGCGTTTGGAAGACGGCACTTATTGCTTGCATTACGACCCGCAACTTAGAGTACCCATTCGCGCAGTCACAGAAGAACAAGCCAAGGCCGGTGAAGCAACTTTGTGGCAGGTCTACGATTTGATTCAGTGCCCCACATTGCTCATTCGCGGTGCTGAATCGGAGTTGCTTAGCGCTGCCGCTGCGTTAGAAATGGCACAGCGCGGTGCCCGTGCTCAGGTGGTCACATTGCCAGGTGTGGGCCATGCACCTACCCTGACGCACCAAGATCAAATTGACATCGTTCTGCAGTTTTTAGGTTTGCCTGCATGAGTGCTGAGCTTGAAGATGTTTTGGTTCGCGCAAGAGCGTTTGCCGAACCCTTCTTGTCGAGTGAATATCTAGACACCGGCGAGAACATGCTCGAGCATGCCGATGCCGTGGCCTCTATTTTGGACACCATGAGCAGCGGCAATGATGTGAAGGCTGCCAGCTATTTGGTGTATGCCTGCCCTCACTTAAGCCGACCCCGAGAAGTGATTGCCAAAACATTTGGCGATGAGTTTGCATCCTTGGCGGTTGAGACTAACAAGTTGGTGGAAGTGCAACGTATTTCGCGCACAGCTGCATCGTCTGCACAATTGCAAGACGATCCACGTGCGCAGACAGAGAACGTGCGCAAAATGCTTTTGGCTTTTAGCAAAGATTTGCGCGTGATCATGTTGCGCTTGGCTTCGCGTTTGCAAACGCTTCGGTATTTTGCAAGTGTCAAAAAAGAAGTGCCTGCAGTATTGGCCAAAGAGTCTTTGCAGGTGTTTGCTCCTTTGGCCAATCGCTTGGGTATTTGGGAAATAAAATGGGAGTTGGAAGATTTATCCTTTCGTTTTTTAGAGCCCGATACCTACAAACAAATTGCCAAACTGCTGCATGAAAAGCGTACAGAGCGCGAACACAACATGCATGATTTACAGCAGAAGTTGCAAAACGAATTGGCTGAACAAAACGTACATGCCTCAGTGCAGGGTCGGCCTAAACACATCTACAGCATTGTGAAAAAAATGCGCGGCAAGTCGCTTGATTTTTCTCAGGTGTTTGACATTCGTGCCATGCGCGTCATTGTGTCCAACGTAGCCGATTGTTATGAGGCGCTCAGTTGGGTGCACTCGCGCTATGTGCCTATCGCTTCTGAGTTTGACGACTACATTGCCAAACCCAAGTCCAATGGCTATCAGTCTTTGCACACCGTGGTGCGAGACGACCAGGCTCGGCCCATCGAAATTCAAATTCGCACGCAAGCCATGCACGAGCATGCAGAGCATGGGGTGGCCGCGCACTGGGCTTACAAAGAAGCCGGCGCAAAAGGTTATGTGGGCGTGAGTGCCAGTAGCGACTACGACGCCAAGATTGCCGTGCTGCGACAGTTGCTGGCTTGGGAAAGGGAGATGTCGACAGAGGCTTCTGGCGTTTTAAGTCAGGCGGGTGTTGATACCTCCAAAACTGCGGGCAAAGAAGCTGACGCCTTGTTTGAAGATCGCATTTACGTACTCACCCCCAATGCAGCCATTGTGGAATTGCCCAAAGGCGCTACCCCCATCGATTTTGCATACACCGTTCACACCAATTTGGGACACAGATGCCGCGGTGCCAAAGCCGATGGCGTGATGGTTCCGTTGAACACGCCCTTGCAAAATGGGCAGACAGTCGAAATTACAACTGTCAAAGAAGGGGCCCCCTCACGTGATTGGATGAACGCTGAGTTGG
>OCVQ010002281.1_pt1 | contig 12926 bp, 13 predicted proteins | sample 1539061 | NCBI WGS metagenome assembly OCVQ01 (sample SAMEA3355526, study PRJEB22509) | marine metagenome | biome: marine; feature: river plume; material: water | place: USA | collected 2010-08-08 | depth 0.5 m | reverse complement strand
ATAAATAATAAATAATAAATAATAAATAATAAATAATAAATAATAAATAATAAATTTCAAATCTTCAAAGATGTATATATTATTATCATTTAATAATATATAATGTCAAAATGTCCTCCTGGAGTAATATGTTTTGAAAATTTTACATTCATATATATAATTATAGCTGCGTTCATATTGATATACATTGTATATATGAGACAGACCAATATTAATATCCAATTAAAAGAAACACAGTCATCCACATTAAATGCACTAGAAAATAAAAACAACGCATCTACTGGATTATTTCCTAGACCTAGTTTTTCATTTTCTAATGTAGATAACGATGTATTAATGAATCCATACGCACCTCCTCTTAAAGACGAACGTGTTATTCAATCACACGATATTAGAGGTGGTGTTCCTATTAATATTAATACTCGTGCTGTAGACACAAACTACAGACAAGTTGGTATATTAAAGCGAATGAATGGACCTGAAATGGTTTTGGCATTAATGGGAAGACCTTTATATGTAGGACGTGATAAATGGCAATATTATACAATGAGTGATAATAATAATTCCATTAAATTACCTGTTTCTTTCAAATCACGTAGCTGTACGAATGAATATGGTTGTGATGAAATCACAAATGGGGATACTGTATATGTAGATGGGATTGATGCTACTTTTCAAGTAACTGTATATGACAATGCTACAATGCGATACATTCCATTTATCTAAAAATATGGTTATGTTTATTCTATACACCTTTATTCGTTATTTTTTAGTATTTATTTTTCATTTCACGACATATCTGTTTTTCTCTACATGTTACACTACAATAACTTCTATCGTCATATCTATGCATAGATAAAGTTATTTGCTGTAAACAATACCCACATATATATGGATACCCCTTTTTAATTTTTGAAGTGTATATAGGTTTACTTGTATATTTGTATTCAAAAGCATCGTCATTCATACTCATATTATCATAACGTTGCGTATTAACTTCATGATTATTTGAATATATCGTACTAGATGATATATATTTACTAATAAGTATATAACAATTTGTCATAAGTCTTATCAACATACTTTAATTACTTTATATAATATAATATTTTATATAAATTAAATCAATTTTATTGGAAATATTCAAAAAACGATTCGTTTATTTTTTATTGGAACCCTTCTTGCGAGACTTTTTAGTTCTCTTTCTGCGTTTCTTACTTCTTCTTTTGGATCTTCCGAATGTGTAACCGCCTCCATGTCGTCCTGGTACTGTTCTCCTTTTGCTCCTGGCCATGCCATTGCTTTTAGGGTAGTTGGGGGTTATGTTGTTGCTCCTGGCCATGTCGTCCTGGTACTGTTCTCCTTTTGCTCCTGACCATGTCCTTGCTTTTATGGTAGTACTTGGTGTTCCTCTTCCTCTTCCTATTCCTATTGTTCCTTTTCCTGCTACTGGTTTTGTTTCTGTTACTTGTACTGCTCCTGGTTTTGTTTCTGTTACTTGTACTGCTCCTGGTTTTGTTTTTGTTGCTACTTCTGTTCCTTTTCCTCTTCCTGTTTCTCTTCCTCTTGTTACTTGTACTGCTCCTACTGGTCCTGTTGATGTTACTTGTACTGCTCCTTCTATTACTTGTCCTCCTTGTCCTGTGCCTCCTGTGGGTACTCCTGTGGGTCCTTGTCCTGCTCCTGGTCCTGCTCCTGGTACTGCTCCTACTGGTCCTGTTGCTGCTCCTGGTACTGTTGCTCCTGCTGTTGCTCCTTGTCCTTGTCCTGTTTCTGTTACTGGTACTGTTGCTCCTGCTGTTGCTCCTTGTCCTGTTTCTGTTACTTGTCCTGGTACTGTTGCTACTGGTCCTGTTGATGTTACTTGTATTACTCCTGTGGGTCCTTGTCCTGTGCCTCCTGTGTGTCCTGTGTGTACTCCTGTGGGTCCTTGTCCTGTGCCTCCTGTGGGTCCTTGTCCTGTGTGTCCTGAACCTGATCCTGTTATTTTACTACCGTTTCTTGAGAGATCCCTAATGTATTGATTTACTGTTCCTCCACTCTTATCATAAATCATTGTTTGGGTGTTTTCTGGAACAGTAAAATGAATTTCTACTTCTTTAAAACCCGGATTATTTATATTATTACGGATGTCATTAATATCTATTGTAATTTTTGGGTTTATTGTTGGAATATTATTGTCTTTATTATATTTTTTTCTGTTAGTAGGGTCTATAAGAGTTCTATATGCTTTTTTAATCTTTTCAAAATTATCAAAGTCATCTTGAGACGCAGCATTTTCAGTCACTTTTTTATTATATATAGCCCAGTGGTGTTTATAAGCACTTTTAATTATGTCAGCATCAACACCATAATACTTATCCAAGCCTAAAAGCAAATAATAATAATCTTTATCTCCTGATACTGATCCTGATACTGGTGTTGTTGTTCCTGTTCCTGTCCCTTGTACTGTCGTCTGCCCTTGTACTGATCCGGGTGGTCCTGATCCTGATACTGATGACTGTACTGTCGGCTGTCCTGTTGGCTGTACTGTCGTCTGCCCTGTCGGCTGTGAAGTAGGCTGTCCTGTAGGCTGTCCTGTAGGCTGTCCTGTCGGCTGTCCTGTTGGCTGTACTGTCGGCTGTACTGTCGGCTGCCCTGTTCCTGATACTGATACTGTTCCTTGCCCTGTTCCTGTTCCTGATACTTTTTCTTCTATTAAAGAATTCGCGATAGCCTCCTTTAATTGTTTTTCAAACTCTAATTGGCTATCTGACTCTAAAAGATCATACGATGTTAATTCTTCTTTACTATTATAATACGTCAAATTGTCGGTGCGTTTTTGATTCTCTGGTATTTTATCGTAGTTTTCAATTAGATAGTTATATGGGTCACCTATAGCAATAACTAATTCGAAATGATTGAAATAATGAGCGATTATAATCTGTCTAGCATCATCTGGGTTGACTCCATATTTAGTGGTAGATTTACATTCAAATATATTTGATTGATCTAAACAATCTGTAGGTAACACTAATCGATTAGTACCATTATCGGGATATACCTCATATATAGATATACCTACATCTAAAGAATTGGCAAGCTGATTTAGCATTTCGGTCATTATTAATCCGTTATCAAAATTAGGTTGTAAGTCTATTTGATGCGTATCATCATTTATCAGGTTTGACGTACCTTGACCTGTTAAGTATTTAGTTGCTAATTTTTTTAAATTATCTACATCATGGTCACCAATTTCAAGTTGGTTGTATATTTGTTTAAGTCCGTCTGACATAGAAATCCAAAAACATTGATTAGATTTAGTACATGGGTCTATGCAATTTCGTGGTACTCCATTGTTAGACAATGACACAAAAATGGGCCATTTTCTCTTGTTTTCTTCTATTAATGATATTGCGGTTACTGGTATTGATGCTGTTGCTGTTGCTGGTATTGATGTTGGTGCTGAGGTAGTTGGATATAAGTCTATTGGTTCCATGCCTGCTATAGTTATTTGGGTTTTATCTATAGGTTCCATGTCTGCTATAGTTATTTTGGTTTTATCTATAGGTGTTGGTGGTGATAATATTTGTGAGAAGTCAATATCGGCGTCATTTTTTGCTACTTCTGCTACTACTGGATCTGGTGCTGGTATTGATTCTGATACTGGTATTGATACTGTTGCTACTTCTGCTCCTGATTCTGTTACTTCTGCTCCTGTTTCTGCTTCTGATGCTATTCCTGTTCCTGATGCTGATGCTGTTTCTGTTGCTGTTTCTGGTTTAACTGCTGTTTCTGTGGAGATAGGTACTAATTCTGTTGCTGCTTTTTTAGCTGCCTTAATCCTCTCAAACTCTTCTTCAGCTTTTTCTAGTCTTACTATTTCACTAACACCTGCATTATCTTCTTCTGTTAGCGGTGGGAGTGGTGTCTCAAAAGCGCTGGATATACGTTCAGCATTATTAGTATTATACTCAATTAATTGGTATTCTACTTCCTTTTTTTGGGCTTCGGTTAATATAGTATTAGGTGGTAGCATCACTGAATTATTTATTACACTATATGGAAACATCATATAATTACTAGCTAGCTTTCCGTAATATGAATTATTAAATATATGTAATAATTCTTTAACTTGTAGTTCGGTTATGTTATTATCTATATGAAATGATTTAACTAGCATGGCCCGTAATGACTGACGTATCTGTTCATAATAGTCCTTACTACAATCTTTGTCGTATGTATAATACCTTTCAATATATTCCTTCTTTTTGTCGTATGACATATTAGAAAACATTTCGAGCTTACCATCTTGGGAGCTAATATCGTCCCAAGCACAGCCACCACCACCAACATATATTTTTAAATTTTTCACTGTTTTCCGTTTAATGTCCGTCTTTTTCGGATTTTTTCTATTTGATTTATTATGATGTTTTTTACCTTTTATTATTTTATATTTTTTCCTAGAGTTATTAATTCCTTTCTGTTTATAAACTTTAATATTAGAAAGTTTCATTATATATATTACTTTAAGAAAAAGTATTAATATAGTTTTTATTTTATAAAGTTATATTAATATGGCAGATAATACTATTATAACATGTGAAAATTCTACAGCTCCAGCAAATATTGATAAAAATGAGGTGGTAGGTCCATGTGATTTAAAATGTAAATTTAACTACACATATGGAATATATTCTCCTAATATTGCAAATAATGGTAATTATATTTCTTTAAATTATTCTGGGAAAAGTAATCCAGTGTTATTTAACGATTTAAAGTATGAAGTCCAAGAAATAAGAATATATCGTCCATCTTTACATAAATATCAAGGTTCAACTGTAGATGGAGAGATATTAATCATTCATGGTGGCTCTGGAAAAAATTTAATAGTCAGTATTCCCATTAAAGTTGGTGATAAAACAGACAAGGGTTCTACACAGTTATCTGATTTAATTACAGAAGTAGCATCTAGAGCACCAACCGAAGGCTCATCAATAACAGCATCTATGGGTGATTTTTCATTACGCAATTTTATTCCAGATAAAAAAAGTTTTTTTTCATATAATGGAACGTTACCATATGGACCATGTAATGGTAGTTATTCGTATATAGTATATGCTTCAGAAGACGCATTAAATATATCACAAACAAAAATGACTTCATTGCGAAATATAATAACAGGGACGCGTGTTGCTGTAAAACCCACTACACTTTTTTTTAATAAGCGAGGAGCGAATACATCTTCATTACAGGATGATATTTATATAGATTGCCAACCAGTAGGTAGTGACGGACAAATATTAGTAAACGAGTCAGCCATGAGTTCTACAACGACAACAGGAAGTTCAATGAATATGGAACAGATAGAACCAATTTTATATACGATATCAGCTATCATATTAGCATTTGGTATATTTTATGTAGGTAGTTATCTACTCCGTAAAATTAAAGACAGAAATACTGACCCGGCAGGCAGGTAACAAATAGTAGATTCTAAATAAATATTATAACGAGTAAATGTAAATTTCGTTATTTATTTTATTATATTACACGATGATATATGATAAAATAAAAATGTTTTACATGATTTACATGATTTACATGATTTACATGATGGATGAATTATCCATTACGTCCATTGCACCATGGGTATCATCTGATGCGGGTTTATAATGTAAGTTATTGGGTCCAGATGTTTCAACCAATGGTGCCATCTTACTTACAACTTCTTCCTCTAAAGTGATAGGAAATTGGTTAAATGCTGATAGATGTTTACCCTTTCTAATTTCAGAAGGTAAATACTTACTAATAGCAGCACTTCCAGTAGCAACACCAGAGCGTTTAATTAATTCATATGCAGCAAATAGTGCTACAACACCTACAATAGGATTTAAATATGTTAATGCCATGAGAGCAATTAATACGACAACAATATTACCATACATTGTATCAATTAGATTAGCTAGTGCGAAAGGAGTTTGTATATTCATAATAATATATAAAATAAGTACTGCTAATAATACTAGATGATGTTGATTACGCTTCTTGAATAATTCTTGGTATGATTCCATATACCATATTATTATATTTTTTTATTTCTAAAATACCAGTTTCTAAAGGTTATTTTACTAATAATCAATAATAATTATTAAAATTGATTAAAATATTATTAACATAATAAATATACACAGTATAATGAACTATCTTGGGAAAAAAGGATATTCCATTTATAAAAAGGACTTAACAAATAAGGAACAAGAATATATTAAAAAAGAATTAACCGTGAAAGCATATCTGCCTAAATCACCAATACAATCTGAACCATTTCCCATATATAGAGAATCTCCGCAAAAGTATTATTTACCTAGACATTTTGGGGTGGAAAATTTTGGAGAAGTTACTGAAAATAAACTACCATCTGGTGATGACATTAATGTAAATTTTAATGGAGAATTGAGAGAATATCAAGTAAATATCGTAAATAAATATATAAAAGCGGTTGGAACGAGTGGAGGTGGATTATTGGATGTTGACCCTGGTAAAGGAAAAACCGTTATGGCTCTTAATATTATTTCAAAATTAAAGAAAAAAACGCTTGTTATCGTCCATAAATCATTCTTATTGAATCAATGGATAGAGAGAATAACGCAGTTTCTACCAGACGCACGTGTAGGAAAAATTCAAGGTCAAATAATTGATATAGAAGATAAAGATATAGTCATTGGTATGTTACAGTCACTTAGTCAAAAAGAGTATCCAGACGATTTATTTGATTCATTCGGGTTATCTATTTATGATGAAACACACCATCTAGGTGCCGAAGTATTTAGTAAATCAATGATGAAATGTATAACCAACTATACAGTAGGACTATCAGGGACCATGCAGAGAAAAGATGGATTAACCAAAGTATTCAAAATGTTTCTGGGAAATATTATACACAAAGAGAAAAGTAATACAAGCGAACATAAAGTGATTGTAAAAGCCATTAATTACAAGGTAAATGATGTTGAATTTAATGAAATGAAATACGATTATAGGGGAAATCCTTTATATAGTACGATGATTTCAAAATTATGTAATTATAATCATCGGTCGGAGTTCATATTAAATGTATTAAAGCACGAGCTAGAAGAAAATAACGACCAACAAATTATGATATTAGCTCACAATAAAACACTCCTCACATATTTACACAAGGCAATTGAACACAGAAATATTGGCACGGTCGGCTATTATATAGGAGGTATGAAGGAAGAACAATTAAAAGAAAGTGAAAATAAAAAAATCATAATTGCTACATACGCAATGGCATCTGAAGGATTAGATATTAAAACGTTGACTACATTAATTATGGCGTCACCTAAAACAGATGTATGTCAATCTGTTGGTAGAATCCTAAGAACGAAACATACGAGTCCATTAGTAGTAGATATTATTGATAATCATGATATATTTGTAAAACAATGGCAAAAACGCAGACAATATTATATTAAACAAAAATATAATATCATCTCAACCGATAACAGTAGATATATGGATAATAAATGGGATATCGTATATGACCCTGATACAAACGACGAAAGCGTTAAAAAAATCAAAAAGAAAGATGAGCCGTTAAAAGGAGTGTGTCTAATCAAACTATGATTTGAAATTGAAATGATTATAATTCTCACGACAATCCGAATATGGTGTAACTGGAGGAGGACTAGCTAATGATGAATTAACAGGATTTAATTGACCGCCTAAAGCATAACCGTGTGTATTTGCTACATTTGACATATATTGACTATATCCGCCTTTTTGTTTATGTTGCCTTTTTTTATGGACCTTTGTTTTTCTACGTTTGCTATTTTTTCTTTTTTTGACAGTTCGCTTCTTCTTGTTAACTTTTCTCTTGTTTTTCGTGGAACGTTTTGTTCTTCTTTTACCACCACATTGGCTATTTAACTCACGACTAATGGGAGGGTAACCTGAACCAGCATATACATACAAATTATCACCACCTTTTGGGTTATAAGCATAATAAGGGTTTCCACCGGTTCCGTAACCGCCAGCTTGTGAAGAAGCTCCCATATTAGTATCTGAATTTAGACCTACATTTTTGTATTCGCCAAACGCAGCTCTATGTGCGCCACGAACACCAGAGGTAGCTGCAATAGGTAATTGTGATTGACTGAATCCATATCCATTACCGCCTCGGTGTCCTTTCTTTCCTCTTGATTTATTTCCTTTTCTTAAAGTTTTACCACCAGTTTTTCCCATACTAAATATACCTGCTCCTCTTAAAGCACTTGGGCTATTTGGAGATCCACCACATCCAGACACACCACCAACATTGCTAGAAAAGCCTGGATTTGAAAAATGAGAATTTTGTGGATTGACTAATCCTGCGTTTTGAATTATTGACATATATATATATAATTGTATAAAAAAGTATATATTTAATATTTTTTAGATATTTCGTTTTTATATACGACTTTACTCTTGTCATTTACACTGACTGGGATATATCTATTCAGTCGCTTATTAAATATACAATCCATATGAACGCATTTGTCTAATGTTACATATTTATCCTCATTAATATTTTCAAAATCTTCATCGTCATCGCTTTCTTCTAAAGCATCAAGGTTGTCATTTTCCTTTATATTTCTAAATATTGAATTCATCATTTTACTTGTTTTGAAGTCAGGTATAGCAGCCATATCATATCTTTCAAGATCACCCGTGTTATTTTTATAATATAAATAATATACATCTACTTGAATATCGGGTTTAACCGCAAATACTACATGTGAAGTATCCAATTCAAACTCCTTATATAATGTACTATTATAGGTAGATGATTGAGAATTATAATTTCTATTTTGAATAGAATATACACTATATGGTAAATTCTTGCAAATAGTTATTGCTTCTTGAAAATTGTTATGTATGATGGGTAAGCCTAACGCAATACCATTTTGTGTTATGATAGATGATTTGATTTCAGTATTTAAAATATCATTGATTAGTTGCAATTTATGTTTTTCATTCGTATGCTCTATATTTTTCCCCTTGTATAAATGTATATTTTCAATTGAAAAATATTTTCGTGACCCGATTGAGAACAATGTTCCAAAGAAAATAGTGCCAAGAACAATTTTCTTTTCAAACCTTTGTGGAACAATAAACATATCACGAATATTCCGCTGTGTTCCAGGATTTACTTCAATAAATATGCATACTTTTTTATCCTCAAAATATGTAAACCATACCAAATGTTTCTTACCTTTGGGAATAATTACATATAAATCGCTAAAAACTTTCTTATGGATATTTTCGTAAGAAAGTTTTAAATTAGGTAATCTTTTAATTAATGCTGACCTATCTTCGTTTGTTATTTTCATTAGTTAATAATGAGTAATAGTCTTTATTATATTTTCCTATATTATATTACCAAGTCACATATAGACATTTGGATATCTAAAAAGAAGAATAAGCACTAGACCCTATATTATCAACAGTCATAAGTCCATCCATTTGATTCACATTTGGTGTTGTATTCATATTCATATTCATATTCATATTATTATTATTATTAGATGACATTGGTTTGTTACTTAACTCTTTCAAATAATTTTTCAATTCATCCTTCATATTTTCGCTTGTATCAGTCGTTATAGGTTGTTGTTTTATATTACTTTCCTTCATTGTATCAAATAATGCTTCATATTGTTTATGGGGTTTATTTACTAAATCTTTCACTTTTGGAATTGTAAGGTTCGTTTTAAAAAAAGTAAATAAATAATGGACCAATATAATTAATATTAATGATAATACACTCATTTGAATTACCCAAGGAAGCATGATATTATATATTACTTATAAAGTTTTAAAAGGGATAAAAACGTAATCATGTCTTCTTTTATGGAATGAGTAATGTCTTTCTCATTTGTTTGAAAATAAAAGGTTTTATTATTTTCAATGAATAATGTAAGCAGACTATTTTGGTTTAATTTATATTTATCAATTGTTATTTTTTTATATTGCAAATTTATCGGAATATAAAAAGTCTCTGTTTTTTCAACATTTTCATTTTTTAGATGAAACATTAAATTTACATCTACTTCTCCATTTCCATCTAATTTGTGGTCGTTTATGGTTTCTAATACCTTCATTTTATACACTTTATCATTCATTATTTCATAAATATGGGTGTCTGATTCAAATTGCATTTTTTGAAAAGATTTTAAATAATATGGCTGGATAGTAGGTGTGTGTAATTTAGTAGATTCTGTAGGCACAATAATCATATTATAATATATAAAATAAACCATTTAAACCTATTATACATAACATTATTAATATGGTAAATTTAGTTATTATTGAGAAAAATGGTGATATGAAGGAGTGCAAGTATAACGTGGAGAAGGATGAGATATATAAGAAGTGTAAATTTAAAAAGCCCGATAATTTTGAACTTAGACATTCATGGAATACGAAGAAAAATAAATATACATTTAAATCGGTATCTCTATATGCTAGAGATACTGGTAAGGCAAATACTGAAAATAAATATGATTTGCCACCACCTGTAGATAATATTTTATATTTTGGATGTATTGGCCTTACAGCGAGTGATGACGATGGTTTAGTTGATTTGTCGGTAGAAGAATGGGTCAAGTTTTATGAAGATTTGTTTGGTGGATTTGAAAATTTGGCTGATACTGCTAAGGAAGATGAAGAGGAGGAAGATGAACTTGAAAATATTCCTAGTGAAATGAAAACGAAAAGTGGGTATTTAAAGGATGATTTTGTAGTAGAAGATACTTTAATTGAGGATGGTTCAGGTTCAGGTTCAGATGAGGGTTCATGGCCTGAGTCAACCTCCGAATTAGAATATGAAGTATATTCATATAGTGATGAGGATTAACAATGATTGTTACCAAATGTGTAACATATACGTAATATATTGGTAAATAAAAATATGAATTTACAGTTTTTATTTACTTACTTTTTTGATTTCTTTGATTTCTTTGATTTCTTTGATTTCTTTGATTTCTTTGATTTCTTTGACTTTCTTTTTCCACCGAATAATCTCTTACTAACAGGTGGAGATTCATCACCGGATAAACTCTTACTAGCAAAATGATGCGGTTTTGTAGGAACTACCGGAACTTCTTTTTTAACACCTACAGTCTCATATTTCTCAGGAGAATTAATAGTAAATTCAGCGTGAAAATAAGGGGTATCTTCTAATGCAAGTCCTGATGTATTTAAAGTTTCTACTTTTTTAGAAGCATATCCATCAAATCCTAATTTACCAAATTCAATATGAAGGACCGCATTAATTAATCGGTCCCATTTACCGACAGAGTGACGTGTGCCACTAAATTTACCAGTTGTATCATAATTAAAAAATTCAGAAAATATATCAACTATAGGTCTGTTGTTTTCAGCTCTGTCGTTTTCAGCTCTGTCGTTTTCAGCTAGTTCTGATATTAAATTATCAGCAGCACCAGGATTAGTATATATGGGTGGCAAAAGTGTCTTAATGATTTGTAAATTATCACCTGTTAAATAATTACTCATTGTTTTTCCTGCTAATTTCTCAAATATTTTAGGTTGGTCTGTATCTAGCGCAATTACACCGACCGGAAAGAAAAATGAGACAAACTAATTTGAAAATATAACAAAAAGATATAAATATTTTTTATTATATATAGTATCGTAATGGATAATGAAGAAAAAATAAAGGAAATGGAAGAAAAGATTTCCAATTTAGAAACAGAACTACAAGCAACCAAAGATCATCTCAAAAAATATACAGCACCTGCAAGTAGTAAGGTATATTATGAAAAGCATAAAGAAGAACAAAAACAAAGAGTTAGAACCTATAAAGAAAAAACAAATTATAAATCTACACCAGAGCAAGTTAAATTATATAACCAACGAACATATTTACGAAGAAAAGAAAAACTCAAAAAGGAAATGGAAGAAAAACAAAACGATGAGAATATTTAGGAATAAATGTTTATTAATAAATAACCATTTAAAAATAAAATATTTAGTAAGTATATAGAATGGTGAAAAAGAAAAAGAAGGATACTTTCCAAGAGTTCCGTTCTACAGATAAGTCTGCTTACACTACCATCAAAACAACACTCAAATATGTATTACATAGCCATAAAGAAGTCCAACCAGTCATTACTAATTTGGTTTTTGAAATGAATGATTTGATGATACACTCTTACCAATTTATTAGGTTATATGTATTGAAATGCTATAAAGATAATCAACCTTTACCTGAAATAAATGAGAAGTTCATTTTGTATTGTATCAAGGTATTAGGAGAAAAGACGAATACTGGAAGACCAGAAAAGGATACATCTATGTTAGAAACATTACAATCGTTTTATGATAAGGAATATCAAGCATTACTCAATCATAAAAAAACATCTTTGAAAAACAAATCCAATATGCTTCCGTATTTAGCAACACAACTCCATACTTCCTTATCTAACAATACACAAGAACATTTTATCCAACACTTCCTTCGGTTCATCAATAAAACCACGAAGGATATTACAGAAGATAAAGCAGTTTTATTCAAGTTCAAGAAACAATTATTAGAATGTAATGAGGAAACCGATACCATGTTTGATGAATGGAAAACTACTCATTTACCGAATATTCTTCCTACAAACATAAAGAAGTCAGTTCATTATGATGTTAAAGTGAAACCATTTGATTATTTGAAAGGTATGTTGTATATGAATACTGTATTAGAAAAGAAAGAACATAAATTATTCCAACCTTTACCACTTCGTAATAACATTATTCCCAAGCATATTATTTTGGATACTGCCTGTATCGTCAATCTTTTCTCATTGGAAGGAAAAACGAAAACAGAATTATTCAAAGCAATCAAGGAAAATCAATACGATGTATGGAATAAT